>Ga0302251_1002027_pt1 | contig 10652 bp, 10 predicted proteins | sample AAG_RA_Gln_MG_FD_193534 | JGI IMG/M metagenome (GOLD analysis project Ga0302251, IMG submission 193534) | Enriched activated sludge microbial communities from anaerobic digester in WTTP, New Holstein, Wisconsin, United States - AAG_RA_Gln | ecosystem: Engineered > Bioreactor > Anaerobic >...
TGTTATACCACCTTCTTTTTTCTGTTTTTCAATAAAGATTACACCGAATCGATTTTTCCATTCAAAAAGTATTACAATACCATTATAAAAAAGAAAACAAGGGATTGCAGGATGATGCTGAAAAAAATAGTTTTTTGTATAGGACTGATCGGTTTAATGGTCATTCAAGCCGGAAATAAGGACATAGAACCGCAGCAACAAAAAGTCATAAATTTTGCTGGCATAGAGTGGGAAACAGAATCCTCCATGAATCAGACCATCAATCCGGGAGATAATTTTTTTTCATCCTCAGAGAAAACACTTTGGGTGGATTCGAATGGATGGCTTCACTTACGTATTTATCCTGACGAGTTGAGCTCGAAATGGGCATGTGCCTCCCTGCATTCTGTCCAACCTGTACGGTATGGTACCCATCGTTTTCGTATTATCGGGAACCTTGGTTCATTGGATAAAAATGTAGTACTGGGATTATTTTTATACAAAGCGGATCAGAGGGATTTGGATGACCATGCCGAGATCGACTATGAGTTTTCAACCTGGGGTTTTCCACAGGAGTATGAAGACGGTTCTGTCACCTATCCTTGTTCCAACGCACAAATGGTTTTTTGGCCTCAATGGAAAGGGGATAAAACGCCTGTACCGGCCTTTACAAAGCATTTTTGGATTCCTCAAACCCAAACAACTATGACCACTCATGAGATGGAGTGGTATCATCATTTTCTTCGGTTATCCAGCTATTGGTTTGGGGATCTTCAACCGAATGAGGAGGATTTGATTGCTTCATGCGAAGTGAGTCCTAAGACACACCCGGGAGTATATATTCCAGAAGAGGAAGACCAGATGCTGTTGAATATCAACTTATGGTTGAATCAGTTTGTAGAAAAACCTTCGGATGGAATGCCGGTAGAGGTCATGATACAGTATGAGTACATACCGATGGGGAGATGATTCTAAGGATTTGCCATTCTCAATTCTTTATTTGTATGCTCTTGAATGAAGGTTTTACGTTTGATTTTTCCCCAAATTTTTTTGTTTTTTCGAAAATTGATCAGTGCCATTAATCTCCAAAATGCAAGTAAAGGTCTGTACCAAATCTGGTCTGTGAATGCAAGTGAGATCAAGTGCAGCACCTCACTGATTTTTTTATAATGCATATAGGACATCTCTTCCAGCACGATCGCGCTTAAAGAGAAAAAAGCACCATAGAGAAAAGCCATCAAGAATACGAACACGTAAACTGAGTTAACAAGATTAACGATCATCAACAGCAGGAAAATAAGATATCCTATGAATTCGATGACAGGTCCGAACAACTCAAATAACCAAAAATAAGGCAGGGAAAAAAGCCCCACATTACCGTACTTTGGATTCAGCAGCATGTCTTTATGGCTCCATAAGGAGTCCAGCAAGCCTGTATGCCATCTGGTGCGTTGAGAGTATAAACTGGCAAAGTCGCTCGGTACCTGCGTCCAGCACTCCGCATCCGCAACGAAGTCAATGCGATACGGTTTATGATTAGCGCGCATATACTGGTGCAAACGAAGGGTTAGCTCCATATCTTCCCCAATGGAGTGCCTATATCCTCCGAGCTCAAGAATAGCAGAGCGTTTAAACAAGCCAAACGCGCCGGATATGATCAGCAGGCTGTTTAATTTTTCGAAACCGATTCGGTTGGTTAGGAAGGCCCGTAAATATTCCAATATCTGGTGTTGGACGAGTATATTCTTCGGAAGGGCGACTTTTTTCAGCACTCCTCCTTCTATCTCGCTTCCATTGGCAATTCGAACCATACCGCCTACCGCGATGGTTGTCTCATCTTTTAGAAATGGGTAGACCAGTTTATGAAAGGCATTTTTCTCAATAATGCTGTCTGCGTCAATGGAACAGATCAAAGGGTACCTGGCAAGGTTCACGCCAGCATTGAGCGAGTCGGCTTTTCCACCATTGTACTTATCCAGTATGATTAACTGTGGAATGCGGATCGTGGCATATATGGCTCGTACGGAACTGGTTGGAATCTGCTCTGTGTATTCGATATCAGCTCGTTTTAAGCGGAATTCATGGATTAAGGTCGAGAGAGTGTTGTCGGTTGATCCGTCATTCACGACAATGATCTCAATTTCCGGATAATTCAGGATCAGTAATGACTTGACGGTTTCGCAAATGGTTTTTTCTTCGTTGTAGCAAGGAATGATGATCGAGATTGGAATCACTGTGCTTTGTTCCACAAACAAATTGTTTCTGGATTGACGTATGTACTCTTTTAAACGTCGGAACGATATAATGATCAGGAAGATATAGGTTCCGTTGATCAGAAAATAGTAGAAAAAAATGAAAAAGCTGATGATATTAAGAATTTTAATGAGCATTGTACTCCAACTCTTTTTTGTAGTTTTCGATGTAGTGTTGTAAGTTATCGCTCTCAGAGAGAATTTCATACATAAGGTAATTGGTGGAGGGATATGGGGAGATCGTGGAGAGTTCAAGAATGGCTTGCTTTCCCTCATCACCCATCTCTGATAAACTTTCATAAGCGCTGAGACGTACCCAATAATTTTTATCGACTGCCATCTTCTTTAAGTCTTCCAGCACTTCCTGGCTTGGAAAATGGTGAAGCTCCAGTGCAATGGCAGCTTTTATGGAAGTGTTAGGGTGTAATTGGAAGAGGTTTAATAACAGAAGAAGCGCATGACTGTGACCGGTACAACCTAGTACTTTAATGGCAGCCAAGGCAACCTGTTCGGGAAAGTTTAATAGTGGAGAGACATATTCGATAATCGCACCGGAGAGAGTTTGGAGTTTTTTCTGCAGGTACCGGTAGTTCGTTTGTAGGGGGGATATTTTGTAATAAAAATAGTGTAAAAGAATCATTCTGCCTCTGTTGGTAGCCTGTTCTTCTAAGAAAGGGATATACTCAGCGATGGGTGGCGATATCATGTTGATAATATCAATTGCTTTCTGGATGACAATGTCAGAAGAAATAAGCGTACTGATTACCTCCTTTTGTTGGGAAGAGGTCAGTTTCAGACAAGCAATCGCATAACCGGCTCGAAATGCTATCTCCGTATGAGGGGATTGTATTTCTTGGAGAAGCAAGGAATAGGCTTTTGGGGATTTGATGATCGATAACTCTTTCAATAGCTGCGGTTCCTGTGTGTTTTGGTAATGGTTGATCACCTCATCGGTATAGCCCATCTGATCAAATAATGGAAAAAAATCATACCCTTTGTCACTGGCAATTTCGAGCATTAATTGATAGATCATATTACGTCTGCGGTGAAATCTGTATTTTCTGGCAAATACCTCCGGAGTGAAATTGAGCATTTGATAGGAAAATTCCTCTTTTGCGTCTCTGATAAAGGCTTTATAACGGTTCTCCCTCATGGCTCCCAATAACTTATAAATGATGAGGAATAGAATGATAATGACATTAATTCCAAGAATGATCCATATATTTAAAAAAACAAACTTATACAACAATGCCCCCATCTACCTTTGGGTTAAGACGCAAGTACATTTTACATGATTGAATAAAAAAACAAAGAATTAAATTAGATTATTATGGGACAGCAGGAAGTTGCACAAGAAAAACGTGGCCAGTGCTTGGTTTGTATTGATATCGAACCTCTCCGGATAGTTTTGTCAAGATGTCACGTACGATAGATAACCCGATACCATTTCCCATGATGGCTTGCTGTCTCGCTTTTTTCCCGCGGTAGAACCGCTCGAACAGGTGTTTCTCCTCTTCTTCGGAGAGGGGTTCGCCCGGATTTGTCACTTCAATTTGTACCCATCCGGACCTCTCTTCCTGGATTTTGACTTGAATTTCGGATGAGGGAGGGGAGTATTTTATAGCATTATCGATCAAGTTTAAAAAAATGGTGTGCAGAAGAGACGGATCGGTAAATACCCTTACCTTTTCCGGGTGAATTGTGAAGTTGATTTTTGCCTGTTTTTGATCCGATATCGGTTTGAGCTCTTTTTGAAAATGGAGACACCATTGGTTCATCTCTATCCACTGTTTATTGACGGGTAATGAATTGGATTCCAGTTTGGATAGGTTGCGTAGGTCTTGCACCATTTGGATTAATCGGTTTGTTTGTTCCTTCATCACTCCCAAAGCAGAATTCTGTTCTTGTTTCGTTGTTAGCATACCGTCCTCTAGGGCTTCCAGGTAACCATGAATGCTGGTCAGAGGCGTTGACATTTCGTGGGAAAGATTGGTGATCAAATCTTTTCGGATTCCCTCGATTTTTTGAATTTGTTCGTACATGATTTTCAGGGAGCTCTCCAGGTCGCCAATCTCATCATTCGAATGGATATCGATCGGTCCCGGATCATTTCCTTGGGCTATGTCCTGGGTAACATGCGTGAGGTGGAGGATAGGGGTAGCAATTTTTTTCGAGAGAAGGTAGCTGATTAGAAAGGCAATCGCAGAGACACCCAATCCTACCCAGATGATTTGACTTTGAATAGAGTTTACAAAAACAGCCTGGTTGGAATTCCAGTTTCGACGGTTTCGAAATCCTGGTCTCTTGGGTGATTCCGCCATGACCGCACATCCTTCGGCTTCCAATCTGCAGTAGGAATCAAATTGTCTGATTATCGAATGGTGCGTGAAAAGACTTAAAGAAACGATTGTAATGATGATCACAATCAACAAGTACAGAAATATTCTGATTTGCAGATTGATTCTCATGATTCGATAAACCGGTATCCGATGCCAAACACTGACTCGATGTACTTTGGATTTTTTGCTGGATCATTGAGTTTCTTCCTAAGGTTTTTTATATGCACATCCACCGTTCTGTCGATGACTAACACATCATGATCAGGATACATATTATCCATCAGCTGGTTCCGATTAAAAACTTGTCCGGGATGAGAAGCCAGGAAAAACAACAGAGCGAATTCCAAGCCAGATAATCGGATTTGATTTCCCTTCACTTTCACTTCCATCTTTAATGAATCCAATTCCAAATCGCGGATGTGAATGGTTGTATGCATCTGGCCATCGGAAGTCTGCATTCTCCTGAATATGGCTTTCATTCGTGCTATTAATTCTTTCGGGCTAAATGGTTTGGTGATGTAGTCATCGGCGCCTAATTCAAGCCCTAGGATTCTGTCGATCTCCTCGGATTTGGCGGTAAGGAAGAAAACGGGCGTCACAGAGTCTTGTTTTCTGATTTGTTTCAACACTTCAATGCCATCCAGGTCCGGGAGCATGATGTCGAGAATGATCAGATCCGGATGCACGGTTTGGAGTAAAGATAAGGCTTCTTTCCCACTGTAGGAGATCACGGAACCCCATCCCTCTTTCTCGGTGTATAATTTGATCAAATCTGCTATATGCGGATCATCCTCGACAATGAAGACACTTTTTCGGGACATTACCGTTTGTTATTTTGACCTTTCCTGTGCTGTCCGCCGTTTTTTGTACCGGGCTCACGGCTTTCTTTTTTATTTCCTTGGTGTTGTTCTTCTTCAAGGCAGGCATCGCATTTATCTTCATTGGGGCACTCTTCGTCAGTACCGCAGACGCAATTGTCACAAGGCTCCGTATTGGAGGTAGGAGTGGATGGAACTTTATTCTGTGGGGTGGATGAAACAGCAGGAACAGAGGATGGACAGGCGGTTACTCCGGAAGGACATTCTAGACTGCATCCTTCCTTCGGTGTGGAGGCTGTTTGTTCGGGTAAGGTAGTCACTTCCGTACAGCAGGAGGGGACATTGCTTGCTTTTGTCACTTTCTTAGAGGAAAAAAAGGCATAGGTATACACTCCACCTGCCATCACGACAAGAATCACCATTAACCAAATTGATTTTTTCATTTATTTCTCCTTAATTGCGTTCTGTCATACCCTAAGCATACGGAATACCATGAAAAGGATATGATAGGGTTGTGAAAAATTGATGAAGCTATTCCATCATTTCTTGGACTTCTTTGTATCCTTCCTGATAGAATTTCTCCTCCTCGGGTGACAGCAGGATTAACAATTGCAGAAATTCTCCCGCATGCACTTTTTCTTCGTCTGCAATATCCAGCAGCACTTTCTGCGCGAGTTTGTCGTCGATCGATTCAGCCAGCTGAGTGTACATCTGGACAGCTTCGTACTCAGCCGAAACCATAAACCGTATCGCCCTGATCAATTCTTCTTTGTTCATTTTTCTGTCGAATCGTACACCACTGAACGGTTGACTAAATTCAGGCATCATATCCTCCTTTTAAAGTGTTATTGATCCCAGGACCAGAACTGACCGTTCCAAGTCGCTGACGTACCCGAACCGGATGGAAAGTACCCACGTAAGTTTTTGTGAGCTGTTGTCACGTCTACCCGATAAAACAAAGGCAGGGAGGGCAACTCTCGGGTAAGAATTGTCTGTACCTCTTCGAGATTGCGGTATATCTTTTTTTTGTCTAGCTGCTTTAGGTTGTCTTCCGTTAAAAGGTCGACACGCTCATCACGAAATCCAGTATAATTTTGACCGCTCCAACCATTGCTCTGTGTGGGGATTTGCGTGGAATTGGCGGTGGAGTACAGGTTGGATTCCGGACCCATCACCCAAGCAAACATGATTGCCGTCGGACCATGAAATTTTCTACCATTTAGCGTGTCAGTAAACAGGGTGGTGGACTGCTCATTTTTGACTTCCGCGTCTACCCCGATAGCTTTCCAGTTTGAGACGATTACAGCTTGCATCTGCTCTCGTAGTTTGTTGCCTGCAGAAGTAATGAAGGTAATTTTCAAGGATTTGCCATCTTTTTCAAAGAGACCGGTTTTTTCATTCAGTATCCATCCCGCTTCCACTAGAAGCTGTTTCGCTTTTTTGGGATCGTACTCATATTTGGTAATCAAATCTTCATTATAGGCAGGATGTTTTGGAGGCAACCAAGCATTGGCAACCGGATTCTTACCGAAATATAATTCTTCGCTGATACCAGGACGGTCAATGGCATGTAGTAATGCCTGACGAACCTTACGATCGGAAAAAACAGGATCATCTATATTTAGATCGATATGATCCCAAGTCATGGAGGGGACTATATAGGATATTTGAGTGGTTTCTTTATTATTTTCCAGCTGCATCACTTGGTCAAGCGACAGACCGGACAGTGTCATATCGACATTCCCGGCAAGAGTGGCTGCGAGAAGTGTATCTGTGTTTTCAATCGTTCGAAAAATAAAGGAATCCAGCAACGGTTTACCGAAGATATGGTTTTCATTTGGCTCCAGAATGAGCGATTGACCGCGTTCCCATTTTTTGACTTTGTAGGGACCGGCATGTAATGGTGCCGTGTTATACTCCCCCTGTGACGCTTTCAAGATAAATTCCTCATCTTTTAGGTACTGAGCTGATTTGAAGGACTCATCCTTCTCCTGAGTAGCCGGATTGTCCTTGCTGGGATCGTAATAGCGAGGATCGTTTAGGCTATAAGGTTGTAGCGTATATTGGAAATTCTTTTCAAAATAGTGTGCAGGAAAAAAGCCCAGAGAGTAATTGGCAAAAGTATAGGGTTGGCTCCAATAGTACCGAATGGTGTAATCATCCAACGCTTCCACTTTTTCAATCCAGAAATCAACTTCGCTATGAATAGTGGGGAATGCAGGATGGTTCGTGAAATAAAAACTGAACACGGCATCTTTGGCGGTAATTTCCACCCCGTCTGCCCATTTTAAACCTTTTCTCATCTCGAAGGTGATCTCCATACGACCATCGTCTTTTACGACAAACAGACCATTCTCCCTTGTGGGTATGCGTTTAATAAATATAGGGAACCAGCACCAGTTTTCGTCTCTACCCCCGATAGCATCGGTATAGAGAAGTGAGGTGATGTGAGTCAACGCTGCTGATTGCTCCAATCCGCTGAATAGGGATTTCGGTTCGGAACTCATACCGATTGTGATCGTCCCTCCTCTTTTGGGTGGATAAGCGAGCATGATCAGGCTATGAGCTGCTTCAGCGAGAATCATCGGTGCGTTCGGTTTGATATACCGAAAATCATCGCCGGCTGTCCACCGATAATGAAGTAATTGGTGTTCCGGTTGGTAACAGACAGTCAGGAAACCAACGAACTCCTTCGGTATTTCAAAGTAGCCATCTTGTGCGGCAATAAGCGGTTCTGAAATGGAGGAGGCAAGCTTGATTGCTTCTTCTCCCTTAGCCCGAACAAGCCAAACTGCCGCTTCTTGACGAAGCAATGGCGCATCTGGTCTAAAGAGTGGGTCACGATCAATGATTTTTGCTTCCAGTGCAGTCTCAACTGCTTTGAAATGAGGATGTTTCTTGTCGATATCTGAAAATACGTAATCTGTTTTCATGTAGGCAATTTTTTTTATTTTCACCAACCAATTGATAAATTCAGCCCTGGTAACTTCCCTGGATGGGACTTCTCCTTCTTTTTCCGGAATGATTTTCAAGGAGAGAAAATAGTATAGGTATTTTTCTGACCAGGCGTAGTATTCCGCTTTTTCGTCCTTGGGAAGTTTTGACCAGTCAAAATAGACTGTGTTGGGATATTTCGGAATTTGAGAGAGGGTATCAGGATTTATCTGCTGTGAAGAAGGTGAACATTGTAGGACAGGAAGGGAGAGGCTGAGTAGGATAAATAAAACCAGGTATTTCTTTAAAAAAGTCATGGTAGACCTCCTTAAGGCTTGGATTCGACTAAAACGCTTTTTTCATTCAAGATCTTCAATCCCATGATGTAGGGAGACCATGTTTTCTGAGTATCCTCCGAGATCTTTTTTGCTTGGTATTTCATTTTTCCCTGAATGGTAATTTTCTCTTGATTTCGGATCAACTGATTGATCTCGAGAGAAAGTGGTTTTTCTTCGATTACATAAGGTTTAAAATCGGATTTCAGAATCGGAGTGACCGTCAGAATCATACTGTCTTGAAGATCGGTATTCAAGAGAAGGCAAGTATACTGGAGTTCGTAGATGGATTCCTTTGCATTAAGGAGCTGTGTGGAAGTATGGATGGATTCAATGGAAAAGCTTTGCGTTTGTTTGGTTGGCATGCCTTCTTCCACGCTTTGTTTTTGGCTATTACAACGTATCAGGCTGAGAGGAAGGAGTAGCAAACAAATAAAAACCAGCCATCTTTTTTGCATCCTGCGCACCACCGTTCTTCAAAAATGGATATAATAGAATTGTATAATAAAGTGAACGATTTATCACGAGTTTGTAAGATTGTTTTTTAATGCGGGAGGGGAGGGCTTTATGTTTTGCAGGCATTGTGGGAATCCTTTGGATAATCAGGCGATTATATGCACTCGTTGTGGCAGAACACCCCAAAACGGTGTGTATTATTGCTGGTATTGCGGTGCACAGAGCAACCCCATCGCGCAAGTATGTACCAATTGCGGTGTCAGCTTGGTTCAGTCTCAAGGCTATGTAGGAGATAAATCAAGAATTATTGCAGGTTTATTGGGTATTTTTCTGGGAGGTCTCGGTATTCATAATTTTTACCTGGGTTATACCACAAAAGGAATAATTCAATTAATCATGACTGTGTTTGGTTATGTAATGACAATTGGATTGGCAAATCGGTTCGGATTTTTCTTTTTCTTTTGGTTTTTTGTGAGTGTGGCTGGTATCTGGGGCTTTATCGAAGGCATCCTGATTCTGGTCGGACAGATCAATACCGATGCCAATGGAAACCGGTTAAAAGAGTAAGGGTAAAACGCACAATATTTTTGTATGAAGGTGGTTAATTAAACATGACAAAGAGATGGGTTGGGCTGTTTTTATGTTGCCTTTTATTGCTCCTCGGAACGAGTTCTCCAATCACAGGCTTGCAGGCAGCGCCAGAGCAAAATCTTGTTCGAATACAGATCGCCGATCCGGCAATAGTGGGTTTATTATTTCAGCATTCCATTCCTTTGGTGGAAGCGTATGAATCTTTTATGCTATGCAAAGCGGACGCTGCACAAATCGCATTCCTTGAAGAGCAGGCGATTCCAAATCAGGTCGAATCAGATACCCGGTTAATGAGAATAGGTCGTTATGAGTTTGAAGCAACACCAGATAAAACTATCATCTCACGCGAAGCATCCGTGGAGGGTGTCCGAAGCCGGTTACATATTCTTCAATGGATGGGACCGGAAAAGAAAGCTTGGCAGGATACGCTTCAATCGTGGGGAGTGGTTTTTTTGATTCCGGTATACAAAAATGCTTGGATCATTGATGTGGATCCTGCATTTGCCACTGATATACGGCAGTTCAGATTCGTTCAAGTATTGCATACCTTACCAAACTGTGCAAGACAGGATCTTGACCTTTCTTTGATTGAATCAGAAACGATCAAAATTGAGATAGCTTTTTCCTCTATGAGCACCGCAGAAGATTGGTTAAAACGGAAGAATCTTTTCCATACTGCGATAGTGAACGAAGCACAACCTTTGGTGATGGTTCAGCTAGCAGATTATCCCGTTGCTGAGATACCAGCTTTGTATCTGGAACCAAACATCATCACCGTCAAGCAGAAGCGACCTCCGGTATTCTTCAATGCAGAAGCTGCTCAAGTGCTGAATATTCGTGATGCCTCGGACCAGAATATTATTCAAGGTTTAGAAGGGGAAGGGGAGATAGTTGGTTTTGCCGATACCGGTCTCTCCACCGGCGACCCGTCTACCATTCACCCCGCTT
>Ga0302251_1002029_pt1 | contig 10643 bp, 8 predicted proteins | sample AAG_RA_Gln_MG_FD_193534 | JGI IMG/M metagenome (GOLD analysis project Ga0302251, IMG submission 193534) | Enriched activated sludge microbial communities from anaerobic digester in WTTP, New Holstein, Wisconsin, United States - AAG_RA_Gln | ecosystem: Engineered > Bioreactor > Anaerobic >...
AGGTGAGGAAGGCCACGAAATAATAGAGGGTGACCCCCTGGAGCGGATACCCGAAGAACCTGGGGGCCTCGATGCCCATGACGCCTTCGGCTCCGTTCGTGAGCCACTTGGCATTGAGAAGAAAGAGAGTGGTCACGAGACACAGAGCCAGTGTCGCCAGGGCGAGGTAGTGGTCCTTGAGCTTCAGGGTGGGAATGCCTATCACAATTGCCACTACCACGGCAAAACACAAAGCTATGGGCGTCGTCACCCAGAAGGAAAGCCCCGCGTGCACCTCGAGGAGGGATGTCGTATAGGCACCTATCGCGTAGAAGGTGGCATGAGCGAGCGATATCTGGCCCGTGTAGCCGAAGAGAAGGTTGAGGCCCACGGCCAGAAGGACCATGATCCCTATCATGACGGCTGTGTGGACATAATAGGGATTGCTGGTGAAGACCGGCCAGATTGCCAGAAAGACCACTAAAGCTGCGATCGAAAGTTTTTTCAGCATGACCTGCTCCCTTTACTTAGCGGCTCGAAACGCCCAGGATCCCCTGCGGTCGCACATACAGCACTACGAGGAGGATGATGAACGCCATGATCGTCGAATAGGCGGTCGAAATGTAGACACCAAGGACCGCCTCGAGAATGCCGAGGAGCAGTCCTCCGAGGACTGCACCCACGGGAGACCCCATGCCTCCGATGGCGGCCGCGCAAAAACCCTTGATGCCGAGATCGAAACCGATGAAGCTGGAAACGAAGGAGATGGGGCCGACAACCACGCCCGCCAGCGCCGATGAGGCCCCGGACAGTATGAACGAGGTGATGATCATGCCACGCACGTTCACCCCGCAAAGATGGGCCATCCTGGGATTGAAGGCCGAGGCGACAAGGGCCATTCCATACATGGTCCGGGAGAAGAAATACCACAGGAGGACCATGGAAACGACGGCCGCTCCAATGACGGCCACGCTCTGAGATTGTATGCTCGAATTGCCGATATTGAAGATCTCCTGGGAAAAGAAACCCTGAATGACAAGGGGGTACTTCCCCCATACGATCTCCGCGAGGTTCTTGAAGATGATGGAAAAGGAGATGAAGGAGCAGACCATCATCACTATGCTCGCGCCTTTCCTGCGCAACGGGTTGATGGCCAGCGCCTCTATCAGGATGGCAACGAGGGAGATGGTCAGAAGCGAGAGCAGAAGGCTCACGACAAAGGGAAGCTTGAGCACGACCGTTCCCGTGTAGTGCATCATGGCACCCAGCATGAGGAACTCGCCCTGCGCGAAGTTCATGATCTGGCTGGAGTTGAAGACCAGTGCAAACCCGAATCCTACCATGGCGTAGATGCAGCCCATGGTTATTCCCGATACGATGATCTGTAGAATCACTGTTTCCTCCGGGGCGGGTCAGACCCGGGGCGGGCAGAACAACCCCCGTCCCGGGTCTGAAATGTGTGGAACTATTTCAGCATTTCGTAATCGTTGTTGTGGATCTTCCACAGGGCAAGCTGGGACGCATCGATGGCATTCTTCCGCTTGGCGCTCCAGGCGAAAGAGGTCCCCACCTTGCAGGTTGCCCCGTTCACCGTAATGCCTGAACGCATCGCGTCAACCAGGGCCTGGCCGCCCTGGCCCTTACTCTTCTCCAGAGCCTTCGCGAGGCCATTGATGGCATCATATGCCTGGCTCGCAGGATGGTAGGTGGGGATGGTGTTGTACTTTGCCCGGTACTTCTTTATGAATTCCTTGAACTCTTTCTTGTTGCCGTCCACCGTGTCCGCGAAGATCCATCCCTCCAGCTTGTCGGCGGCCTTCAGGGTGATCCGCATTCCAAGGCCGTTGTTGCCGGCCACGGGCACGTCGTAATTGATCTGCTTCATGAGCTTGCCGATGGTGATGGCATCGGCGCCGACAACGCTGGCACAGATGAAATCAGCTCCGGCGTTCTTGATCCTGGTGATCTGCGGCATGAGGTTAAGCGTGTTGACCTCGAACTTCTCCTCAATGACGACCTTTATCCCTCTCTTGGCGAAGGCTTTCTTGAACTCCGTGGCACCGCCCTCACCGAGGCCCGACGTGTCGTGGAGCAGGGCAAACTTCTTGTATTTGCCAGCGACGAGGTCCACGATGCCCTGCACCTGGTCGCTCCATTTGCAGGCGGAACCAAAGATGAAAGGCATGTCGTCGCTGAAGATCGTGTCATTGATGGCCGGCGTGACCATGACGGTCTTCGCCTTGTTGGCGACCTGGCGGGTGGCCAGCGCGCAGCCGGAGCCCGCGGGCCCCAGGACAACGGTGACCTTGTCCTTGTTTATCAGTCTCTGGATACCGCTCACTGATTTCGACGGGCTGTTCTCGTCATCGACGATGACGGGCTCCAGTTTTCTCTTCACCGACCCGCACTGGACCCCGCCCTTCGCGTTGATCTCGTCAATGGCAAGCTTCGCCCCCTGAAGCATGGGCTCGCCGATGTCCGACGCCGGGCCCGTGAAGACACCGAGTATGCCTATCTTGATGGGCTCTTCCGCATAGGAAGCCGGAATCAAGGCAAACCCACATAAGACGGCAACACCAACGAACAAAACGAAAAATCTTTTCATTGTCCCCTCCTTGGGAGTTTCATTAGTTCTGCACATCCATACTTTCCGTCCTATCCGACAGATGCCTGCCGGGTATTTCCCATGCTTCCTGCGTCGGTGATATGGAACAGGGAATTGCAATCACTGTGCCATGCGGTATCCCGGGATCCGGCGCTGCGCCGGCACCCGGTTTTCCTCCTTTTCCATTGTACGGACTCTGAAACGATGACGGACATCTACGGACAGAAGTGAATCATATGATACTACATTGCATCGGACATCTTCTTGTTGAGCCGCTTCATCTTGCGCACGAAGGTGCTCTGATTCATATTCAGGCTCCTGGCAGCTTTGTACGTGCTGCCGAAATTTTCCATGGCGGACCTCAGCATCTCGTACTCCATCTTCTCCAGGGTCCCGGTGAGGGAGTTCCCCGCCACCTCCCTCTGGCTGCCGTTTATACTCAGGGGCAGGTCGTCGACGGTTATCATATCCCCTTTGCCCACCATGTATGCCTGCTCGATGATATTCGATAGCTCCCGTACATTGCCCGGGAATGAATAGGAGGACAATGCCTGGAAGATCTTGGGCTCGAAGGTCTTGGCGGACTGGTACCGGTTGTTGAGCCTGCTCAGAAAATGCTGCATCAGGGGTATGATGTCCTCGGGCCTCTCTTTCAAGGGAGGGATGACGAGAGACACCGTGCTCAGCCGGAAGAAGAGGTCGTGTCTGAACTTCTTCTTCTCGATAAGATCGGCCATGTCCTGGTTGGTGGCTGCCATTATCCGAACCTGGAGGCGCACCCTTTTCGTCGAACCCAGGCGGGCGACCTCCTTGTCCTCGATGACGGTCAGGAGCTTGGCCTGGAGCCTCAGGCTCATGTCGCCGATCTCGTCGAGAAAGACCGTCCCCTTGTCGGCGACCTCCAGGAGCCCCTTCTTGCCCTTCACGTTCGCGCCTGAGAAGGCCCCCGGGTCATAACCGAAGAGCTCGCTTTCGAAAAGGTCTTCAGGGATACCGGCACAGTTTATCTTCACGAAGGGGCCGTCCCTCCTGCTGCTGCCCTCGTGGATGAGGCGTGCTATCAAGCCTTTGCCCACGCCTGATTCCCCCGTAATGAGGACGTTGGAGTCGAACTGGGCCACCTTCGACACCATGTCCAGTATATCGAGCATCTTCTTGTTAAAGGTCAGGAATTTGGAGCGGTGCTCGTGGAAGGCCTTCAGTTTGTCGAGCTCGGCCAGGTACCTGTTAGCCTCAAGGGTGCGCTCGTGAAGTTCGTTCCTCAATTCCACCAGCTCCGTGATATCGCGGACGTTGTTCACGACCAGGATGACCTCTTTCGTTACGGGATCCAGCACCGGATTGCCCGTCACCAGGAACTTCTTGCCTCCCCTCGATTCCTGCACGATCGTCACGGGCACCTTCTTCTCAATGACCTCGAGGCTTACGGAACGGTCAATGATTCCATTGCGCACGGAATCCTTCGTGTTCTTCCCCAACACCTCTTCACGCCGTATACCTGCGATGCGCTCGTATGCCTTGTTCACCATTATCGTGTTCGACTGCCCGTCCGTTATGTACAGCCCGTCATAGGTGTTCTCCAGTATCGCCTCGAAATCGTAGGGAGATTTCTTGAACAGCCGGGGAAACTTGTCGAACTCGAAGAGCATGAAGACCTTGTTCGTGTTCCCTTCCTGGCTGTTGCTGAAACGAAAGGTCTGCGCGAGGACCTTCCTGCCCTTCCCGAGGGGTATGATCTCGAGCTGGTCCTCTTCGGATGAATCGGCCGGTTTGAGGGTCACGAACCTTTCGAGCAGTTCATCCGGGATATCGCCTGCCCTCTCGTATCCCAGGAGGTCGAGCGTCTTCTGGTTGAGCGCCAGCACCCGCCCGTTCTGGTCAAGCGCGAGTATCCCATACATAATGGAATCGAGTACGGAGAGATAAAGGTCGTGCATATCGGTCAGCTTACAATTTTATCGCAGAAGACATCCTCTTAACAAGGATTATCCCATCCGGCATCATCACCATCCACAGGAGCCCTTGCAGTAATCGCGGATCTTTTCCATCAGGTCCGCGGCGGACAGCCCTGCCACTTCGTCCCTGCCAAGCCCCAGGTCCTTCATGAGGTCCGGGACAAGGAACAATATGCCCCTCAGGGTATCTTCATCACCTATCGAAAGGAGGAACCTGCATGCCGAATTGTCGATGTCCCTCTTCGCGATCTCCTGCCGGGCCTCGTCCCTCAGCGATCCAACGAGTTCGCCGAGGCGGGTCTCGCGGGCCGGCCCGTCGTCGCAGCGGGCTTTCTTCAGGTCCCGGGGTATCGTTGTTGACAGAAGCTTCTCGATCCCTTCCAGTGTCGAAAGGGGGGAAATAAGACGAAAGGTGCTCTCCGGGAGGCGATACATCCTGGACGAGTCCCACTCACATCCACTCGTGACCGGCCCGCGCGTGATCCTCTCCAGGGCTCCTTCGATATCGATCCCGGAAAGACCCCGGGAACCCCCCGGAAGGGCACCAAAATGCATGAAAAGCCGCAGGTCACTTCCCCTTCCGAACAGGAAGACCGCTTCGCCGGTGTTGTTGGTGTTCACCGCCACGCGGTCAACCACCGCCCCGTCACCGACGGCGAGCATCGCCGTGGCCAACCATCTCTCCGCGTCGAACCTCCCGTGCGGCATATGAATGAACGTGGGGATGAAGACGATGCCCTTAAAGACTGGCTCGGTGCCGTCCATCAGCCATACCGGCGAGACCTGGAAGAAGCTTGCTGCCCTTGTCTTCAGCGTATCCGAGGGATCATAGGCCTCGGCCTCCCATTTTGCGACGTACGACTGCGGTATACCCAGGGCATGGGCCAGGCGAACCTGCGAAATACCGAAGCTCTCCCGAAGCAATCTGAGTCGCCGGGCAAAACCTTTCTTCATTTCCCTTCACCCAGGTACCTCTCGCAGATCTCCTCATCCGTGGCAACGAGACCCGTCACTGTGCCATCGCCCTGGGATGCCAGGAAGGCACAGGCCCGGACCATCATGTCCGGCGTATCCCAGCGCGACCTGTCCGCAGCCGCATGAAGATACGCCATGCCCTCCGTGCTGACCGCTCCCCGCGGCTTAAGACAGTTCACGGCCACATTGAAAGAGCGAACCTCTTCGGCAAGTCCTATGCTGAACCGCTCCAGGGCGGCCTTTGACACACCATAGGCGATGCCCGTGTTCACCGACCCCTTCTGCGTTGCCTGAATGGACGATATATTGATGATGCTACCCGACCTTCGTTCCATCATCCCGGGGAGCACTGCCCGGGCGCACAGGAATGCTCCCGTCAGGTTAACCTTGAGGACCAGTTCCCATCGCTTGAGCGGCATCTCCCACGCGTGTGCGGGAAAGGCGATCCCCGCATTGTTCACCAGAACATCGACGCGCCCGAAGACGGCTATGGCCCGGGACACCATGTTGTTGACCTCCGCCTCGTCGGTGACATCGCACCGCACCGGATGCGCCCTTCCCCCGGCTTCCCTGATCTGCCTCGCCGTCAACTCAATACTGCCCGGCATCGGAGGCGTCTCGATCTCCGTCCGCGCAGCAATGATCACCGCGGCCCCTTTCTCCGCAAGCCCCAGGGCCATCGCCTTCCCCACCCCCCGGCTCGCTCCCGTCACTATTGCAACCTTGCCCTTAAGATCCATCCTCACCTCACAGCACCCGCCAGCCCCGTCCTATAGGTCCTAAGCGTCCTATTTGTCCTATAAGTCCTATTGGTCCTATCTCGTCCTATTGGTCCTATCAAACCCCGCGGCTCTGATAAGACCTATTGGACCTATAAGACCTATAGGACGCTTAGGACCTATAGGACTCACAGCACTCGCGGCACTTGCGAGGCTTGCGAGGCTCATCCAGAACATTATACCCATCCGCGTCTCGACTATCCACCCCCCTTATCGTCCCCAAATGCAGGAATCCTCCCCTGCCGGCCGGCAGGGGAGGATTCTGTTTCAGGAGGAGCTGCTTTTGAGAGGAGTTGGATCAACTCGCTTTGATCTCTTATTGGGCTACCGCGTTGTTAAATGGCGGACCGGCCGTTTAGTTAGGGGGGGTAGTTTAAGGGGTACGGACCGGTCCCACCATGCGATAGCCTTACTTGTAATCGTAGAAACCCTTACCGGATTTCCTTCCCAGCCAGCCCGCGGTAACCATCTTGATGAGGAGCAGCGGCGGCGCATACTTGGGGTCTTTCGTCTCCTCGTAGAGGCTGTTGGCGATCGAAAGCTCCGTGTCAAGGCCGATGAAATCCACCACTTCCAGGGGTCCCATGGGATGGTTGACGGCGAACTTCATGGATATGTCTATCTCGTCCCTCGTCGCTATGCCCGCCTCCAGCATCCTTACGGCGCCGAGGAGGAAGGGGGTGAAGAGTCGGGTTACGATGAACCCGCCCACGTCGGGGGCGACGACGACCGTTTTCCCCAGGGTGGCTCCCCACTTCTTCACGTCGTCGATGATGTCCTGGCCCGTCATGATCGTCTTGACGAGCTCAAGAAGTTGCATTACGGGGGCGGGGTTGTGGAAGTGCATGCCCATGACCCTCTCTGACCGCTTCGTGGCCACCGCCATGTCCGTCACGGACAGGCCCGATGTGTTGCTGCCGAAGATCGTCTCCGGCTTGCAGATGCGGTCGAGCTCCGCGAAGGTCTTCTTCTTCAGCTCCAGGTCCTCCGGGATCGCTTCCTCGATGAGGTCGCAGTCCGCAAGGTCCTCAAGCTTCGTGCTCGTCTTGATCCTTCCCATGATGGCGTTCTTCTCGTCGAGGGTCATCTTGCCCTTGTCGACGCGGCCCATGAGCCTCTTCTCGATGCCCTTCAGGCCCTTTTCTATCATTGCCGGCACCGTGTCGACGGCGACAACTTCGTAGCCCGCCTGTGCAAAGACCTGAACGATGCCTGATCCCATCTGTCCACATCCCAATACGCCCAGTTTCTTTATTTCCATTGTGATCTCCTTATAACAGTGCTCTCTACGCGAGGCCCAGGCGCTCTATCAGCCCCTTCTTCAGAAGCTTCTTGTCGTGTTTGCCAGCCTGGGTCATGGGAAAACTATCGACAAACTCGAACCTTTCCGGAACCAGGAGTTTGGATGCGCCGCTTGCTTCCATGTAGGCCACTATGTCCTTGTCGGACAGCTTTGCTCCCGGGACGAGACGCACGAAGGCGCAGACCCTTTCGCCAAGGTCCTTGTCGGGCATCCCGATGACCGCGGCGTCCGCTATCTCTTTATGGCTGCAGAGTATCTCCTCAACCTGGGCAGGGCTGATGTTTTCCCCGCCGCGGATGATTATGTCCTTGATCCGTCCCGTTATCTTGATATATCCCTGTGTGTCCATCTGCGCCAGGTCGCCTGTCCTGAAGAACCCGTCCTTCGTGAAGCTCTGGTCCTTTGCCCCCGGTGCCAGCAGGTAACCCGCGAATATGCCGGGCCCTTTTGCGGCCAACTCACCGTCTACACCGGCGGGAAGCCTCTTGCCTTCCCGATCGATGATCCTGACCTCGTCGTAGGGGCAGGTGGCCCGACCGACGGTGCTGCAGATGGTCTCGATGTCATCGGTGAGCGTGGACCTGCACAAAAGGCCCTCCGTCATGCCGAACTCGTTGATGTACGTGCAATGAAGTTTTCTGTACACCTCCATTATGAGGTCGGGGGTGCTCGGCTCGCCGCCGGCGGAGATCTTCCTGAGCGAAGTCAGGTCGAAGGTTTCCATTTCCGGGGCTTCCATTATTCTTCTCACAAGGCTTGGCACGCTTGGCATGTATGTGATCTTTTCGTCCTGGATCAGCTTGCAGATGTCACCAGGCCGCGTGGAATCGGACAGGACCAGCTTGTACGCATAGAGCAGCGACCCCACAACGTTGAGGACCGCGAGGTTATGCCCGACGGGAACGATGACGAGGCATGCGTCGGTGGTATTCATCTCCCACCCTTTGTGAAGGTATTCCACGTTGCATATGTAGTCGTTGTGTGTCCGTGGGATACCCTTGGGAAGGCCGGTGGTGCCGCCCGAGGGAACAACGTGGCAGACATCGGTCGGCAGGGGCTTTGCGAGCTCCAGCACCTTCCTGTCCTTTGCGGTCACTTCCCTGTCGAGAAGACTCTCGAAGCTTGTCGCGTCACCGCCCGCCTTGTTCTCCGACCGGACGAATATGATGTTCTTGAGCTGGGGGTTGGCGCTTCTTACGTCTCCCATGAACGAGGTATAATCTATCTTCCTGTACTTCTCCGGCACTATCCAGGCCTTTGCCTGGGTCAATTTTGCAAGGTGTCCCACTTCGAGCTGCTTGTAGCCGCTGATGAGGATGACGGGTATCGCCCCGATCTTCTGCATGGCAAAATACGAATAAACGTATTCGGCCCAGTTGGGCAGCTGCAGAAGCACGGCGTCACCTTTTTTGATCCCCATGTCCAGAAGGCTCAGGGCCAGTTTGTCGACGTTGGCGCGGATCTCGGCGAAAGTCAATCTTGACCTGTCGTCGACCAGCCCTTCCTTGTTGGGAAACACATCGGCCGTCTTGTCAATGACGTCGCCGAGCGTCACGCCCGTCCACCAGCCGTGAGCCCTGTAAGTGGTTTCGTCTTTCTTCTTGTGTTTCGGATATGTGGGTGTGCTCATATCTATGCCCCTTTTGGACCCCTTTCAACCGGCCCTATTCCTGCTCCTGCTTGATCGCGCCGGGTTTTGCCATCTTCGGCAGGAAAGGCTCGGGTGCGCTGGTGAAGCCGTCCGGATAGCGGACGCATTTTACCTGCTCGTACCGTGAGTCGGCTTCGAGGCACCAGTTGCAGGCGGCGCACTTCACGATCTCCTTGTCCCTTCCTTCCTTCGCCTTTATCGGCCAGTCGGGATCACAGAGGAGCGCACGGCACAGGCCGATGATGTCCGCCTTGCCTTCCGCGAGTATCTCTTCAGCGTGTTTCGGGTCGCGGATCTTGCCGGCGACGATGACCGGGGTCTTGTAGCCTGCCTCGTTGACGGCCTTCTTGATCCCTTCGGCCAGGAAGACGTGCGTTCCATCGGGCCACCAGTACATCGGGCTCATGCGGTGTCCGCTGTAGCCTGACATCGGGTCGGGAGGATTGCCTTCCGCCGGCGTTACGGCGTCCTCAAAGCGGCTTCCCGCCGATACGCTGATGTAATCGGCTCCGAGTTCCGCGAACTTCTTCGCGATCCTGGTGCTCTGCGCGAGAGTGCTGCCGGGGATACAGAAGTCTTCGCCGTTGATCCGGACGCCCAGGGGGAAGTTCTCGCCCACGGTCTTGCGGACTGCCTGGTAGACCTCGATGGGAAGCTTCATCCTGTTGTTGAGGCTGTTTCCGCCGTAACCGTCGGTCCTCGTGTTGCACAGGGAGAGGAAGGATGAGAGCACGTAGGCGTGTGCCATGTGGATCTCGATGAAATCGAAGCCAGCCGCCATGGCACGTTTCGCCGCCGCGACGTGGTCTTCCACGATCTTCGGAAGCTCCTCGGTCTTGAAATCTTCGACCTTCTGTCTCCAGCCGCTCTTCGCCAGTTTCAGGTGCTGCATGATCTGAACGCCGATCTTGACTTCCTTGTTCGCTTCCCGCATCGCCGCCACGAGTTTCGTGAGGCCCGGGACGTACTCATCGCTGGAGATCCTCAGGTTGTACGGGCTCTTTGAGGAAATGATGACGGCCGCTTCCACGACGATGCCGCCCACGCCGCCTTTTGCCTCTCTGATATACCGTTTGATCAGCTCATCGGTAACCATGCCATCCTCGGTCGTAAGACCGGAAACCATGGATGTCCTGTGGATCCGGTTGGGGAATGTTACTCCTCTCATCGTGATCGGTGAGAACAGGTTCTGGTAACTCATTGTGTTCCTCCTCGTTTCATTAGTTGCCTGCAGCCGGTCAATCACTTGCCTCTGAACACAGGCTTTCTCTTTTCCAGGAATGCCGATAGTCCATTTTCCGCATCCTCTGAGTTCGCAACTTTGTCGTAGATGGAGAGCTCGAGTTTCAGTGCCTCTTCAAGGGGGAGGGCAAGACCGCGGTCGATGGCCTCCTTG
>Ga0302251_1002030_pt1 | contig 10635 bp, 8 predicted proteins | sample AAG_RA_Gln_MG_FD_193534 | JGI IMG/M metagenome (GOLD analysis project Ga0302251, IMG submission 193534) | Enriched activated sludge microbial communities from anaerobic digester in WTTP, New Holstein, Wisconsin, United States - AAG_RA_Gln | ecosystem: Engineered > Bioreactor > Anaerobic >...
CCCAAATATCGCCTTGTGTTCCCAGGTATTCCATGCCGAGTTTACCGCCAAATATCATAGCAACACCCCATTCTGTCAATTCATAAAGCAGAGAAAATGTCATGACGCTTTGTACGGCAAAAAACCAACTCATACCGTTACTAAATTCCAAACGACGTATAAAAAATTCTTTGGCCGGATAGACCCAAAGCAGTCCAAATAATAGATGAACGACTCTATCGAAATTATTTCTCTCCCAGCCCATAAATTGATTTAAACTCCAATCGCAGCAAGTTTGAAACCACTCTTCATATGGTACAAAAGAATAAGTATAGTGAGCACCTATTTCATGAATGATCAAAAAAACAGCTATAAAAGTGTAAGAAATATTGGAAAACGGAAACTTTTGATATGTAAGTGATAAAACCAACAAAATAATAAATACAAGCATATTTTCAAGCATCCAATCATGCCTGCTGACAGGTTCAATAGCGGCAAATATCCAAACAAAAATAAAAATAATCAAAAGAAGCAATATATACATAATCTTTCTATCAATATTATTTAACATTAAGCAGATGACCAGCCTTTTTTATAAAATAAGTTATCGTATATTTTGAAAAAAAATCAAGAGCGGACTTGGAATCAATGATCCTATCCTCTTCTCCTAAAAATACTTCTATTTTTATACCTCTATTTTTTAATGTTATGAGAGTATCATCGCTCCATTCATAGCTCATCAGCTCTTCAAGTTGTTTAATGTCCCCATCATCAATATATTTTTTTAGATCAATTTTGCCATTTGGCAGGGAAATATTGGTTAGAAAGTTTTGTATATATTTATCTTTATCAATACTAAAATAATGTGTTTGAGCTCTTAAAAAAGATTTTGATCGTGTTTTAAAAAATGCCGGAGAAAGCAAAATTATCCTATCGATTCTTTGCGTGGCAGATAGAGCATATTCTATCGCTTTTTGTGCGCCATAACTAAAACCGGCTACCGTGTAATCAGTTTGGTCCAAAAAAGGCTCGAACAGCTCTTGCTCATTTTTTAGACAAAATCCGCTAAAAAATTTCACGAAGCATCTCTCTGGCTTGCTCTTGCGTAATAGATTCATGCTGCAATAGATAATTGCTTATCATGGTGCAAATATTATCCAGTTTATCAAGCAGTGCACCTGTCTCTTCAAATGCAGTATGCAACAACTCCTCTTTCGCATTTATGCCGTCCGTGGATTCCAGTATCAGATCAAAATCGTTTATAACTTTTTGCGCTAAATCTTTAGCATGAACAATGTCCTTGCTGCTATTTGTAAACACTTCTTTATATTTTTTCTGTGTCGCTATTGTTCCGGCTAGATCCACTTTTATTCTATGCAACAATTTGCTTTTTGCTAAAATAGTATAATCAAATTCTTCAAATCTCTCGCTGGCAATACCTATTTTTTCAAACCCTATATCGTACCAGGTTGCCACCAATGCTTTGGCTCCTTGATATGTCGCTTGCACAGCTCTTTCATTTTCATCAAGAGTCAAGAGCCGTTTTTTGCCGACCATTACCTTATCTTTAACCGCTTCAAAATCGTTTGATTCTATCATTCTTTTATGGTTTTTGAGTGCATGCATAGCAGCTTCATTAACCCACGTAGCAAGTGAAGCAAAATTGAATCCTACGCTCATTTTGGCAATTTCGCCTATATCGACGTTATGCATTTTTTTGGATAAATATAATTCCAAAGTATTGATTCTCTCTTGCATATCAGGCAATGAAACAAATATTCTTCTATCAAATCTACCTGCGCGTAATAAAGCTTCATCCAGAACATCGATCTTGTTTGTAGCCGCTATTACTATTACTCCCGAACTCTCTTCGAAACCGTCCATTTCTGTTAGCAGCTGATTGAGTGTTGCTTCTCTCTCATCATTTTGCCTGCCGCCCCTGCTTTTGCCTATCGCGTCTATCTCATCAATAAATATAATGCTAGGTGCATTTTGCTTAGCAATTTGAAATAACGCAGATACCCTTTGTGCCCCCATACCTACGTACATATGAACAAAAGATGCTCCGCTTTGATAAAAAAAAGGTACCCCTGCTTCGCCGGCAACTGCTTTTGCTATCATTGTTTTTCCTACCCCGGGAGGTCCGACGAGCAAAACTCCCTTTGGCAGCCTAATATCAAAATTTGTATATTTTTGAGGTGATTTTAGAAAATCAATTATCTCTTCTAATTCTTCTTTAACATCTATGATGCCTGCTACATCCTTGAAACGAACTGATGAGCTAATGGCTTTTATTGGTTCATTGGCTATATCATTTGAATCGTGAGATACTTTTTTTGCAGATGAAAATACAGGTAATGGCCGTTTGCCAAAAAATAGATAATATAACAATACAGCTAAAATGGATACGGTCAATATCCAAATAGGCCAATTTTTTCTTTCTTTTATCTCGACAGGATATTTTGCATAATACTTAGGATAGTCGATAACCTCTTTGTAAATTCTAAATGTTTGCTGCGGGGTTGTAAAATATAGATATTCATTATCTACAATGATTTTCTTTATGCTTTTGTTGGCATCCAATTGATCTGCTTGCGACCTTGTGATCAATATGCTTGTATCCCTAAAAACAGAAAAAAGCAATAAAATTACCAAAACCCCAAAAAACATGGCAATGGTTTTTATTTTTTTAAAATTGAAGCCGATTTTTTTCATCTTGCACCTCCACGCTCTCTGCTAAGATCCAATTTCCGCTTAGATCTTCTTGGCTGAAAACTTCAAGAGTATTATAATATTGATCAAACCCTTTGTAAATATTATTTTGTCCGCTTTCTAAAAGCACTTCTAGATTTTTGTAGTTTTTTTCTCTAAATTCTCTATTTTTGGCTTTGATACAGCTGGTTAATTCATTGTGTCTTATTTTTGCAATGTCTCCACTGATATCTTGCTTCATAAAAGCAGATGCGGTATTGTCTCGTCTAGAGTACGTAAAAGCATGTATATGAGTAAGAGGCAAACTCCAAACTCTCTGCATAGCTTCTTTCCATATTGCTTCACTTTCCCCCGGATGTCCGACTATATAATCAGTACCAAGTGCATAGCCATGTTCAGCTAAGAAATTTAATAGTTTTATATCTTCATTAAATTTATTTCGTCTGTTCATAAGCGAGAGCATCTCATCGCTTGTATGCTGTAAGGCAATATGGAGATGTTTTGCCATCCATGGTTCAGTCAATAATTCTTTGAAACCATCATCAATTTGTATAGGTTCAAGGCTGCCTATGCGTATGCGTCTAACGCCTTTTATTGAAGAGATTTTTTTAAGAAGTGCGGCCAAAGAACTGCCGATGTCTCTGCCGTAACTTCCTACATTTGTGCCTGTGAGTACAAATTCTCCGTATCCATTAGAAGCCAAGATCTTTATTTGTTCTAGAATCGTATCTTCGGCATGGGACCTTGCTCTGCCTCTGACTTGAGGTATGATGCAGTATGAGCAATCAAAATTACACCCCTCTTGTATCTTGATAAATGCCCTGCTCTTGCCTATAAAATTTTCTACAACCGTAGTATCAATGTGGTTTAGATCACCTATTTCATAAAACGGTTCTTCATTTTGTAAAAGTTTGTTTATATTTGATTTTTCAGAGTGCCCCATTACGCCAAATACAGAGCCGTCTTTCCATAGCGTCTCTCCTTTTGCATGAGCCCCGCATCCGGCCAATATAATTTTTGCATTCGGATTTTTTCTTTTAAGCGAAGATATGTATTGTCGCACAGAGCTATCGGCACCATTGGTAACAGTGCATGAATTTATAACAACTATATCACTTTGGGTCTCTTCGTTTGATATTGTAAACTGATGTAAATTTGATAACATCACTTGCGTATCAAATTGATTTGTGCGGCATCCAAAAGTTTTAAAGTATACTTTTTTCATTATATGGACTCTTTATTTGCTTTTAATTCGTCAGAAGGCATATTTTTTTGATTATCGTCTGACATAAAAATAGATTGAGAAGGATAAGCCAGCAAAATATCTTGCTCATTTTTTATATTATTGATTATAGAAGCAGATATTGTGCTTCGAAGCGGCAATGTCGCATAACTGTTCGTATAATACCATACACTTATTTTCATACCATAAGGAGTTATAAGAGTAAAAACTCTCGGTTCAACGCTAATATTTTTTAAATGATAATGCCTGCGAAGTTTATTTAATTTTTGACGTGTATTTTCTGCATATCCTTTTGAATATTTTTGGGCTATCTCTTTAGCAATATTTGATGCCTTGTTGATATTCGAATCAAAAGTAACAATAAAATCGATACCGTCCCATACTGTATCTAGTCCGCTATGGGTATAGTTGGCTATCATATTGGTAAAAATATAATTATTCGGTATGTATATTACTCTCCCGGCCCTTCTGTTTCTCTCAAAAGTTGTAAGGGTCACATCTTCTAATATTGTCATTCTCAAAAGAGAAATATCTATAACATCCCCTACGTATTCAACTCCGTCTTTAAAAAATCTAACCCTGTCACCCACATGGATACTGCCGCCAAAAAATATGACAAGCCATCCTATGATACTCATAAACCATTCTTTAAGCGCAATCGCTATACCTGCAGAAGCAAATCCCAATATAGTTACAAGATAATTTACATTTTCAATGTATGCAAAAAGTAAAATCAATACAACCAATACAACAAAAGTAACATTCAATGCTTTATTTAATGTATAAAAACGTTCAATATCTTTCAAATATCGTCTCATTAAATATTTTGAAAACAGCAATAATCCAAACAGAACACCAAGAATTATGCCAACAGTTATAAGTTTTTTGCTCTCGTGGGCTATTTTTTGAGTGACCTCGATCTTCATCTCGTTTATTTTTTTACCATAAACATTCAGTGTGGTTCTAAAAAGCTCAACAAATGGTTTTAATGTATTTAATAGTTCTTTTGTTTTTGCAATTTCTTGTTTGTACTCTTGTTTATCAGAAGGAATATCTACTAATTCTTTTAAGATCTGCTCTTTTCTCTCTAGGTTTTCTATAACAGAGATCAAAGACTTATATCTTTGCTCATATTCATTTTGATCGCTTTTGAGCTTTTCTCTATATGACAAAGCTGAAAAAATTGCCAATGGATTGCTGATTGTCGGGGCATTATCTATCAAATTTGGCGATAAAAGCTTTTTAAACGGTTCATCTTCATATTCACCTAATAGTTGTAATTTACTGTTTATTCCTTCTCTTTCATCTTGCAGAATCTTAAGTTTTGTTTGTCTCTCACTGTTTTCCGGAGATTTTCTCTCTAGTCTGGTTATTTCTTTATCTAGAGTATTTTTTTTGTTTTGAAGTGTTTGATAGTTTTTATAGTTTTCATATACAGTAATCCAAATGTTATTTTTCAATTCATCATCAATATTATTTTTTTCACTAATAAGATCTTTTGTTTTTACAGTAATAAATTCTTCTTTTTTGCTTTCATTTATTTCTGTATTCGATTGACTTGGTGCACCAAACAAGAAAAATGTTAATGCAAAAAAAAGAATTATTTTTATATTCATTATTTCGCTCCAAAAGTATTGAGAACTTTTTTGACCGCATCTTCACTGATTTCTGAGCTTATGATGCAGTCTCCTATACTTTTTGGCAATATAAATTTTATTTTATTTTTAGCGCTTTTTTTGTCTAAAAAGAAATGATCATAGAAACTATCCACGTTGGCTATATGATAGTTTGCAGGAAGATCAAATTTTTTCAACACATTTTCTATACGCAAAGCATCATCCAAGCTCAAAAATCCAAGTTCTACAGCTAAACGATTTGCCATAACCATACCAATCGCTACTGCTTCGCCGTGAAGATATTTGGTATATGCTGTCTCGTTTTCAACAACATGGCCAAACGTATGGCCATAATTTAATGCTGCTCTTATACCGGTCTCTTTTTCGTCTTGACTGACAACATCTGCTTTGATGGTTACACTTTTGCTGATAGCTTTTTTGAGGATCTCTTTGTCGAGCAAATCTGCATTTTCCAAAAATTCAAAATACTCTTTGTCAAAAGTAACTGCTACTTTTATCATCTCCGCAACACCGGCAGCAAATTCTCTTGAAGGCAATGTATCCAAAAAATATGGATCTATATATACAGCTTTTGGCTGATAGAATGCGCCTATTAAATTCTTGCCGAATTGATTATTTACTCCGGTCTTGCCTCCTACACTGGCATCAACTTGCGACAAAAGAGTTGTAGGGATTTGTATAAAATCTATACCTCTTTGGTATAGCGAAGCAGTAAAACCTGTCATATCGCCTATAACACCGCCGCCAAAAGCAATAAGGAGCGATTTTCGATCAAATTTATATTCAAATAGTTTATTTAAAATATCTTCAACGGTTTGAAGCGTCTTGTACTCTTCGCCATCCGGTACCATAATGATTTGAAGTTGGGCGGCAGTAATTTTGGACAATAATTTTTCCAGATGATAATTAGCAATTGTAGGATTGGTAATGATGGCAACTTTATTATCAAAATTTAAATCAGGCAAAGAATCTATAATGATTTCATAAGAGTGGTTTTCGTGAGATTCTAGCGTAATTGGTATAATCATATTAATTTTTGGCCTTTTGTATTTGTATTTATTATGCTAGATTTTATCCTATTTAGCATTAAAAACCAATATTGTCTACGTATCGCTATCTTCAAAAGGGATCAGTAGCTTCGGATGCTTATAAATTTTTGGGAATAGATTTGAAATATTCATCATGATCAATTGCAACATAAAAGCATGTTTTGATTTATCTTGAAAAGAATTTATATGTAAAATATTTCTCATTTTTGACAATTCCCTTATAGGATTCGCTACCTTTTGCTCTACGGTTATACTGGAATTGAATAAATTTGCCATTGTTTCATAATGGTCAATGGTCATTTTTCTACCGCTAAAATCGCCATCTGGATCAAAATCACATAATTTTAACGGTAATTTCAATATTTCGCACACATCAAAAGCAGTAGAAGATATAGATTCCATTTTTTCTTCATCATTCATCATAATAACAGCAGAATTTATATCAGCTATTCGTATGCTGCCAAAAATATAAACCAATTTTCTGAGATAGTAAAAAGTGAGGTTGTGATACTCTTTATAAAGCGAAGTTTGCGAACACATAACCAAACCTATATCATAATGGGTAACATCATATTCGACGGTACTCTGTGTTCCGTTCAATTCATATGTTATATCGATATGAACACCGTCATTTTGATATCCTTTGATCTCTTCAGTGAGCTTTAGATTTGTAGGATAGAATACTCTTACAAAAAGTTCTTTGTTCTTTAATATTTTTGTTAAATATATCGCCTCTTTTAAATACTCTATTGCCTTTTTCTTGTCATAACGCAAATCAAGCAGAAGATATATGTTTTTGCCAAACGGTTCAGGAAATAATCCCTTTCTTTTGTTGATCAGTTTGTAAATTCCGTCTAGCACGGTTGGCCTGCCGACAATCAATAGCGTATCATTAGGACGGATCATGGTAGCGCCCGTTGGCAATATCTGCTTTTCATCTCTATAGATAGCGGCTATTTTCCATTTTTGCTGCACTATAGAGCCTACATGCCTGAAAGCATAACTGCTGCCAAAAGGCACATGTACTTCCATTACCTCACCTTGCCCTAGACCGATATTGTTCGGTACTATCGGAACATTTGGAAGCTTATCATATAAGTGTCCCGATAATAGGTCATACATATCCAATACAATAACATTATGATTAAATCTTGATGTCTTTTTTTCATCCCACTGATTAAGCAAAATTATGCGTAATTTATCATCTATTGAATTAAGATTATGGATTATATGCTTTGCATCATCATGTGATTCTATAATAATAAAAACATGAGAGTAGTTTTTTTCTTCCAAAATACGCTGCAACTTGGTATAACTGGTTGAATCTATATTAGAAAATGAAGTATTATTTTTATTATGTTTAATATTTTCTTCATGTATTGTGTTTGAGGCTATATGGTAATGATTATTGGCAACTCTTTTTTTGCTAAGCCATACGATAAAGTGCTTTGCAATTTTACCTTCGGCTAGAATCAATATATTTTTCATAAAACTCTCTAGGTAGTGTGGGTACAATTACACTATTATTTGATAGAGGTATTATAACATAATGTATTTTCGTATAGATAAAACGGACGGTAAAGCTAGAGCTTGTACCATTACGACCGCACACTCAACAATTCAAACGCCGGTTTTTATGCCTGTAGGCACCGTAGGAGCAGTAAAATCTCTTGATGCTACCGATCTTCAAAGCTTCATAAATCCAGAGATCATTCTAGGCAATACGTATCATCTATATCTTCGTCCTGGTGATAATATCGTCAAAACCATGGGCGGGTTACATGGATTTACTAAATTTCCGAAAAGTTTTTTGACCGATAGCGGCGGCTTTCAAGCTTTTTCGCTCTCAGATAATGTCAAAATAGATGAAAACGGCATCACATTTAGAAGTCATATAGACGGGAGTAAACATTATTTTACCCCGCAAAAGGTCATAGATATACAAAATAATCTAAATTCAGACATCATGATGATACTTGATGATCTAGTAGCCTTGCCGGCCACGCAGGAACGCATCAAGGCCAGCATAGAACGGACTACAAAATGGGCTGCAGAGTCTATAGAATACCATAGGGCCAACCAAGCAAAAGGAATAGGCGCAGACCAGAACATATTTGCTATCATACAAGGCGGTACAGATAAAGCTTTCAGGGAAAAATCGGCAACGGAACTTTGTGCCATGGATTTTGACGGATTTGCCATAGGAGGACTTAGCGTTGGCGAAGCAAATCAAGATATGTATGATACGGTAGAATGGACTACACAGTTTATGCCCAAAAATAAACCGAGATACCTCATGGGTGTCGGGACCCCTGAGGATTTAGTAGAAAATGTAGCAAGGGGCATAGATATGTTTGATTGTGTTATGCCGACACGTAATGCTAGAAATGGGACCCTGTTTACATCGTTTGGCAAGATCACTATCAAAGCTGAGAGATTTACCACCGATCCATTGCCGATAGACCCTGAATGCAAATGTATGGTTTGTCAAACTTATTCTAGAAGTTATCTGCGCCATCTGTTTCGCGCTAAAGAGATAACCTATTTTAGGCTAGCTACCATTCATAATCTATATTATTATTTAGACCTTATGAAGCAAATGAGAGAAGCGATACTTGAAGATCGTTTGGATGAATTTAGAACTGAATTTTATGCAAAAAGACAACAATCATAGCAGTTAATTATTCTCATTTTCTATGCTTAACGTGAATTTTTTATTATCGCATAAGTACCTGTAGCAAACGCTGCGAGCTTACCTTCATTGTGAAGTTCTATAGTTACAAAAGAAGTCGATCTGCCTTGTCTTTTTACTTCGGCGGAAGCTATGAGATATTTGCCTGAAGCTGGTTTGAGATAATTTATCTTTATCTCCATCGTTACAGCCGTATGACCTTCATCGACATTTGATACGGCAGCATACCATCCTGTGTTATCCATAAGTGTAGATATAACGCCGCCATGAACAAATCCTAGGTGCTGCAAGTGGTAATCTTGCGTTATAAGCTCAACTTCCGCTTTACCATTTTCATATTTTTTTAGTTTCGCGCCAATATGTTCCAAAAATGGAAATTTAATATCTTTCATCATGCTGCCTTTTATACAAAATTATTTTAAAGTTCTACTTATATCAGCGATAGTTCTTAGCCCTTTTGAAACTTGCTCTTTTGTAGAATATGTATAGTTAAACCTTATTTCATCGCTTATTCGACCATCCAAAAAAAACTGATTCCCAGGTACAAAAACAACTTTTTCTTTCATGCACTCCCGCACCAGTTCCATAGCATCAAAACCCTGGAGAGAACCAAATACGAACATTCCGCCTTTTGGCATTACAAAATTAAACTCTGGCAATTCTTGTTTTAATGCAGATGTAAATATTTCCATTTTTTCTTTATATGCTTTTCTGAGTTTGCCCAAATGATATTCATAACGAGACTCATCATCTAGATATGTATCTAAAATATATTGTGAGATTCCACTACTGTGAAGATCTATAGTCTCCTTTATCATGGTAAGCTGTTTTATGATTTCTTCATTTGCTCGAATCCACCCTATTCTCAAACTAGGAGAAAGAGTTTTTGAAAAAGATCCTAGATGGAAACTATTTTCAGGAGCCAAAGCGCTTATACTTTGTGATTTTTGATCAAAATATAATTCACTATATGGTGCATCTTCTATGATATACCCACCATATTTTAAAACACTATTGGCAATATCTTTTCTCTTGTTATCACTATAGAGTGAGCCTTTCGGATTCTGAAAATCAGGTATGAGATAAGCTAGTTTTATTTTTTTATAGGCTTCATCAAATTTTTGCGTATCTATGCCATTATAATCTAGACGTACAGATTGCATATCTAAATTATTCATTTTAAAGATATTCACAGCGCCCAAATAAGAAGGTTCTTCTATGATAATTTGCTTGTTTTGAAAATATTTTGCTATGATAAAAAGACCTTGCTGTGAGCCTGTTGTTACAAGTATATTTTCAGGCTTTGTAAAAAATCTTTCTTTA
>Ga0302251_1002031_pt1 | contig 10631 bp, 11 predicted proteins | sample AAG_RA_Gln_MG_FD_193534 | JGI IMG/M metagenome (GOLD analysis project Ga0302251, IMG submission 193534) | Enriched activated sludge microbial communities from anaerobic digester in WTTP, New Holstein, Wisconsin, United States - AAG_RA_Gln | ecosystem: Engineered > Bioreactor > Anaerobic >...
ACTTTACTCGTGAATATAAACAAGGAAGCGCACCCGGTGGGTTCATCGAACGTCCGCTCACTCAGATTCCAGACCTCTGCGATCCTCCGTACCCCCATTTCTTAACCTGTGAAGAATAAATGCTATCAGGGCGATCGCCTCTGTCAGTTCCTATTGTCAATACCATTGAAATTGTGCTATTATACTCAAGAGCATAACTCACACCATTTTGAGTGTGAGTATATAAAGAAGATGCCCCGCTCCGAGGTCTGTCTTCTCATCATTTTTACCGCTGATATTATTAAAAAGGAAGTTATATCGATGACTGTGGATGAAATCAAGAAAGAAATAAGAGCGTTCCTGTCAAAATATATCAGAGAGCCGAATATCAATGAAGACCAGGATCTCTTCGCCTCAGGACTGCTCGCCTCTCTCTTTGCCATGCAGATGGTGCTCTTCATCGAAAAGAAATTCACCATCAAAGTGGAAAACGAAGATCTCGACAAAAAGAACTTTGCGACCATCAACGCTCTGGCGAGCTATGTAAGCCATAAAACATCTTCGGAGAAGATTGACAGATAATGAACACCGAAATAACCGGCACACAGGCTTCCATGCATGACGAATTCACGAGCTTTGTCGATAAGGAGATCGCCCCTCATGCAGATAAATGGGACCAGGAAGAGCGCATACCTGCTGAAATCATTGGAGAGACAGCCCGGCGCGGCTATCTGGGAGCATTTCTCCCAGAATGCGGCGGCGTAAAGATGGATATGACAACGTACGGACTCCTCTGCGAGGAGATAGGAAGAGGAAGCGCTTCACTCCTGAGCCTGCTCACTGTTCACGGTATGGTGTCGCTTGCGCTTGCCCGATGGGGCAGCGAGAAGCAGAGAGAACGATGGCTTCCAGGACTTGCCTCCGGTGAGATTATAGGCGCCTTTGCCCTTACCGAGCCTGATATCGGCAGCGATGCCAGAAATATAGGGACCATCGCAGAAGCTGAAGGAAATTCTTACATGCTGAAAGGGGAAAAAAAGTGGATATCATGCGGGCAGATTGCAGACCTCTTCCTGATAATTGCCCGCTTTGATGGGAAGCCGACAGCCTTCCTGCTGGAAAAGAATACGCCTCATCTGAAGATTGAGCCTATGAAAGGTCTTCTGGGCTTCAGATCGGCAATGCTTGCCCACCTGTCTCTTGACAACTGCCAGGTTCCTTCTGAAAACCTCGTGGGGAAGGCAGGCTTTGGCTTCTCCCACGTGGCAGGCACAGCGCTCGATTTCGGCAGATACTGTATCGCCTGTGGATCTGTCGGTTTGACGCAGGCCTGCGTAGACGCGACACTTAAATATGCCTGCGAGCGAAAACAGGGCGGGTCATATCTGCGAGACCATCAACTGATTCAGGAGATGCTCGCCGAGATGATTGCAGGCTCCAAAGCTGCAAGACTTCTCTGCAGAAAAGCCGGGTCTCTCAAAGATCTCGGTGATCCTGAATCGATAATGGAAACGTGCATCGCCAAATATTTTGCATCCAGGACATCTCTCAAGGCTGCAACTGACGCTGTGCAGATTCACGGAGCGAACGGATGCGGCAGTGAATATCCGGTTCAAAGGTATTTCAGGGATGCAAAGATATTGGAGATCATAGAGGGGAGCAGCCAGATTCAGCAGATAATGATCTCTAAATACTCTGCAGATAAAGAGAGGCGCGGTATCAATGTATAAGTCCTGTGAACCATATGGACAAATGTTATACTTAAAAGCATAATTAACGCCACCTGTCCTGGGCACCAGGAGCAGATAAACCTGATGTTATCAAAATTTCCTGCCATCTTTGATGGAGAAAATTTTGAGCGTTACTATATAAAGGTGAAGCTCATCATGGAAATATTGCACAATGGAGAGAAAAAAAAGATAAAATGCCTCGTCTGGGATCTCGATAACACATTGTGGGACGGTGTCCTGCTTGAAAGCGACCAAATCACATTGAGAGAAAGCGCTCTCCAGGTGATAAAAAAACTCGATGAGCGCGGTATTCTTCATTCCATTGCAAGCAGGAACTCTCATGAGCTGGCTATGAAAAAGATAAAGGAATTCGGCCTCTCAGATTACTTTCTCTATCCGCAGATAAACTGGAATCCCAAATCGTCATCCCTCAGGGATATTGCAAAGGAGCTGAACATAGGAACAAATACGCTGGCATTCGTGGATGATCAGCCCTTTGAGAGGGAAGAGGTGAACTTCACTCTCCCTGAAGTGCTCTGCCTTGATGGGAATGATCTCGACAGGATAGTGGATATGCCTGAGATGCAGCCCCGATTCGTAACCGATGACTCAAAGAATCGACGGTTCATGTACCTGAGCGACATCAGGCGGAATACCGATGAAAACAGCTTTGAGGGGCCAAAGGATGAGTTTCTCTCCACGCTGGGAATGGTATTCACCATCAGAGCTGCAGGCAAAGACGATCTGCAGCGGGCTGAAGAGCTGACGGTGCGCACAAACCAGCTGAATACCACAGGTTATACCTACTCCCATGAAGAGCTCGATCATCTCCGCACCTCACCGCAGCACAGGCTTCTCATCGCAGAGCTTGAAGATAAATACGGATCATACGGCAGGATCGGGCTTGCTCTTGTGGAGACAGGGGAAACGCAATGGATCATAAAGCTGCTGCTGATGTCCTGCCGTGTAATGTCCAGGGGCGTGGGCTCAATGATGATCCGCCATATAATAGACGAAGCGATAAAGAAGAAGGTTCGCCTGCTTGCAGAGATGATTCCCAACGATCGGAACCGTATGATGTATATGACATATAAATTTTCCGGCTTCAGAGAGTGCTACAAAAATAGCAGCCTTGTCATCTTCGAACACGACATGAAAAATACTCCGGGATGCCCGGAGTATGTAAAGCTGATCATTGACGATCATCCTGAAGTGGACCTTCTGCCGCGGTAGATTATGCCTGGCAGGCTGTTCATTCAATACTCCAGTTTTACAGGCATTCCAAGGGAAAGATATTTCCTGAGCGCCAGGGCGTCCTGATCTCTCATGCCGATGCAGCCCCTGGTGCCGTCACGGTCTATGCCTCCACCGTGGATCCCCACCTCTCCTCCAAGCTTCGAATCCCAGGGCGGACGTTTCCTTTCCCCCTCGGCGCTGGTGATTGCCTCATACTCCTGAGGTGAAATCATTCCCTCCTGCAATCCTCTCAGCGCATCCTCACTGCCGGGGTATGATATACCAAAGAACACCGTGAATTGTGACTTTTCATTGATGGTGCATATATAGTACAGACCCCTTGGAGTCCGCTCGTCACCTTCCTGCAATTTATGACCCTCATGGGACTTTCGACCGCATATCACAGGGAATTCCTCAGCCACCCTGCCATTGACATCAATTACCTTAAGGCTTTTACCCTGTATTTCTATCTGCAGCGAATATTCATAGGGGATATTCTTCACTGTGGCGCATACTCTCCTGATGTTCCGGGACTGGGAAATCTAGAACTTCATATTGATGAAGTCCGCATCGTGCACTGTTCCATCAAAGGCTCGGGCCTCCTGAGACTGCAGAGAATACATAAACTCTCCGGCATTTTTTACAACCTTTTCCCTGACCTCTTTGGAAGCAAAGGCCCGCTCTGCGTCCGCTTTTGCAGGCCATTTGACATAGGCAACTGTATAATCATCTGTTGTCAGCACGAGATATCCCTGCAGTCCGTATCTGGAATATAATTCAGCCGACTGTTTAATGTGAGAAGTCATCCGCCTGAGAAAATCTGAAGGCGAAACTCCTTTTTTCCTCAAGCCAATCGAGAATGTGACGTATCCCTGCTGCCAGTTTGTATTTCGGCCGACCATATCGTAGGCCACATTGGCAGAGATTATTGTTGGATTTGTCTCTGAAAACCTCACCGGCACCACGCTCTTCGAGGTATTCCTATCAAAGATGTCCCAATGCATCAGGCCATACTTTTTCCCCTCCGGAGTTGCAGCCTGCGAACGGTATCTTTCTTCAGATTCGTAAGCTACGAGAGCAAATTCATCTGGAACAAAAGCCGGCTTGTCTGCAGGCGGAACAGCAACAGTATAAGAGACCAATCCCTTTCCGGCATTTATTTTGACCGTTGCGGGCATAAAATGACCGGCCAGCTGCTTCTTAAGCTGATCAGACGTTATATCGGCTTTTTTAAAGCCTCTCCAGAATCGGTAGTAATTTGTTGTCTCATCTGCCTGAGCCTGGCTGAAGCCTGTCACAAAGACGTAGAGCAGGAATAACGATAGTGTTAACAGCAATATTCTCTTCATTGATTTATCCTTTACCGATAAGAATAGTGATTCGCCGCTTCAAGTTATTACAACGTGAAGCGGGAGTGTTTTCAGGGGATTTGGCTGACAGCCTCGTCGGGCATAACAGGGATGTGCCTCATCCCAATCGAAATATTAAACACTTTCTATTTCTTTAAAACAGCTGACATTTCCTGGAACCGGTCTTTCAGGCTCTGGCATGATCGAGCGCTCATGTAATCAACGACAGTATAGTTCATTAAAAAAGCACAACAGGAACCGATAATACCAAGGCACCCATGATCTCCCATTTATATCCAGCAAATGCAACCAGGAGGCACCAATGCGCACCACCAGAATGATTCTTTTCTTCACAACTCTTCTCATCGCCATTGCCGGAATCTCAGCCTTTGCAGGCTGCTCTTCCGGTGCAGGCTCAAGCGACTATGGATGGTTTTCCGGTGAAGGCACCGGCACAGCGCCGGAGGCGGTTGGCAGGGCATCGGCTCTTTTCCGCATCGGCGGTACAGATATGGATAGAGGAGAGGCCGTTGCCGCCGATGCGGCCGGGAATATCGTGGTGGCAGGCTCATTTTCCGATCTGGTTCCCTTCGGCTCGGCAAAAAAACTCGATTACAAGAAAAGTAATGGCTCCACAGACATCTTCGTGGCGAAATATGACAGCACAGGCGCACTGATGTGGTCGGCCGCATTTGGCTCCGTCAATGCCGATGCAGCGCACTCCCTCAAGCTGGACAAGTCAGGAAACGTATATGTCACAGGCTCTTTCGAGGGTGACATGAAGGTCAGTGACTCTGTGACACTCAATGCTGCAGGGAGCAGGGACGCCTTCGTGTTAAAGCTCAACCCTGACGGCGCAGTACTTTGGGCTTTTTCACTTGGTTACGCAGGGGGGAGCCAGGGAACCGCCGAGGGAATGGACCTGGCGATCGCTCAGAACGGCGCCCTCTACGTGACAGGAAAATTCCAGGGTACTGCCGATTTCTCCCATGGAGGAGGAGCGGCGCCTCTCACCTCCAATGGAGCTTCGGATATCTTTGTGGCCTGCTATGACTTACAGGGGGCCTGCAGATGGGCATTTGCGCTGGGCTCTGCAGGCGCCGACGAGGGCAAGGCTCTTGCAGTAACCTCGCAGGGAGAACTCTTGATGGCAGGAGTCTTCCAGGGTGAGGTGGATTTTGACCCCGGCACAGGGACTTCCACTATGACCAGCGGAGGGGCAGGCTCAGGGACAAGTGTCTGCATCGCCCGCTATGACAGCAGCGGAACATTCATAAACTGCTCTCAGATTAAGGGAACCGAGGTTTCAACAGGATCAGGCGCCCTTGCCGTCGATTCAAAAGACGGGTTCTGCCTCACCGGTGGATTCTATGGAAGCGCCGACCTGGGAAGTGGAAAATCAGTGAGCTCCAATGGAGATTCTGATATCTTCCTCGCCTGTTACAACCGTTCCAATGTCCTGACCTGGGGATTTTCTGTCGGCGGATCAGGATTTGACACAGGCAGGGCCCTCGGTACGGACGAAGGCGGAAACATCTTCATCGCCGGGCAGTTCTCCGGAACTCTCGATGCCGACCCTGGCAGTGGAACGTTGAACCTCACCGCACAGGGCTCGGCAGGCGGGATCTTTCTCGCCAGGTACAGCAGACAAGGCGACATTGGATGGGCCCAGGGATTCAGCGGCATCACGAAATCCAGGAGCACAGTCAAGGCCGAGGCCGGAATGAACACAGGCAACGGTCTCGCAGTGCAGGGCTCACACGCTGTAATGACAGGAGCATTCACCGGTGCAGTGAGCTTTGACGGCAAAGGTAACAGCACGCTCACGAGTGCCGGCGGGAGTGATATCGTCGTGACGCGCCATCATCTGGGGGGAGCGCTCTCTGACCAACTGGGCATGTCGATCCCCCCGATGTCGATATACTCATTCCAGTATAACGGCTTCAACACAGACGGCACCTCGGTGAATAACCCGGTTACATACGACAGCCTCTATTCACCGGGGAATGGCCTTACCTACGTGCTCAAGAGGCTGACCAATAACATCAGCATTAATTTCTACGGCGTCACCTACACGGTATACAGTGCAGTTCCAGATTATATGACAATCAGCAATGCATATACAAGCAGCAGTTTCTACGGCAACTATTTCGATCTCGGGCAGATAACGTCCAACAACATCCCGGCTCTCGTTCCGGCGGCACAGCTCAACAACGGGCAGCGGAGCCTCTATGCAGTTGACACGAGCCGCTATGAAAACTGGCCTGTCTGGAGGATTTACAATACTGATGATTCGAAGTTCTACCTTCCAAACCTCTGCAATACCGTTGATGCTCTGCACGATGGCCTGACGGAAAATGTTGCCTGGACAGTTGATCCCTGCTATCAGTCACCGTTCTACCCCGACTCCCACAGCGATTATACCGGCTCCCATCTCATCCCCAACGGTTGGAGCTTCATCCCTGAAAACATCCAGGCAGAACTGGTGTGGAGGAACATACAGCCTGACGGCGGCACAGAAGGCACTTACTTCGCCATCCAGCAGGAAACAGGACGGAACGCCCTTCTCGATGAAATTATGGTCAATTATCCCCTCCTGGGATCTGGGAACACTATACAGTCCCTCATATCCACACCGTGGCCGTTCCCGATAGAGCCCACCTCCTGGCTGCCATACGGAATATTCCTTTCTTACCAGGCCTGTCCGGGTTTCCAGAGAAACACGCTGAGGAATTACACTCCCTGGGGAACGGTGACTGATTTCACGAACACCTCGGGAGTATTCGTCAGAAACAACGGCGATGTCGAGATCCCCTATCCACCTGTGCCTGGCAGTACAGATCAGGCAGGCCAGCAGGCTCCCTGCCCGCTGGTAATGCAGACCTGGGACGGCGATCAGCGTTTCGTGATACTGAACCTGACAGATCAGGCCATCCCCTCCACGACAGACGATTATCCAGGCCTCGAATATTATTATATGGGGAACACATACCTGCCGCAGATGGCTGGAGTTCTGCAGTTCAACAAGAATTACGCCATCAATGACAATGTCCAGCCGGCACACATGAGAGCCTCTGACTGCTGGCTGGGCTACTGTGGAGACCAGACCGAGGATGTGATGAACTGGATTACAGGAAATGGCCAGGATCCCGGAGGCCAGGGACGGAAGCCCTACATGGTGAACGGGGCCCAATGGCTTGTCAACAGCACATCCGGGAGCACATTGAAGGCCTATCACATCTCTCTTCTCTGCAGCAACAGCTTCTTCCAGATACTCATACCGGATGCCCAGGCAATAAATACTATGTACACCGCCACGCTGTATGTCGATCCCCGACAGGGAACCTATTACCCTGTATGTTCATTGTCCTATACCTACCAGACAGGATTATGCGGCAAGGTGAACGGCTCCGGGTCCACGTGGACAGCCACCGCCCCGGCAGGCCAGGGTTCCTGGATGCCTAAGGCGCAATGGCTCTGCAACAGCACTGCGAACTTTCCGCCTGGATGGGTTGTCAGTACAGTTACTGCCTCAAACATTGATGGCACGACTTATAAGCAGCAGAGCCTCCAGGCGCCGGCTTTCTCCGGAAGCGATAACAGCGGCGCTGGCGACATCACTCTGACCTGCAATATCGGGAAATGGCTTCCCAACCCCGTTTCAGGCGATTACGAGATCAACTGGACATATGGTGCAGATTATACAAGCACCAATGTAACCGGCGGCTCAGTCTATTCATTCAACGTAGGAGGGGATTTCTACCAGGATCCCCCCGGCACGGCCAATCCACTGCGATATCTGATCGTACTTACTCCTCAGTGAAAGGAGATCAATAGTTACAGGCAGAGCATATAAAGCTATGCTTTTGAGACATAATTTCCAGTGCTCACTCCGGCTTGCGCTGGAGTGCTGATATTGCACAAGGGTTGAAACCAAGAGACATTTACAAGGGAGGACTTCATGCATCACCTGAACCGCAGAGCGTATGCCATCTGGATTACACTTCTCGTTATTTCGCTTCTCACGGCATTTTCTGCCTGCACCTCAGAGAACAGCTCGCAGCCTGCCGGTGCCGGGATTGACATCCAGGGGAAAACACTGAAGACAACCATAACAGGCCAGAAGAACAGAGACGATACTCTGAAGACCTATGACACCAGCGCGCCTGATATTACGCTTCCCTGAGCGGTTTCGACAGCCTGGAAGGGCATTTGTCAACTTCTACTGCAATGTGCTCCTTCGATTGCGGCTGTCATATCGCGCTCTCTGGCCCTGAGAGCGGAGATGTGCACGTTTCTTCCCCCTGTGGTCTTCGCAGGCGAGCATCCGCTCTGGGGATTGCTGAAAGAGAAGTATTTAAAATCGTCATCAAGCTATTGAAAATGGATTGTCAGATTGCCGAGCTTTCTGCATCAGTCAGTCAATATCACCCGATTACCTTGTGCTAACTCATACTTTCCCCCAGATAAAAGACAGGGCAATCATGGCCGAAGATCTCGCAGGAAAAGGAATCTCTGCGGCGCCCGAGAGGAAAGTTTTCAACCAGGATGCCGTACGGACAGAAACCGCATGTGTCACAGGGCGCCATAAATTCATCTGCCCTGGGGTGTAAATCGGCGCGGGTAAGCGCAAGACCCTCCACTTTATAAAGTGCACTGTAGTTTTCACCTCTCATGGTATTTCCCCACTTTCTTTTATAATACTATAAAGCATAACTCACGTTATTCTTCTGTTGCTCTTCGCAGACAGCAGTAGTTCAGCGTTTGTCACAGTATGTCCAGTTATTCTCATATTGTTCGAAATTTCCATCAAAATGGTGATTATGAAACTCTCCCGAGATGCTTTCCTTCGCCGAATCAGGGATGATCCCGTTATGAGAACATGATAGCAGGTCCTTGTTGCCGCAATATAAAGAAAGGGTTACCATCTTTCGGAAAATTGTTAAATATTTATGCAGGCGCCGGGTTTTCCTATTCTCGAAGAACTGTAGCATTGCTTTTCCAGGTCAGAGTATACAGCGCTCAGCTCCACAGAGTTGCATGGGCTTTCCAATGGTGTTGCGACGAGATACCTTTTGTGATATACTCAAATTATGAGCAAACCCGATATATATATAGAAACCAGCATTGCAGGATATCTTGCCGGAAGAAAAAAATGGATTATCTCCTAACATGGAACTGTACCCATCTTGCAAATGAATTCTTCCAGAGGCGACTGGTGCTATCAAATCAGGAAATCTCGCTGAAAACTCCTTTCATAGTTACACCTGAAGCGCTTCTTGCCATTGAACAGGAGGAGATATAATGTGGAAAGACCCCATTGTGGACGAAATCAGAAAAGCACGCGAAGAGTTGGCAGATCAATGTAGTTTTGATCCTGAAAAGGTGTCTGTTTTTCTTTTTGATCTACAGTCCCGTTCTGAAAGAAAAACAGTATCCTTGCACATGCTTGAAGAAATAAGAGATAATGCGTGTCAGAAGCTGCGAGAAATACCTTAAATGGAATAACCCGAATCTTCAGGTTTACAAACCCCAATAGCGCTTTCGTAGTTCTGGAAATTCATCCCTCAATCGCTCTGCACTCTTACCTTTTAGCACTTTCATCACGTAAGAAGGCGAGTGCTTAGGAGGAACGGATAGATACATATGCACATGATCCGAGCATATAGACCCTTCGATTATACGAATATCCAGCCATTCACACAACTCGACTAGAATATCTTTTAGCTTCGGCTTCACATTTTTACCAGAACTTGATATCGATACTTCGGCACCCATACAAAATGATACCCACAACGATATATTGCATGAGAGGATTTGTTTTAATCTTCCTTAGAATCACCTATTACAGGATACAACAAATACAGTCACTCTGCAACAATGTTGCCTCGTCAGAGGTGTGGGGCCCTATGCCCCTACGCCCCACCACTAACTATGTTAGTGGTTTAGTCCGTTAATAAAGATGAGCCTCCCATCCACATAACAGAACCGGTATTGTCCTCGAAGGCATACAGAAAAAGGTGGGTGGCCTTAATAAAAAAAACCTGGAATGCGGATCCTCTCGTATGCCCGAAGTGTTCTGGAAACATGAAGATTATAGGGATTGTCAATGAGTATGAGACGGCAAAGAAAATCCTCGTTCATCTCAATCTCTGGAGAGTGCAGGAGAACACGCGGCCTCCACCACGTGTGAGAACCGAAGAAGAATATTATCCCGATGAGGATAGAGCCTGGGAATCCTCCTGTTATGACGACACCTTCTATGAGGATGAAGTGGCCTGAGAACAATCACTCCTCCATTAACAAGAAGGCTTATTTCATTATTCCCGCAATGCTA
>Ga0302251_1002032_pt1 | contig 10626 bp, 7 predicted proteins | sample AAG_RA_Gln_MG_FD_193534 | JGI IMG/M metagenome (GOLD analysis project Ga0302251, IMG submission 193534) | Enriched activated sludge microbial communities from anaerobic digester in WTTP, New Holstein, Wisconsin, United States - AAG_RA_Gln | ecosystem: Engineered > Bioreactor > Anaerobic >...
GTCGAAGGAATGGAGCGGCCTCCAGCCCAGGTCCGCCCTCAGCTTGCCCGAGTCGAGGCTGTACCTGACGTCGTGGCCCGGCCTGTCCTCGACGAACTCGATGAGGGTCTCCGGGAGGGACATCATCCGCAGGACCTTCCTAATCACGGCGAGGTTGTCCAGCTCGCTCTCGGCGGAGATGTTGTAGATCTCCCCCGGGCTTCCGGACTCCATGACGGCCTTGACCGCCCTGCAGTGGTCCTCGACGTATATCCAGTCCCGCACGTTGCTGCCGGTGCCGTAGACGGGGACCTTGAGCCCCTTCTCCGCGCGGATTATGGTCTTCGGTATGAGCTTCTCCGGCGACTGGAACGGGCCGAAGTTGTTGGTGCACCGGGTCACCACCGCGTCGATGCCGTAGGTCCGCCGGTAGGAGAGGACGTAGAGGTCCGCCGACGCCTTGGATGCGGAGTACGGCGATGACGGGCTGAGCCTGTCGGCCTCCCTGAAGGAGCCCTTGGCGGTGTCACCGTAGCTCTCGTCCGTCCCTATCTGGACGAGCCTGACGTCGCGCCCTGACTTCCTCACCGCCTCCAGCAGGGTGACCACGCCGCCGACGTTCGTCCTGTAGAAGCTCAGGGGGTCCGAGATGGACCTGTCGACATGGGTCTGGGCCGCGAAGTTGACGATGCAGGAGACATCCTTTACGAGCCCCTCGACGAGGGGGGCGTCGCATATGTCCCCCCGGAAGAGGCGGTACTTCGGGTTGGGCTCGACCCCCCTCAGGCTGTCTATGCTCGAGCCGTATGAGAGGTTGTCGAGGTTGGTGACTGAGTAGCCGCTGTCAAGCATCAGGCGTATGAAGTTGCTCCCTATGAAGCCGAGGCCGCCGGTGACGAGTATGTGCATTGCTGCCCACCATCTGCGCTACCTGAACGGGGTGTAGAGCCAGTCCCACGGCTTGCCGCAGCGCGGGTCGTCCTTTCTGCCGTTGATGGACTTCGGCACGACCGACGGGTCGTCCCACGGGCGCCGCAGCTCGTCGGGCTTCTTCGCGTCGTAGAGCCTGTTGGTGAAGTATATGAGATGGGCGGGCGCGGACCCCACGACGCTGAAGCCGTGCCAGAAGCTGCCCGGGATCCTGACCAGCTGGAGCGAGCCGCCGGAGGAGACGATCTCGTCCAGCTCCCCGGAGGCGTCGTCGTATGCGCAGACCTTGACCGAGCCCCTGACGCAGAGGAAGAGGTCTACCTGCCCCCTCTCGTGCCTGTGCCATGCCCTGACGACGCCGGGGTGCGAGACGGAGTAGTTCGCCTGCCTGACCTCGTCCTTGACGACGTCGTCCCAGTCTGAACGCAGTATCTCGGTGAAGATCCCCCTGTCGTCCGGGAACCTATTGAGCTGCCTGAGCGCAATTCCTGGTAGCATCTTGAACGACCGTTACAATACTCGGTTCCAGCCGATTTAAGACAAGCGGTCAGACCTCGATCTCGGAGAAGTCGCCCACGTTCGCCTTCACAGAGCGGGACCTGCCGTTCCTCGAGACCCTCGCGCTCCTCCCGAGGAGGCTGTCCTCCATGCGCTCGACGTCCTTCACCGAGGCGCCGGCCATGAGGATCGAGTTCTCTATGGCGGAGTTTACGACCTGGGCGGAGTCACCTATGCTCGTGTACGGCCCGATGAACGAGCCCTCGATGGAGGCGCCGCGCCCTATCACGCACGGCCCCCTGACCCGGCTCCCCTTCACGGAGGCGCCCTCGCTGACCATGACGCGCCCCTCGACCGTGCTCTCCTCGACCTTGCCCCTGACGTCCCTCCTTACGTACTCGTCGAGGACTATCTGGTTGGCGGTGAGGATGTCGTCCTTCTTGCCCGTGTCGAGCCACCAAGAGTCGAGGACCTCTGCCTTGACCCTGAAGCCCATGTTGATCATCTCCTGTATCGCGTCGGTGATCTCGAGCTCGTTGCGCCACGAGGGCTTTATCCGGTCCACGGCCAGGTGGACCTTCGGCGAGAAGAGGTAGGTCCCCACGACCGCGAGGTTCGTCGGCGGCTCCTTCGGCTTCTCGACGAGCGCGGTGACGCGGCCGCCGGAGTCGAGGACCGCGATGCCAAAGCGCTGCGGGTCGGGGACCTCCTTCAGGAGGATGAGGCAGTCGAGCTTCTCCTCCTCGAAGCGCCTGACGAGGTTAGATATGCCCCTGCCCTGCAGGTTGTCCCCGAGGCACATGACGAACGGCGAGTCGCCCAGAAATGGGCGCGCCTGCCTCACTGCATGGGCAAGGCCGAGCGGCTCCTGCAGTATGTACTCGACGCGCATCCTCCACTCGGAGCCGTCCTTCACGTAATCCTTCACGTAATTGCCGGTCTCCTGGGCGATTATGACGCCGACGTCTGCGATCCCCGCATCCCTGACCTGGTCAAGGACGTACCCGAGGATGGGGCGGTTCGCGACCGGGATGAGCTGCTTCGCCAGCGTGAATGTGAGCGGGCGCAGGCGTGTGCCCTTGCCGCCGCTTAGGACGAGCGCTTTCATGAGACGCACCTGAGGGGAATTATCTTCAATATAGTATAATAAAGTTAAGATGGTCCGGCGGGCGGGGCGCGGTGGCAGGGAAACGGAGGGAAGGAAAAAAGGGAGGGGCGGCGCACCGCCCCCATGAGGGCCATCACTGCGTCGGCTGCGCAGGTGCAGGCGTTTGCACCTGTGCCTGTGCCTGTGCCTCCACCGGCGTCTGCGATGGCTGGGCCGGCGCCTGCTTCTGCGGGAAGAAGACGGCCAGCTTCTCGTTCGGCAGCGGCTTGGTGAGGAGGCTCACGACGACATAGACGAGCGCGCAACCGCCCATCACCGTGAGGGCCCAGACGCCCCAATGGTTGAACGGCGGCAGGGCGCTCCCCCAGACGTTGGGGTGTAGCAGTGCCGCTGCCATGCCGTAGACTATGGCCGCGACTGCGCCCCACTTGGTCGCCCTCTTCCAGTACATCGACACCGCGATCACGAAGAAGAATATGCCGGCCTGGGCAACCGCGGAGCCTGACATGAACTCGGAGAGGACCGGCGGGGGCGAGGTGTAGGTCCACCAGAGCGGTATTATGATCAGCGGGATCACGAAGATCCTCGCGAGCAGCAGCAGGACCCTCGGCTGCGTCTTCGGCATCAGGTTGTACACGAAGTCCCTGCTGATGTTCGTTGCCATGATCATCACCATGCCGGCGATCGTGGAGATGGCAGCCGAGAAGACTGCCATCGAGAAGATCGCGGCGCCCACGGGCCCGCCCATCGCCATGCTCACCAGCGAGGCAGCGGCGTCCCCATATATGGGGGCGATCGTCATGAGGTCGGCGCCCCAGACTGCCCTGGCGGCGAGGCCCATCGCGCCGATCATCAGCGGGGTGACGCAGTTGAGCGCGACGAGGAGCATGAGTATGCTGTACTCCTTCTTCGTGACCTTCCTTGTGCCGAGGAACCTCGCGATGTTCTGCGGGAAGCCCGTCGCCATCAGCAGGAACATGAACATGGCGGCGATCACGCCTAGCCAGTCATAGCCCGCGTATGACGGGCCGAGGGCGGTCGTGTAGCCCCCTATGGGGATCGTCGTGGCGGCGCCGCCCTTCCCGACATAGTCGGCTGCGGCTATGACCTCGGCGATCTTGGCCGGTCCGCCCGCCCAGTATATTGAGGCGATCCCGAAGATCCATCCTATGACCATGAATATGCCGCCCTGGAGCGCGAGGGAGACCTGGGTGCCGGCGTATCCGCCCACCACGATGTAGACCGCGCAGAGTATCGCAGTCAGCACCAGGCTGCCAAGCCAGCCGGTCCCGGTCGTGAGCGTCCAGACCGAGGCCATCGCCTTGTACTGGCCCACGCTGTAGACTATGAGGAGGATTATCATTGCGCCCCCGGCCAGCGCCTGGACGAGCCTGCTGTCGAAGCGTATCCTCGCGACCTCAGGAACGGTCCGCGCGCCTAGCCCAGTGTAGCGGCGCATCCGGTAGCCCATCACGACGCAGAGCGAGAGGCCCATGAGGTTCATGGTGCCTATCAGCCAGCTGCCAGACCAGCCGTAGGTGTACGAGAGGCCGGCATTCCCGAATATCGCCCATCCGCTCAGCCAGCTCGCGGTAAGGGCGAGCCCGGTGACTATGGGGCCCATGTCCCTGTGCCCGATCATCCACTCGTCGTAGGTCTTGGAGCGCCTGAAGAAGTAGAACCCTATGAGGGTCGAGGCGACGAGCATCGCCATGATGCAGACCGTGACGGCCATCGACGACTCGGGCGTCGGCACCGGTATGGGGATGGAGTCTGCCATCACTCGTCGACCTCCCAGTACCTGGTCAGCTTGAGCCAGAGCATTATCCCGGCCCAGACGGCCGAGAGGGCCATCGTGCCCCAGTAGGCATACCATCCGCCCACCGTCGCAGCCAGGACGGGGACCGCGATGAAGCATGCCGCCAGCGCTAGCAGCCACACGGCGACAGGTATACGCATCATCGCAGGGCCCCCTTGTACGCATGCCTCCCCGCGCGCGCTGAATGGGCGGCAGGGGAGGACGCAAGAATCAGATTCAGAGATCTACTGACAATAAAGGCAAACGCCTCGGAAAAGACACTCACCGTACATTGTTTAGCACTCCGATGGGGTCTATCTATGGCGGTAAGCTATTAATCGTATTGGGCAAGCATTCTTGACCACCCGCCATCGGGGGCGGCGCCGATGGGGATGCGGGCGGCGTTCAAAGAAAGGGTTTGAGTTTGTGAAATTGGTGGGGCGTTGATGATCAGGCCTTCCTGCGCAGGTAGAGGGCGATCGCAACCCCGGCTATGGCGGCCGCCGCGGCGCCGATGCCGACGTATGTGCCGTACAGCGAGAGCCATGATGGCTCGGGCTCGGGCTCCGGCTCAGACGTGTTGGGGAGCGTGGAGACCGTCACGGTCTCGGAGTCCCGGAAGAGCCAGGTGGAGTCGTATACCCTGATCGTGAAGCCGTAGGTCGTGTTCGCGGCGAGTCCGCCCGCAAGGTAGGATGAGGTCTGCTTGGCAGTTATGTTGGCGACTACGGTGGAGCTGGAGCCCTGCGTGATGATGATGGAGTACATCTGGAAGTCGGCGGCGTCGCTCGGCGCCCACGTGAGGAGGGCGGAGCTGTTGGTCGCGTTCACGGGCGATATGATCTGGACGGCTGGCGGTCGGGCCATGACGGTGATGTTGAGGAGCTCGCCCGGCGCGCCCGACGGGGAGGTCGCGTTGTTCTCGCCGTCGCTCGCGAAGAGGTAGTAATCGATGATGGCGTCTATGCCCACGGGCGCGGTGAAGTTGGCCTCGTAGAGGTTCTCGCAGGTGGGGCATGCAATAAGATCGAGCCGTGTGAAGGACGTGCTGCCCCTGATCATGTAGAATACCGCCGCCTCGCTGACGCCCTGGTCATCCATGATCATCGCGTATATGGTTATCTGCTCCCCCTCGACGACGGAGTCGGCCGTCGCGGAGTAGACCGTCGGCGGCGTCGCGTCGTATGACACCGTGAAGTGCACAGTGGAGCTGCCCATGTTCATGCTGCTGTCGTTCGCGTAGACGGTGAGGACGTGCGGCCCCATCGAGAGGGTGCCCAGCGTAATCGGGCCGGTCAGGTTGACCGGGGCGGCCCCGTCCAGGGAGTAGCCTGCCCACACGGCACTCTCATCGGCCGTCCAGTTGACGAGGATTGGGTCCTTGCCGTATGTTATGTTCTGAGGCGAGGTGATCGCCACGGTTGGCGGGGTCGTGTCGACCTCCTGGGCGGGCATGGTGATGTTGACGACGTTCGAGTCAATATCCCCAGTGGCGGTGACCACGCGGATCATGAAGTAGTAGGTCGTGTCCGGGATGAGCCCGGTGACCTGCGTCGAGGTCTGGGTGACCGTGGGGATCAGCTTTATGGTCTTGCAGTTGCAGCCGAAGCTGTTGTATGTGTTCTGCATGATACGGTAGTTCATGAAGCCTGAGGCGCCATACTGCGTCCAAGTTAGGGTGAGCGAAGTCGTCGTGACGTTTGAGGGGGGGTTGAGGGTGACCGGCGTGCCCGTTGCCTCCACCGGCGGGGACGATAGGACAGGCTGCGCCGCTAAGGAGCAGAACGAAGCAATTATGGCTGCAGTCAGCATGATCTGGACGAGTCGCCTAATGGGGTTAGCCTCCATAAAGGAGTATTAGGGAATGGGGCGTATATAATTGGTTATCGGCGGCGCCAGCGTGGCGCCAGACCTTGTCATAACGCTTTTATAAAGTGGCTGACAAGCATTAACCATGGAAAAGGACATAATGACCCTGCTTGCGTTCCTGCTGGTGGCGCTCGCAGTTGTGATCACGGTGGCGATATTCGTCCTTTAGCGCCCTACTCCGCGGCATCGCGCCGAGGTGTGGCGATGGACGCGCTATCGCATATTTAAAAAAAAGAGGGGTTGGGCGGATCATGCCGCCTTCTTCTTCATTAGGAAGATCGCAACGACCGCCACTATGGCGACGCCTGCGATCCCCCCGCCCACGTATAGCATCGTGTTGTCCCCTGCTGCCGTCGTTGTGGCGCTTACGCTGACCGTGTTCGAGGAGGCAGCGTTGAACTCAACGCCCTCCGGGACCTGAACCTGTATCGTCCAGGAGCCGGCGCTGTTTATCGTGACTGTGGCGCTGAACGGCGAGGATGTCGGGGTTACGGGTATGTTGGTCACCTGGCCGCCCGGGCTGGTGACGCGGACGTTGATTGTTATGCCCTGGGCGAACGGGGTCATCGTGCCGGTGATTGTTACGGCCTCGGATGTGTGCGTGGAGTTAAGGGCCACGGATGCCTTCGAGACGGAGATTGTCACTACCGGCGTCGTCTTCTGTGGCGTCGAGGTCACCGAGACCTGCGACTGGGACATCGCGCTGTAGTACTGGTCGTTGCCTATCCAAAGCGCGTAGAAGGCGTATGTGCCCGGCTGGGTTATCGTCGTCTGGTATGACCATGCGCCCGATGAGAGCGTGGCGTTCCCGATCTGCGAGAAGGCAGAGCCGTTGACGGACTGGTGTATGGAGACCTGCCCTGTCTGCGACGGCGTTATCGTCCCGCTGAGGGTTATCGCGGTGCCGGCGCTGACGCTGGTGGCGTTCGACTGGATCGTAAGGGTCGCGTTCTGCTTCGGCGGCAGGTCGGCCACGTTGATCGTTATTGTGTCAGAGGTCGCCCCGTTGTACTCGGAGTCGCCAAACCAGCTGACCCTGAACTGGTGCTCGCCAGGGGTCCATGGCGTGAACTGGAACGTTGCGTAGCCATCGTTCATGTTCACTGAGGTGCCGTTGCCGAAGCCCGAGCCGTTGATGGACCACATGAACGATGCGATTGCATCAACCGGCACGGAGCAGCTCGCCGTCAGCGTGAACGGGTTGCCCACCTGCCCGTCGAGGGTCGACGCGCCTATCACCATCGTAGTGTCCTGCTTTGGCGGGGCGATGTTTGAGACTATCCTGCCGGAGACGGAGCCGGTCGGCATCCTGGTCAGGACGATGTCGACGCCTGAGGTTGTCGAGCCGTTGTAAACCAGCACGGGATAAACGGAGCCGGTGAAGTAGCCCGTCTCGGATGAGGAGACGTTGAAGGTCATCGTGTCGTAGCTGCCCATGTCGATCTCCATCACATAGGTGCCGTTCTCCTCAGCGTAGGTCAAGAAGTAGTCGTCGCCCTCTGCCGCCACGTCTGCGTACGGCATCGGTGCGCCCAGGTCATCGGTGACTGCCCCAGTTATCCAGCCGTATCCGCCGTCCCTCGGGACCACGAAGTTGACTCCGGTCACGGACTGGCCAGGTGTCGAGATGGTTACGTTTGCGCTGTTATCAATGGGGAGTGTGTATACTAAGAAGTCGCCTGTCTCAAGGTCGTAGTCGATGCTGTAGTAGCCGTCCTCGTCGGACGAGACTGCGGCGGTCGTGAAGGTGTCCAAGTTTTTAGCCGCGACGTAGGAGATCGCAGGGGCGCCGTCAGGGTAGGTTATCCTGCCGGAGATCGACGCTGACCTCTGCAGCGTGAAGTCGTTGCCGGACGAGTGCTCGCCTGCAGCCACGGTCGTCTGGATCGGCTGCTGGTCGAAGATGATCGCGCCGGAGGCAAGCAGGATAGAGACGTTGTAGGTCCCCGCCGGCAAGTTCCATGAGAAGTTGTACTTCCCCTGCGAGTCTGTGGATGGCACGGCGACCGTCGAGCCTGACGCCGCGTCGTAGATCCTCAAAAGCGCGTCCTCAAGGGGAGTGCTGGGGTCGATCAGCACGGTCCCGGATATCGAGGCGGACCTGTCGAGCTGGACGTCCACGCCGGCGGTGGTCTGTCCGACGGTCGCAGATACGCCCAGGAGGTGCTTATGCATATACCCACGACCTGCTAAGCTCGATGTGTAGAACCAGAGGTTGTATGTTCCGGTGTCCATGAGTGCGCCGAATCGGTAGTGGCCGCTCGAGTCCGTCCAGGTGGTGTCGACCGTGCTGTTGTCAGAGGACCGCCTCAGGAGGACGTATATGTCCTGCAGGGGTCCGCCGCCGGCCTCGGTTACGGTCCCCTCGATGGCTGCCGACTGAGCGAGCAGGATATCGCCCAGAGGCGTCGTCTGTCCCGCGTTGATCGTGAATGCCACCTCAGACTGGAGGAAGCCGTCCGCGTAGGTGCGGAGCGTGTAGTTGCCCGCCGCGAGCGTGTTGTTTAAAAGGAATGTCCCGTCGGCGCCGGTGATCTCGAATGCGTATCCGTTGTCGCCGGTTATGGTGACGTATGCCCCGGATACAGGATACGACGTTGCGAGTACCCCGGGGGTCGCAGATAGCACCATCAGTGAGAGGAGGAGTGCTGCTGCTAGCTTTCTAAAATAGCTGTTCATTAAGAATCACTGCAAATACTCTAGTCGCGGGGTTTAATAATGTTCTTTTGCAAGCACCGCGCCGCTGTAGATGCCATGCGATCAGGAGCCATGTGACTGGGGGCGGCGACCGTCGGCAGTCAGGGGGGGCATGGCGATAGGGAGGGGGCGGGACCGGATCAGCCACAAGCGCCCAAAGTGACCTGCACCTCGATCGTGCCTCCGCCCCTCATCACGGTCAGGCTGACGGTCGTCCCGAGGTATGCGTTCAGCTCTATGTACGAGGTGAGGTCGTCCATTGACCTGACCCTCTGCCCGTCGACCTCGACTATGAGGTCCCCGCCGGCGTAGTAGCGCGTGCCCGCAACGGTAACGGTGTAGGTCCCGCCCTGGAGCCCGGCGGCTTCGGCAGGGCTGCCGGCGGTCACGGTCTGGACCAAGACGCCGTAGGTCGCGTCGAGCCCGGCGGCTTCGGCGATGAGGTAGTCGACCGCTGCGCCAGTTATGCCGATGTACGGGTGGGAGTAGGAGCCGTGCTCGACGAGGTCCCAGATCTCCTTGAGGAGGGTGTCGGAGGGGATCGCGAAGCCGACGTTCTGCGAGTCGGAGACGATCGCAGAGGTGATCCCTATGACCCTCCCCTCCGCGTCGAGGAGGGGGCCGCCTGAGTTGCCGGGGTTTATCGGGGCGGTGATCTGGATGACGCCGGCGATGAGGTGGCTGCCGCTCGTCTCGGTCTGTATGGCACGGTTGAGCTGGCTGACTATGCCCGAGGTGAGGGTGCTCTGCAGGCCGTAGGGGTTGCCGATGGCGACGACGGGGTCGCCGACACGGACGGTGGAGGAGGAGGCGACCTCCAGCGGGACGAGCGTGCCCTCCGGTGCGCCGACCACCGCGAGGATCGCCAGGTCGCTGTACTCGTCTGCGCCGAGTACCTCGAAGGAGCATGCCTCCCCGCTGGTGAAGGTAACGGAGCCGTTGATCATGCCATCGATTACGTGGTAGTTGGTGACGACGAGGCACTCACCGGTGAGGTTGACGACGAACCCGGAGCCGAGGACCTCGGAGTAGGAGTAGTACCCGTAGCCCATCGACTCCTTCACGACCCCCATTACAGTGACTATCGAGTCCTTGACGGATTCGTAGAGTGAGTTCAGGCTGCCGCCGAGATAGACGGTGCCGTTGGCATCTGCGGAGGATTGCAGGGCAGCGAGCTGCGCGCTGAGGGAGGAGACCTCAGCATCGAGGGAGCTTATCTCGGACTGGAGCGCGGATGCCCTCTCGCCGGCGCCGATCGAGTATCCCGAGAGGAGGCCGGCTAACGCGACTATCATGATGAGGAGGGAGACCGCCACGGCAACGCTCCGCCTGGATGGCGCGGAGGTGCGGGAGGCGGACTCGGTGGCGGGATGGGGGGCGGGGATCGCCTGCTCCTCGGAGAGGATCAGGATGCGCCACCCCTGCCGCTCAGCCCGCGGGCCGTCCGTGTGGCCATTAACGCGCGGTGCCCCTGGCTGGCCTTTGCTGCCCTATCCACATTGGCCAGACAGGAGATGGTGGGAACACTATGGTTGATGTGGGGGTACCGCATGCGGCCGGCGGCGCCCTTGCGGGGGCGCCCCGAGCAGTGGACTGGCTTCGGTCCGGCTTGCATGCTTGCGGATGAGGCAATCAGGGCGCGGGGACGGCATGGCGCACTCCCTTGTAGCGCCGCGCCTTCCCCGGCGCAGGGGAGGGCGGGACCCGCCGAGGCGGCGGTGCCCATACTACACACTGCATGGAGACC
>Ga0302251_1002036_pt1 | contig 10592 bp, 11 predicted proteins | sample AAG_RA_Gln_MG_FD_193534 | JGI IMG/M metagenome (GOLD analysis project Ga0302251, IMG submission 193534) | Enriched activated sludge microbial communities from anaerobic digester in WTTP, New Holstein, Wisconsin, United States - AAG_RA_Gln | ecosystem: Engineered > Bioreactor > Anaerobic >...
GAGGTGCGGTCGACCGTCATCCGATCTGGGAGCAGCGGGTAAAGGGAGAGCACATTGCCTCTCCCATCTCTGATGATCTGGGCATAGGCATTTCCCCATAATAAAAGATGACTCATCAGTGTTTCTCTAAACACAAATGAAGTCATCTCGGAATTAGGTTCATCATGAAGAAGTCGGTAGAGCCGATGCTGTAGGGCTTTTTCTTTTCCGTTTTCAGAATGTTGGTAGATGTGAAGGGGCAGGCTGGCGATGGTTTCAGATAGGATTCTGACACAGGCATAGACGGCTGTGGTTTGCATAGCGGTTTTCTCATTGACGGTTTTTCCACTTGTGGTGCTGCCAAATAGAAATGAAAGACCACCAGTCAAGTAGTTCTTAGGCTTATCCCTTGAATGAAATAGTCCTGATAGAAAGCTCAATACAATTCACCTCGCATTCTTATTTCACTTTTTCTATCAAAATGAAACAGCGGATGTGTTTTGACTTTGTTATTTTATTTTGTGAGAATTTAAGTGTTAATGATATGGTGCATCAGAATGTATGCCTTCTGCACAATTTGATGGTACTTTTATGCATAAGTTAAGAAGGGCTGAAGCTAGAGGATTAAAATTCCTCTCTCGATATAAATGCTTCCAATGGGTAGACTTTTATTCCTTAATGCTCAATCCAGAGCCATTATAGTCGCTACAGCACCGTCTATTCTTTCGGTGCTTTTACTTTTTCCGGCTTAATTTTGCCTGCAGGATCTATTTTGATGTAGGTGTTGTCCATCATCCAGCGTAGGATAGGGTAGCCGCCGTGAGCTAACTTTTCTTTAAGTGTTAGTTTCATAAGTTCCTTAGCGAGCGGGGACATATCCTTAAAACCTTTACCGAATGGGACGACTGTGAAACCAAAATCTTCAAAGTTCTTTACCTGTTGTACTGCTCCCCAGCGATAAAAAGCAATTTCTCTGATGTTATAGCGTTCACCAAAGCTTTTGATGAATTTTTCTATGAAGTCGTAATGGACTACGTAGCCTTCAGTGGTCAGTAGAAACGTATATTTTTCCCAAAGATCAAACTGCACGTGGTCTCACCTGACCCAAAGGGCAAAACTGTCTTTCGGTATCCAGAAGAAGTGGAGAACCTGATAATTTTCACTTTCATCAAGCAGTGGTGGTGGGGTGGGGGGGCCGAGAACAAAAGCGGTAATGTCTGTCGTTGATGGAAGGTCAAGTCCACCTTAACAGACGAGCCTCAAAAGGTCATCTGGCACACAGGGAATGCACAAGCATCCCACCTTGAACTAAGTATTTTACTAGTTATTTTTTCAATTTATTACCTGCATTCAAATAGATCATTCCAACTACAATAGTGATAAATGAACAAATGAATCCACACCATATTATCAAATCTGTAAATTGAGGAAGAAAAAGCAAAATAATACCCCAAAACAAATATACACTTGCTAATATAAACAGGAAATTACCAAAATATTTACATAACTTTTCAATATCATATTGTTTTTGCTTTTCTTTCGAAGCTGTATTGAAACCTGAAATTAACCAAGTAACTTTTTTTACCTTAATAATCCAACCTATGGTGAACAGAATGAAAGCAATTGGCAAAAAAATCATTCAGCGCCTCCCAAATTCAAATTAATTTCTTTGTAAAAAAACTCTTCAAAGTATTCCAAAAGCGTTTTGTCGAGATTACGAAACTGATTTCATTTATTATAGCATGTATTTATGAATAACTATAATATTAGCAATCCTCTCTCATTGTAGATTGAATTGGATGGGTCACCACTGCAGCGTAATGCCCTATCCAGTGCCATTATAGTTGCCACAGCACCGTCAATTTTCTCGGTGCTTTTTTCTTTGTCAGGCTTAATATTGCCTGCAGGATCTGTTTTGATGTAGATATTGTCCATCATCCACCGAAGGACGGGGTGACCGCCATGAGCAATTTTTTCTTCAAGAGTAAGCTTCATAAGTTCCTTGGTAGGCGGGGACATATCCTTGAATCCCTGACCAAATGGGACAACTGTAAAGCCAAGTCCTTCGAGGTTCTGGACCATCTGCACCGCTCCCCAGCGGTCAAAGGCAATCTCTCTAATGTTGTAACATTCACCAAGACTTTCAATGAATTTCTCTATGAATCCATAGTGGACTACGTTACCTTCAGTAGTCAGCAGAAACCTTTGCTTCTCCCAAAGATCATATTGCACATGATCTCGCCTAACTCGAAGTGCAATGTTATCTTCCGGCATCCAGAAGAAGGGAAGAACCTGAAATTTATCGTTCTCATCTAGTGGAGGGAAGATGAGCACAAAGGCGGTGATGTCTATGGTTGATGAAAGGTCAAGACCGCCATAACAGATGCGGCCTTCTAGCTCATCCATAGAAACTGGAAAAGCACAGGCATCCCATCTGGCCATTGGCATCCAGCGCACAGCTTGTTTGACCCACTGGTTTAATCGAAGTTGTCGGAAACTATTCTCTTCAGAAGGGGTTTGCTTAGCAGATTCGCAGGCAGCTTTGACCTTGTCGATACCTACTGTAATTCCAAGGCTTGGATTGGCTTTTTTCCACACCTTAGGATCTGTCCAGTCCTCATCCTCTTTAGCGCCATAGATGACAGGGTAGAAGGTAGGATCACGTTTTCTGCCTTCCAGTATATCAATAGCTTTTTGGTGTGTTTCGTAGCAGATGCTATGGGTGTCTGTTCCAGCCGTGGTGATTAGGAAATAGAGGGGCTGAGTTCTTGCATCTCCTGAGCCTTTCGTCATAACATCAAAGAGCTTTCGGTTGGGCTGAGTATGAAGCTCATCAAAGACGACGCCATGGATGTTAAAGCCGTGCTTTGAGTAGGCTTCTGCCGATAGGACTTGGTAGAAGCTGTTTGTCGGCAGATAAATGATTCGTTTTGTGGAAGCTAATATTTTAACCCTTCGATTGAGCGCGGGACACATGCGGACCATGTCGGCTGCAACTTCAAAGACAATGGATGCCTGCTGGCGATCTGCGGCGCATCCATAAACCTCTGCTCGCTCTTCGCCATCGCCACAGGTAAGCAGCAGGGCAATCGCTGCAGCAAGCTCACTGTTATGAGTTGGCAAAAAAGAACGCCCTACTAAATATTGATGAGATGGACTGTCAACTTGTATGCACTGCATACCTCGATTATTAATAGGTTCGATTTTATCAATGTATCTAAAATGACTTCTTGTTCTTTTATTTCGTCTTACATCATTTTTCTGTTTTCTTTGAAGTCCGAAAATTATCATATCGTCAAAGGCAGTGAACTTCACATAATATAAAGTTCTACCTGTTGAACTTCTACCACAGTCAGCACTTTTCTTCGACCAATCGTTACGTTGTGTAGACGCCGCCTCAGAAATAGCATTTTTGATTCCAAGACTCCACAATAATTCACTAACGCTTTCAGATAAGGCTTTCTCAGTAGAACAATAGCTTGCTTGACCTTGATTTTTACAAATAGTTCCATCAGAATCCATCAAACCCTGTAATAGCCTGAGCCTATCTTGTTTGCTTGCACGCAGATATTCAAGTGGTATGACCTTATCGAGAAAACTTTTCAGTAGAACCTGTTTCAAAGCCGGTATTCTGACTACAATGCTATCTCCAGTGTTCTCCCATAAGCTTGACGTCTCATAGAAGCAAATAATATTATTTAGAACACCAGCGATATCCTCGGTTTTGATTGTTATCTCTGGCTTTACAGCATTTCCATTTCCAAGCCAATATCCCATTAGATATGGCTCTATTGGTAACTTAGCAGATTCAACTTTAATATTTTTTGCAATGGGTATTCTGAAGCGATAGGAGTTGCCATCTTTAGGTAATCGATAGAGTTCTCCTGTGGTCATAATACATTTTTTGTTTTTCCCACGTGTATACTCACCTTGCCACTCGTGATTTTCACCCGCCTCAATAACCTCTCCATCCTTAAATGAAATTTTATAAGCTTGTTCACTATAATCGACTTTACTTTTTGCTACAACATGACACGTGTTTCCTTGTTCGTCAAATAAGGCATCCCCCACTTTAATTTCTCCCATTGTTGTATAACCTTTAGGGGTGGGAATAATCGTATCTAAAGCTACTTGCTTACCCATCTTTTTCGGTATCTCCACATACGCCGTATTAAACTGTCTATAGCCACTTGGTTTTAGGACACCGAATAGGTCCCTCACGATCTGTTCCTGCCAGTCGATGAGTTCAAAGGGTTTACCTGCCCAGCTGCCTTTGGTATGGGAGAGCGCTTCGATGAATGCGACCGCATAGTCTGCAGCATCTTTGTCGTAAGTACTGTCACTCGCCATAAAGTTGGTCGGTTTATACTTCTTCAGCTTACGCATCGGTTGAAAAGCGCTCCTTTCCGAAAAAATGGACATAAGAAAAGAGCTTCAAGTTCAAAGCTCTTAATCTAAGTCAGTGGTTTAAATTGTACATCTTCAGAAATTTCTAGCAAACTTCAATAGCTTACACATCATTTGGTGAAATATCCAAGACATTCTAATAGTTTGCTGGGGTGCTAACGTTGTTACAATTAGTCAGTTAAAATTAATCTTTATCATTTTGTAAAAAATGTGATACTTTTAATGCATTAAAGGAGGCATTAGTATGGGTAGTCAAAGAACACTAGCTTGGATAGTATTGACGTTATGGAGCTAGGTTTTGATCGCTTTTATTGCTTTATTCTTTATTGTAAGTGGACCTACCGAGTGGGGTACAGACTCAAATATCAAATTAATATCTGCAGTAGTGTTTGGAATCGGGTATGTGGTATTTTTCTTTGTTCAATCAAAGGGTAAAAAAGCTAAAAAGAATGAACGAGATTATTTAATTGAACTTAAGTCAAGTAATGCTACATTGATAGTCATTTTAATTTATGTTTTTTTATTGTGCATATCAATTTTTGTGTATTATGAAAATGATGGTTCCGTGCCTGTATCTTGGATGTGGTTCATTGCATATACTTCTGTGTTTTTAACATATATTATCAACAGTGGTATTTATTTATGGTATGAGAAACGGATAGATGGTTCTGGAAAGCATTAGGGCATCTAACGAGATTAACAGATCGCAACCCCTCGTTTCTTAAAATGATCATAAGAAAAGAGCTCCGAGTTCGAAGCTCATGATCAAAAATAATTTGACTAATTGTACAATATGAGTAACTGCTCATAGACCTCAATAACTGCTTCATCTTGAGGGTAGATGTCCCAACCACGATCGTAGTTTATAAGAGTTTTACCATCCTTTCGAATCAGGAGTTTGGATATCCGACCCTCTTCAATACCATAGACTGAGCCTTCTTCATAGTGCTTAATGTGATATTCGTAGCCATCTATTTTTCCGCTTGTCCACATAACTCTGACCTCCGTGATTTTCTTTGGTTATTACATATATCACTCGTACCAGAGGTAATAGCAAGTTATATTACACGTTATTTTCTTAACTGATACAATTACCATTGATTTTGGAATTGGATTAAGATACCATTAGATACATATTAAAGTTAAAGGAGCGGTTCAATGAAATCGGCTGGTATTATCAGACAAGTGGACGAACTAGGCCAAGTCGTAATTCCCATCGAACTTAGAAAGCAGTTTGGTATCATGGAAAGAGATTATCTCGAAGTTTTCATCGAGGATGACACCATGACCTTAAAGAAATGCACGCCTCACTGTTCGCTCTGTGATAAGACCAAGGATATCATTAAAATCAAAGGTAAATTCTATTGCTATGAGTGCATCAAACATATGAAAGAAGCAGGCATTTAAGCCTGCTTTTATTATTTTTCAAGGGCTGTATACCTTGGGTAGTTGTTATGCGAAGCTTCTCATAATGATTATTATGCAGAGAAAGTGATTATGCAAAGTTCGGCCTAGAAACCCTTGATTAATCTCATCTTAATAAGAATCACTTCACATAATACTCCATGGGATATATTTAGAGTGAGATAGATTGTTAGAAATCTCTAAATATGAAATGGAGGCATGAAGATGAATCAAAGTAAAAGTACTATTCAGCATCTAATCAATCAATCGGATCAAGAGTTAAGGAGGTTAAGGTACAGTGCTAAAAGTATTTCAACATGTCATATGGTTTGGAATGAGTTTAAAATTTATTCCCAAGAACAGGACCTTGAGTATTATGACCATGAAACAGCACGAGTCTTCCTAAAAGAAAAATACAATTACCCAGACATTTCTGTTGATAAGCATACACCTAGGGTAAATGCAGCTGCCAGCGCAATTAGACGCCTTGGTGACATGGATCTTCATGGTATATTTCTGGGAAGATTTAAAAAGTCAATCATTCCTGTTCCTACAGGATTTGAAGAGTCTTATAATGCATATATTGAATACAGCATCAAGAGGAACAATAAACCTTCAACCGTTAAGAGAAACAAGATAATGATAAGAAGCTTCTTTGAATTCTTGATCTCGATTGGTGTTAATGAACCCTCAGGAATAACGCCAAGAATCCTTTCAGATTTTGCGACCACATTATTGCGATTTAGCAAGAAATCGGTCCAGCGAGAGCTGGGGGCCATAAAAGGTTATTTGAAATCCACTTACTTTAGCGGTTTCATCACACAAGATCTTTCTGATTCAATGCCCAAACTAAAATTTGCACAAATTGAGAAGCCTGTTATGGTCTGGACGGAAGAAGATGTTTCTAATCTTCTTAATGCTGTTGATCGAGGTAATCCATATGGAAAAAGAGATTATGCAATTCTTCTTCTAGTGACACAGCTAGGTATAAGGGATAGCGACATTAAGAACTTAAAACTGACAGATATATACTGGGATAAAAATCTTATTGAATTCACCCAACTCAAGACAACCCAAAAAATCACACTTCCGTTGCTCCCCGAAATAGGGTGGGCAATCATTGATTACTTGAAATCAGGTAGGCCGACTACAGATTCTCCATATGTTTTTGTGATTCACAAAGCCCCATATAGCCAAGTACAAAAGGTTGGAAATATTGTTGCTCGTTACCAGAGGGAATCTGGGATTAAAGTTGAAAGTGGTAATCAGCATGGAGTTCACTCTCTTCGACACACTCTGGCTAGCCGGTTATTAGAACAGCATGTGGCTCTTGAATTGATATCAGGAATCCTTGGTCACATTGATATTAATTCTGCAAAAGTATATCTACACACCGATATCGATGGCTTACGCCAATGTGCATTGAGTCTTGATAGAGAGGTGGATTATGAGTAATTCAGCCTCTATCAAAGAATATCAATATAATGGGCCATTGAAAGATGCTATTGAAGCGTACATCGCAGAAAAGCGAGGCATGGGTCTAATCTATAACAGTGAATCAAAACGATTGGCTAACTTTGATCGCTTCACGGTAACTGTCGACTGTAAACCCAACGTTTTAACAAAAGAAGTTGTTCTATCTTGGATTTCAAGGCGGGATAATGAATGCGAAGCCACCCAAAATCTACGTGTTATATTGATGAGACAGTTTGCCTTCTTTATGCTTCGATATGGTTATGAAGCTTACGTTTTACCTGATGGATATTTCAAAAGGCCAGCAAGTTCTTTTGTTCCATATATTTTCACCGATGAGGAGATCAAGAGAATCTACTATCAAGCTGATCATTGGAAGGTGGCATCAATGTCACCACATGCAGGAGTAGTTATTCCTGTGATGTTTAAGATTTTGTTTTGCTGCGGTCTTAGGTTTTCTGAAATTCGTATGCTTAAAGTAAGTGATGTAGATCTTGAAAATGGTGTCCTATCAATTATTGAAACAAAATTTGATAAGAACCGTCTGGTTCCTATGTCTGCTTCAATTACAAAATTATGCTGCGAGTATTCAAAAAAGATGCATTTAGTATCCAAGGATGAATCAATATATTTCCCTAATGCTCGGGGGACAGCCTTCAGCGCTACAGCCCTTTATGATATCTTTCGAAGGCTTCTTTGGAATGCTGGAATATCACATGGTGGAAAAGGTAAAGGTCCACGATTTCATGATATCCGTCATACTTTTGCAGTTCATTGTTTAAGAAATTGGGTGCAAAATGACTTTAATATTTCATCAGCGTTGCCTTACTTATCAGCGTATTTGGGGCATGTGGGATTAAAAGAGTCTCAAAGATACTTAAGACTTACGGCTGATCTTTTTCCGGTTATCAACAAAGTTCTTGAAGATAAATACGCAGGAATCATCCCCTCAATAGGAGGTGATTTCAAATGAAAAAGGCTGATTTTTCATTGTTGTTAAGCACTTTTCTGTCTGAATATTTACCTAACATCAAAAATGTAAGCAGCAATACCATTGGTTCTTATTGTGATACTTTTCGATTGTTCTTAACCTACTGTAGAGATGAACACATATTTTCCATAGAGAAATTGTCCATCGATGATTTGAATCCTGACATAATCCACAGATTTCTATCATGGCTAGAAATAGAGAGAAACTGCAGTATCTCAACTAGAAATCAAAGATTGGCAGCTATTCACGCTTTCTTCAAATATGTTCAAGCGGAGAAACCACAAAGCTTATTGCTGTGTCAAAAGATTATTGATATTCCAAGCAAGAGAAAAAGCAAGCCTGTCATCACGTACCTTACAGCTCATGAGATTAAGCTCATCCTAGAACAACCTAATACATCTACCAGTAGCGGAAGACGAGATCTAGTAATTTTAAGTGTTCTTTATGATACTGGTGCCAGAGTGCAAGAACTTGTTGATTTATCAGTTCGTGACATTCGATTAGATTATCCAGCGAAAGTTCACTTAACTGGAAAAGGACGTAAGTCCAGAATAGTACCTATTATGAATCCAACCTCTGAACTACTTAAAAATTATCTTAGTGAACAAAGGCTGTTAGACCCTGGAAAACAGGACTATCCGCTGTTTTGTAATCAGCAAAGACGCAGGTTAACTAGAGCGGGGGTGACTTATATTTTGAAAAAATATGCTGAACAAGCAGCGAGTATTTCACCGCAAATGTCAAACAACGTGACACCTCATATTCTGCGACACTCAAAAGCAATGCATTTACTTGAAGCTGGAGTGAACCTAATATACATCAGAGATTTACTTGGACATGTTGATGTTAGCACAACAGAAGTCTACGCAAGAGCAAGTACTGAAATGAAACGGGAGGCGTTAGAAAAATTATCGACAGTCAAAACACCAAATGTACCTTCATGGACTGCAGACTCAGATTTACTTTCTTGGTTAAAGGATTATGGTAAAGGCAAATAGGATTTTATTATGCAAAGTGATCAGTCCTAAACAACACTAAAAATCAAATCTTTAGCGACATTACTTTGCATAATTACTTTCTCTGCATAAAATTCATACCCTTCTGAATTAATAAGGAGCTTTTCACCTGTCGATTGATTTATCACCCTAATACATCTGAGTTCTCCATCTTCATTAGGGCCGCCGTCGTCCTTGGTGATCCATGGCTGATCTTTGAGTAGATCTAATGTGAGTTCTTTAAAGTCTAAATCACTGAGGATGACTTCTTTTGTAACGACATAATCTTCAGGTGAAAGTCCGTCCTTTATTGCTAAATCGGTTAGTTTAATAAGTTCGTCGATGTCCGATATTTTTCTGCCAAACAGCGCTTTCACTGTAAGGTCCTCCTTCTATATGTGGCTGATATGACACATTGGTTTTTTTGTTCTAGTCTATTAGTATTTTAACGGCATCTTCGCCGTAAACCACACCGAGGGTAGATCCGTTATCCCAACTGCAGAAAATGGTACCAGTGTCATCGATAAACTCGACGGTGCCCTGATCGCCTGGCTCTAGTGATGAGTAGGGATCATTCATGTGAACCAGTTGAACTCTTGTGCCGCGTGGATATTGACTCCGAAGGTGAATGACAGTTTCTCTTGAAGGAAATTTATTCATGGTTGACCTCGCTCACTAAACTTTCATCCTGATCAGCTTTAGTAGGGTGGATAGAAGCGTACGCCGAGCTGCCGCTAAGGTTACGAAGCAAAATCTTCCTCGTTAGCTTATATTCATCTCCCACAAATCCAAGTCGGATCAGGAATACTCTGAACGCAAATTTTTCATTGTCGACGACTCTGTCGCGCGCTGTGACCTTACTTTTTTCCTTTGCAGCATCGCAGAGTGCACTAATAAATTGAGAATAAGCGGTCACTTCATCTCTCGCGGCAGGAAACTTAAACCAAGGGAATTTGAGAGTGGCCTCTGTCTTTTCAATGGGAAGTTCAGCTGCACCGAGTGCTTTTTTGATCAGGCTTGCTTTGCTTGATATGAGCTTTTCAAGCTTCACAATACTTTCCTCAGTGAATCCCTCAAGTGGCATCTCAATGCATAGCTTGTTCATCATTTCGGATTCATCAAATTCAAACCCTCTTTCTGATAGGCCTGTTATGACTTTGCTGACCAGGTCGCTGTCCGCTGTGACAGGGAAGATGAGGGTGCCGCTTTTATCGATGGTGAAGTCTCCAACGTCATATGAAAATGTAGGTGCACCTTTATAGATGATTGGTTTACCGACAAGATCACCGATGGCTGTGACGAGTTCCTTTCGATTTATACCCGATACATTAAAATTTATTTCC
>Ga0302251_1002038_pt1 | contig 10587 bp, 13 predicted proteins | sample AAG_RA_Gln_MG_FD_193534 | JGI IMG/M metagenome (GOLD analysis project Ga0302251, IMG submission 193534) | Enriched activated sludge microbial communities from anaerobic digester in WTTP, New Holstein, Wisconsin, United States - AAG_RA_Gln | ecosystem: Engineered > Bioreactor > Anaerobic >...
AATCTGCAATTTCCTGGACCGGTCTTCGCCGCTTCCACTGGTTTATGATCCCTCTTATATCCCGGTTGGATAATTTGCTCACATCAAAATATAAACATGGTGTCAAATGATTTCGGGATACTACAATCCCCACACTCTTTCGAAAATTGTTTATTGATGCAGGGTTTCATTTCACGTATGAAACTCACATGGTATCTCCTCGTGGCCTGTACACTTTGTGGTATATTTGCTGCAGGCTGCATGTCCACTGGTCCCGCAGAGCCAACCCCTGTCCCCACGACTCTCATTACGCCTGCCCCGACAGCAGGGCCACTCGCTGACCAGGCGTTGCTGGGAACATGGTATCTCGCGGCAATGACCAGGCCGGAAGGAGCTTCACCAATACAGACGATGAGCGTTCAGATGGATGTGGTGTTCACAGAGGATGGCGGACTGTCTGGATTTTCAGGGTGCAACCATTTCAGCGGCCAGTACATTCTTACAGGAAAGATGCTCCCTGACGGAAAGGGCATTCAGGTCGGTCCCCTCGTATCGACATTAATGTACTGTAAAGAGACAGGAGATTTGGAATCACAGTATCATGAGATCCTCCAGGATGCTTCGAGTTACGAGATCACAGGCAGCCAGCTCGTGATCACGTCAGAACTCGGCAGCACCCTTGTCTACCACAGGACACCTTATGGCCCTACTGCGGTTCCACGGGGGATTTAACTTTTTTTTCTTCTAATAATGGCACCTGTTGTCACGACGGGACACTCTTAAAAAAAGTGATACGACGTCCACAGTGATGCTTCAGTATTCCAGGACCCATTATGCCTTATCAGGATCCTCTCCTGAAAAATGCATCACGCCTCGTGCCATGAGTCGTGCGATCCGGAGAGGTTCGGGGATCTTTCCGTCGAGGGTAACATCGCGGCATAACTGTCCCGCTTCATCCTGATCAATCCCGTAAGAGCGGATGAAGATCGTATGCCCTGTGGAGAGGCTCAAGGGAACTCGCTCACCCAGTGACTCGTAGGAAGCCAGGCGGGCAAAATCCCCCGGGAAATGGTGAGTAATATCATCCTTCAACCCTTCAGAATCCTCGTACGTGACGACAATAACCGGCACACCGGTTGTTTCACTGACCTTCGCGGGATCAAGGATATTATACCACGCGATCACGCACCCGCTCACCATGATCACATTGATGTCTTTCCGTTCAAGGTGACGATAGATCCGAAGGACACCCTCGGTTGCATCCATTCCCCCGACAGTGATCTTTGTACAAGTGAACCCGTCGATCCGAAGATCCTTCCGCATCACGACGCCGGCAAGCACCGAATACTCCCGCGAGGAAAAGCTCTCCGCGATGCCGAGCACCCGGAGTCCTTTCTTTGCGATATGCATGGAAGCACTTATGTTCGTGGATTTTTAAATTAATAACTCGATGCCAATTGAGAAGGACCAGGTCTGCATTCTCATTCCCACACTCAACGAAGCTCCCACGATCGGGCCCCTGATACGAGAGTTCCGGGATCTCGGTTATTCTCATATCTTCGTGATCGATGGAAATAGCATTGACGAGACGAGGAGTATTGCAAGCAGGGAGGGAGCAAGGGTTGAGGTTCAGTCAAGGAAGGGAAAGGGCAATGCTCTCATCGAGGCCTTCTCGCTCATTGAAGAACCCTACATCCTGATGATCGATGGTGACGGTACCTACTCTCCCCAGGATGCAGAAAAGGTGCTCGAGCCCCTCTCCAGGGGATACGACCAGGTGATAGGGGATCGTTTAACCGACGAGAACCGGGATGCCTTCTCAAGGCTGAACCTTTTCGGGAACCAGATTCTCAACCGTCTCTTCAAACTGGCTCATTCTGCCTATCTCTCGGATATCCTGTCGGGATACCGGGCATTTTCCCATGAGGGTATCAGGCAGATGCACTTAAAAGAGGTGGGATTTGGGATCGAGACCGAGATCTCGGCAGAAGCGGTACGGAGCGGCCAGAAGATATTGGTTGTCCCTATCAGTTACAAGAAAAGACCGGGGACCCCCACCAAGCTGAACCCCTTCCACGACGGCTTCAAGATCACCGCGACCATCTACCGGCTTGCAAAGATGACCAACCCCCTCTTTTACTTCGGCCTTATCGGCCTTGTTACGATGACCGGGGGGATCATTGTCGGGATATACGTGATTCTAGAATGGCTGCAGAATATCGAGCACCTGCCACTCACGATACTCACTGTTCTCCTGATTGTCGTCGGTTTCCAGATATTCATGTTCGGTATCCTGACCGACATGATGCTTTCCCTTCACAGGGAAGTGATCCGGGAACTCCAGGATGCCAGGAACTCCGGGAATGAACACAAATAGATGTGACATTGAGGATACCCCTGTCTGCCCGCGGAGAGCACAGGAGCGGATTTTTACGCCATTATTCAGGGAAAAAAGAACCTTTATGTCAGAGGGATACGAAATGATACTACCATATTTCTCTCTCGCGATAGTAGTCTAGCGGTAGGACAGGGGCTTCCCAAGCCTCTAACCCGGGTTCGATCCCCGGCTATCGCATCCTGCCATGGATGACAAGGTCTCAGATCTGTCTGCCTTCCGGATCATTGCCGAGAACCGGAAGGGTGTTCTTCGCGACATTTCTACCGTTGTTGCCGGCCATAATGCGAATATCCTGATGGTCCACCAGGAGATCTTCGACTCCGGGCCCTTTGACGGCATGGCCGAACTCTACATGGAGTATGATCACTGCTCGGATTCCTCTGCCATGTTCGCGAAGCTCAACGAGATCGAGTCTGTCCGGGAGGTCACAGCGGTTGAGCCATTCAGCCACATCTTCGGGACAAGGGTCATCATCATAGGAGGAGGTGCCCAGGTTGCCCAGGTCGCCCTTGGAGCGGTGAACGAGGCAGACCGGCACAATATCCGGGGGGAGAGGATCTCGGTCGACACCATTCCTCTTGTCGGGGAAAAGACCGTGGCCCAGGCGGTTGACGCGGTAGCCCGGCTTCCCCGGGCGGCAATCCTTGTCCTTGCCGGGTCACTCATGGGAGGAGAGATATCGAGAGCGGCTGACAGGGTCAGAGAAGCAGGAATCCCAGTAATCGCCCTGAAGATGGCCGGCAGTATACCCCAGCACGTTGACATGGTGGTCACTGATCCCATCCAGGCCGGGGTTTTTGCCGTCATGCACGTGAGCGGACAGGCTGTGTTTGACATCAACAGGGTACGGGGAAAGGAATTCTAGGATGGACCGGATCGAGGAAGCAGTCCGGATCCTCCGGCACGACGGTCTCGTGATATACCCAACCGACACGATCTACGGCCTTGGAGCGGATGCATTTTCCGATGAGGCCATTCTGAACGTCTATGAAGCAAAGAGAAGGCCCATATCGGAGCCGATCTCAGTTGCGGTCTGCGATGTCGAGATGGCGTACGGGATTGCCCGTATCGATGCAACGGCTTCCTCGTTCATGGAGCGATTCTTTCCCGGTCCCGTTACGATGGTGCTGCCGGCCAGGAACTGCCTTCCCGAAATTCTGAGCGGAGGGACGGGGCTGATCGGGATCAGGTTCCCAGCCCATCCCCTCGCACTCCAACTCATTGAAGCCCTCGATTCCCCTATCACGGCAACGAGCGCCAATCTCCACGGGGCACGGGATCCCGCATCCCCTGACGAATGTCATGTCAGGCACGATCTCCTCCTCGACGGCGGGCGGCTCCCCGGCACCGCAAGCACTGTCGTCGATCTCGTGCACGGAACCATTCTTCGGCCCGGGACCCTTATCGAAGAGGTGGGAGCATTTCTCAGGGAACATGGGAGGGAGAATTTGTGAGGGCGAAAAAGATCCGGTTGCGCGACTTCATCGAGGATTGCGACGGCTGGCTCTACGCTGTCTCGACCTACGACAACACACCCAGAGTCGGATGCATCCTCCGGTACATACCGGACCCGAAAGGGGACCGGGTGAATCGCACAGGCGAGCGGTACCGGAAAGTGGATTTCGATGAATCGTATGCGCTGATCCGAAAGGAAAAGCCGGAATACCTTGATCTCCTCCACAGGGTACCTCTCTCCGATGTCCGCCGTGTCCTGAAACCGGAGGAAGAGATCGCAGCAATTTCCGCCCGGGATGCCAGGATCTCATCGCTCCTTGCACATTTTCCCCTCCGCCCAGGGAGTATCGGGTGCACGGGCTCGTTCCTCTGCGGCCTTGAGAATTCCGGGTCCGATGTAGACCTTGTGATTTACGGAAAGCAATGGTTCCGAGCCCAGGCCATGCTCAAACGAGCGGTATCATCGGGGAAGATCCCGCCAATCAGGGAAGAGACCTGGGAGAAGATCTACGAGAAGCGGAAGCCTGAACTCAGCTTCGATGAGTTCCTCCTGCATGAAAAGAGGAAGTGGAACCGCGGGCAGATCAACCAGACTTACTTTGACCTTCTCTACACGCGGTCCTACCGGAACCTGGATCCGCAACCTTCAGGAAAGGGAAAGGTGGTGGGAACCCGGAAGATCGAGGCGAGGGTGACCGATGCGAGCCTTGCCAATGATAACCCTGCCACCTACCTCATCGATCATGAAGAGATCTCAAGAGTGCTCTCCTTCACTCACACCTACAGCGGGCAGGCTCTCGATGGCGAGCGTATCCAGGCGAAGGGAGTCTGCGAGGTTCATGGCGACGAGCAGTGGCTGATCGTCGGGACGAGCCGGGAAGCCCGGGGAGAGTATATCCGCTCCCTCACACTCCTCGGGCAGGATTGAACACAGCGAATATATCAGGTGACTGAAATCACTTTTCCCGTAAATCCGTCAATTCGGACCACTTTTGTAACCAATTCCGCATCGTATGATCTCGTGACCCTGCCTTTTAGAATGACTACCCATGTCAATGCCACCGGATTAATCGACAATTCAGACCATTCATCTTCGCATTTTGCACTTATTGAATAGATTAGAATTAAACCTGCATTGGCTTTTGCGATAGAAACCGCTTCAGACCTGGAAATATGATCACTTGGATATATAAAGTTAGAAATAATGCCTGGATGTACGCCGGCCGGAATGATGTATCCCCGGGCATCCTTCTGGAACCGGCCATGTTCTGCCAAAGGATTCTGGATATATGCCGCCCCACAACTACAGATCAGAAGAGAGAGAAGAACAAAAGCAATTATTATTCCTTTTCCCATCGTGCATCCTGTCACATGCTCGTCGGCATCTCTCATGAATGTTTCGAACATTCCAGTTGTATCCATAGCCGTTCGTTGAATTCTTCCATGTTTCATCCCGTCTTGAACTGTTGAGAATCAGGAGCCTTAAAATCGTAATCTGCGGAAAATTCGGAGTTAAAAACATGGAAATAAAGCCTTTCCCTTGGGGTGCATGTGATCATTCTTACAGTAAATCAGAGAGCCTTCTCCCCGCGGGCTTGCACGCATCGAGGGACTCGCATGACTGGCACTTCACACCCTGCGGCCTCGGAGGCTCCTTCCCCGAGAGGATATCCCGTGCATCTCTCATGGCTTTTAAAAACCGCCTTTTGTCAATTGGTCCCGGTGTGCAGGATCTCACCACTCCCGAAGGGATGTATTCGACCGACCCTTCCTGGATATCGAGTCCCAGGGTCTCGTTCATGAGTATCATGTAACCAAATACCCTGAGCCGATCTGATGTGTATACACCTGCCGGAGGAGCATGCATGGATCTTACAATGGAGAGGAACGGTTCATGGTCATGGATCTTGTCGATGTTTCCCGAGAGGCCATGCTTTTCTGAATGGAGGTGCACATCAGCGTCAGTGAAGCCTCGCCACGGTCCTCCCTCGTCGCACCGGGAAATGCAGGCATTCATGAACTCATGCAAATCCGGGTCTGCGTTGGGGATGATTGCGACAACCTCATCCCAGATCAGCCCCGGGTCAAGAGTGCTTCCAAGGTGCGAGGAGATCTGCTTGCAGATGGTGTACTTCGGGCTTTCCTGCCGTGGCTCTGCTGACCTTGACTCAAGGTAGAGCCTCATCGGGCAGAGGGCTGCAGTGATGACCGCGGAGACGGGAACTGTCCTCCCTTTCCGGAACGCCGATCCATTCATGGAAATACCTGCCAGTCTTCTCTTGCGGTCATGAAGGTTTTCACCTTTGTGTTCATTTTCTTTTTCGGGCTTGCTGCCCTTGTCTTCCCCGGATGTTCATGCATCGCGACGGATAGTGACCTCACTCCAGGAAAAGCCGTAAAGGAATCCCCGGCGTGTCAACACGGGAAGAATTAACCTCCACACAGCCTTAGTGTACAGCATGACTTCCCACGAGATCGCGGTGAATATCCCGAACACCCTAGATCCTGTATACAGCAATATGATCCAGATCGCCTATAAAGAAGATGAATTCACGTTTGTGTTCCTCCACCAGATCCCCGGTGTGAACCAGGCAAGGGCAAAGTCTATCGTGAGCATCACCCCCCAGCATGCAAAGACCCTGCTCTCGGTCTTCTCCAAGACGATGGCAGACTACGAGTCAAAATTTGGGAAGGTGGAACCCGCCCAGGGCAAGCAGCAGGGTGACAGCGTCACCACTATTCGCGGATACTCCTGACGGGATCATCCGGGTTCTTTTTCTTGTGTATACTGAAATGGAAGCATTTCCACCACACATTCCCTGTTTCTCAATTTATTGACCTGCTTCCACCAGGAGGTGTACATCGGTAAAAATGATTCTATTGCAGGATGGATACCGTGCGTGATGCCGAATATTCATATATCGAGCAGGACGATAGTATAAGGTATCGGGCCGCCATGGCTTAGCGGTAGAGCGGCTGATTCGTAATCAGCAGGTCGGGGGTTCAAGTCCCCCTGGCGGCTTTAGGGCACGAGGTTCAAAGCCTCCTTCTTTTCGCTCCGTTTCTGTTCGACGCAGAATTCTCAGCCTCTATGTCGACCAGGAACGGAAGATAAAGAGGGCCTCTGAAGCAGACCCTCGAGACCCCCGGGATATACCTTCTCTATCGAGCATTGTAAAGGAATAAAAACAATAAATATTCACCCAGAAGAGTCCCTTCCATGGAAAAGGTGAAGAGTATAGCTGACGGAATAATTCTTTTTTAATAAAAATAGGGGTGAAGAGAGAGTAATCACCAATGGTCCTAATCGGTTGTTTTTCCGTCGAAATGCTCTTCTTTGGTAATTGCTTCCTGCTTTGTCTTTCGTACTACCTTATCCTGGTGCTCAGGGGGTGAGTAGATAGTATATAACTTGAGGTCAGCGACCTTTGATGTGTTTATGACATTGTGCTTTGTACCACTTGGGACAACCACGCCACTGCCATCCTTTACCGCATGCTTCACGCCGTCAATCACAACCACCCCCTGACCCTCTTCAAAGCGGAAGAACTGGTCAACGTCATCATGCGTTTCATCGCCAATCTCCTCCCCGGGTTTCAATCGCATCAATACGAGCTGGCTGAACTTCCCGGTATAGAGGACCCGGCGGAAATCTGTGTTTTTTCTTGTTTCTGTTTCGAGATTTGCGGTAAATCCTTCCTTCATTTTTTTACCTTCATTTTTGCCTTTTAACTACTAGTCCTTCAGTGTCATCCTATATCAAAGAACCTTTCGAAAGTGACTGCATTCAATGGCTATGGTTACGTTTTTTATCAATCCCTGAATGTACGGTCCCAGTGGTGAGGATTCGCCTCCCCGGGTACAGAATCCCCGGGTTCACAATGATTCTCTCTCCTGCACTCATCTCTCCCTGGCCTGGCCGTAATGTCTCCTTCCTGCCACCCGTTCAGGATATACCTCACATAAGACTGACATATTCCGTGCATTTGCCATGAGAATGTTGATGAATAGTGCCTGTTTCCCTCTCTACTCGGCATTCAGGGTTCGTTTCACCCAAGCCACCTAGCTGCGGAGACTTACCAGGCGCTCCATCCGGCGATGGGATTAGGGATGGGTAGATCCATTGAAGAAATGGTGCAGGAATTCGCTTCCAGTCTCCATCAACTCCTGCGGGGTCCCGGTCTGGACAATACGACCCCGTTCCATGACACCAACCCGATCACCGAGTGCGAACGCATCCCGGAATGAATGCGTCACTGTAATACAGGGGATGTTGGCCCTCCGGACATAGGAGCGAAGCTCCGATCTCATTCGTTCCTGGGCAACCGCATCAAGGGCACTGACCGGCTCGTCAAGAAGCAGGAGTGCCGGGTCGATGACAAGGGCCCGTGCAAGGGCAGTCCTCTGTCGTTCTCCCCCGGAGAGCTGGTTTGCACGGACACCCGAGAGACCTTCAAGCGAGAGGAGGGCAAGGTATTCCAAAACCCGCGACCTGATCTCATCCGGAGGCACTTTTCTTCGACGGAGGCCGAACGCCACGTTCTCAAACACCGTCATGTGGGGAAAGATGGCATAGTTCTGGAATACTATACCGATATTCCGTTCTTCTACGGGTAACTGGACGGTATTGAGGCTGTCAAAAAGGACCTGTCCGTTCAGGACAATCCTTCCGGAATCAGGCGGCAGGAGGCCTGAAAGAAGGAGGAGGAGACTCGATTTCCCGGAACCATTCTCACCAATAAGGACCAGGGTCTCCCCTTTTCCAACACGAAATTCCACTCCAAGAGGGAAATCCCGCAGGTTCCGGTGGAGTGCCACATCAAGCATCATGCATCCCCCTTGAGCCTCAGTTTTACGATTGCAATCACGACGAACGAGATGATGATGAGGATCACGGAGAGCGTGATTGACGCGATAAGATCACCCTGCATCGCGGTGTAGATTGCAAGGGGCATTGTCTGGGTTCTGCCCTGGAAATTTCCTGCAAACATGATGGTTGCCCCGAATTCTCCAAGGGCCCGTGCAAAAGACATGATCGCGCCCGCGATCAGGCCGGTTTTCACAAGCGGCAGGATGATGGTGATAAAGGTAGGCACGGCAGTCGATCCAAGAGTGCGTGCCGCATTTTCATACATCGTGTCAAGCTGCTCGAAACTGGCACGGGCCTGCCGGATGTAGAAAGGGAGCGATACGAACACCTGGGCGATGAGGACCGCAAGCGTGGTAAATGCGATACTGATCCCGAACTGATAAAAGAAATTCCCGATCAGCCCCATCCTGCCAAAGGCCATGAGCAGGGCGAGGCCTGCGACCGTCGGGGGAAGCACGAGAGGAAGATCGATCACGGTATCCACAATCTCCCTGCCGGGATACCGATGCCGGGCATTGATCCATGCCACAGGGGTCCCGATGAGAATGATGATGAGTGTCGAAAGACTCGCGGTGATGAGGCTTAATGTCAGTGCATTCCAGACCACCGGACTGGAAAGGGAAGAGAAGAACTCTTCAGGAGTGATGCGAAGGAAGAGACTGATGATGGGGGTGATAATAAAAACAAGGACAAGGGTTAGGAGTGCCCCTCCCCCAAGGTAGAGAAAAAGGCCTTTCCTGTCCTGGAAGAACCTTTTTCCTGCATTCATATCTTTTTTGTTCACGGCATTGCGAACCCGTACTTCGCAAGGGTTGCTCTGCCGGGATCACTCTTTAAGTAATTGATGAAACTGGATGCGTCGTCTTTATTCCGGGAATCCTTCACGACTCCGGCCGGGTATTCTGCGATGACATTGAACGTATCAGGAATAGCAATGATCATGAACTTATCATGGTTCTCCGGGGTTATATCCGATTCGTACACGATACCTGCATCGGCTTCGCCGAGCTGGACTTTGGTCACGACGGCAGTCACGGTAGTCTCTTCGGAGATGACATTGCTGAGCACGGCCTCCTGGTAGGAGGGCCCATACGCGGTATCATTGGCCATCTTTGTGAGGATCTGACGGGCATAATCTCCGACAGGGACTTCCTTGGTGCCGATTACAAGTTTGATTCCTGGTTTGGAGAGATCCTTGAGCGTGGTAATATTCGCAGGATTGGAAACAGGTGTGACGACTGCGAGTTTGTTCTTCACAAACAGTCCGATGGTGGCGTTCTCCATGAGCCCCTTGTCACGGAGCGCATTCATGTGCTTGGTGTTCGCGGAGAGGAACACATCGGCTGATGCTCCCTGCTCGATCTGCGTACGCAGCGCCTGGGATCCGTCAAAATTATACACAATCTTGACACCGGGATGAAGCAGCTGGTAGTCCTTTGCGATATCTGCCATCACGCCGGTGAGCGATGCAGCAGCAAAGACAGTTAATTCTTTCTGCTGAAGTGCAGTGGGTGTCGGGGTGATTGAAGGTTGTGCGGATTGAGAAGTACAACCGGCTATAATGATCGCAATGAACAGTATGGCTGCAATAGAAATGACAGTGAGGTTGGATAATTTCATGATAAAACATGGAAAAATGAAGTATGATTAAGTATTTTATTTACATATGGGTTTTAATCAAATTACCATATTTAACCTATTAAAAATTGCTTTAGGAAAGAAGTACTTAACTTTTTAAAAAATGGGAGGGTCGCGCAAAAGAGGAGAACAATGAGTGAATATGTGTGTTCACCATTCCGGGATCCTGGTGAAACGGATTTTTTACACCCTGTAAAAAATAATGCCTGAAATTATTTTTTCCTCTTGGCATGTATACATTTTCTGC
>Ga0302251_1002039_pt1 | contig 10587 bp, 9 predicted proteins | sample AAG_RA_Gln_MG_FD_193534 | JGI IMG/M metagenome (GOLD analysis project Ga0302251, IMG submission 193534) | Enriched activated sludge microbial communities from anaerobic digester in WTTP, New Holstein, Wisconsin, United States - AAG_RA_Gln | ecosystem: Engineered > Bioreactor > Anaerobic >...
GTTCTTGCCCTGATCAGAGCAACCGTCCCCACGCCCCGGCGCGGGACTGCGCCTTGATTCGCAGCATCTGCCCGTCGATCCCCGCCATGTCCACCGATTCCAGCTCAGGGATTCCAGAGATTACGACGCCAAAACTCTTGACCGGGCCGGCACTCTCTGGTATACTGGCAAACGGGGAAAGGGGCGCCGGCTGGGGCAACGTGATGCTGGCTTCTCGAGCGGCATTGTCGGACGCGCCAGGTATCGGGTAGAGGCACTGTCGATGAAGACCCACGAATCAGGGCAGGAATCCTACGAGTGGGGCGAAATCTACGAATCTTCTCAGCGCGGGTGTGCGACCCTGCCGGCAGTGGGGCTTTCGTACCTTCTAGCGGGCTTGGGCCTGTTGGTGCTCATCTTGAGTACGGTGCGAATGATTCGGTTCGCAGTCGGCGAAAGCGATTGGGCGGGCAGTGTCGCAGACGAGATTGGGCTCATTCTCATCGGCGCTTTCGCCGTCGCGATTGGCTCGATAATCGCCAACCAGTACCCGACCATCGAGGTTGTCGAAGGCGGCCTGCGGGTGAGGGTCTTCCTATGGCGATTCGTCTGGAGAATGGTTCCCTGGCAGGATGTCCAAGATATCATCGTCTCTCCTACCCGCATACACAACTTGGCGTACGGTCCCCAGACGATCGTCCTGGTGGTTGTGAAGCGCCTGACGATCTGGCATCGTCTGTTGGGAGAGACATGGGGCGCGGGGGGCAAGCCGGTACTGCTGTTGCATCCAGATATGAGCAGACGCGAGGAGTTGATTCGAACGATTGCCCACCACACCAAGATACGAGACTTTCCCGAATTGGTGGATCGCATGCAGGGCTGGAAGTAGGTGCGACCATGGTGGCCTGCTTGCTGGAGTATCGCGGCACCCACGCCGAGTGGAAGCGCGAGGCGGTCTGGAGAGAGGCCTGGTTTGCCCGCCTGTCTGCAGGCAAGATCGTCGAGGGCTGGCCCGTTCTTGACGAATCTTCCTACTGCAGGCAGCTTGGCTACCGGCTCATTCCACCCAGCAAGTAGGTCCCTAGATGACGACAACCAGCCCGACGGCCACGCTGGCCGCCCACAAGATGCCGGGGAGGACAAGGTCCTTCCAGGCCACGTCGACGGTCTCGCTGCGCAGCCAGGCCGGCAGCCGGGGGTAGAGCCGGGAGGCGCTCCTGCGCGCGTGCGGCGAGGCGCTGGACCTGGCGGGGGCCGAGGTCACGGTGGCGGCCAATCCGGGGACGATTTTCCAAACCAAGCTTTGATACCGACCGTACCAAGCTTTGGTACCGACCATACCAAGCTTTGGTACCGATCGTACCAAAGCTTGGTACTGACCGTACCAAGCTTTGGTACCGACCCGTACCAAGCCTTGGTCCGGCCGATATCACGTCTTGGCGCGAGCGCACTTCCAATGAGTTGGCGGGCACTTCCAATGAGTTAGCGGGCACTTCCAATGAGTTAGCGGGCACTTCCAATGAGTTGGCGGGCACTTCCAATGAGTTGGCGCCAATTCCTGGAAAGTGCGCGCTGATTCATTGAGAGTTGGCGCCAACTTCCAGGCGATCGGCGCCGATTTCCCCGGGCAATTCGCCCCCCAGATGGCCGCTTTTCTGTGTTGTCGCGCCCAAAGGGCGGGCTTTGGACCCTGCGGGAGGGGGGCTCCCATTCCCAGGCCGGCCCTTAGCGCGCGGCCCGCGGGTCGTTTTCCGCTGGTGTCTGCCGGCCCATCTCGAGCAGGTGTATCGCTTGCGAGGCGAAATCCTGGTCCGGCTCCTCCAACAGCAGCTCCGGCGGCGCAACTCGCAGGACGTGGTCGAGAACGCCCACGGCGAGGTCCTCGGAGCCGCCGTAGGACGCCCGCACGGCCAGCTTGTAGCAGCCGATGGGCAGCGGAGGGATGAGCAAGATCAGGCTGCGCGGCGTGTTCTCGGGGACCTCCTCGACGGGCGTGACGTTCCTGTCGGCCCCCACGATGAAGACACCCTGCCGGCGGTCGTGTGGATCAAACTTGAGCCGGTCACCGAATATGCGGCCGGTCCGTCCGGGTGAGAGAACCTGGTCGTACCGCCCCGTGTTGACGTCCAGGAAGGCAACCAAGAGGGGGCGCAGGTCGTGAGGGTCTATCCGCTTGAGCTGCGCATTGTTCTTGATCTGCTTTCGCACATGGTTGCTGGTTCGGAATTGCACGCTCACACTGTGCCGCTTGCGGTCGTAGCGGTCTTGGTAGCCCTCGTAGGTGCCGCGCATGTTGACCTGCAGGGTGCCGCACGGCATAGCGACATTCCACCCGTCGAGCACACAGTCGATGCCCGTCGCCTCGAGGAGGTCCCACGCGCCGTCGAGATCGGACTCGGTAAAGGTCGTGCCGCGCTGGAGCGCCCGCCGGATCACATCCTTGCGGCTCAGTGTGCCGTGGGGATGGACCCGGGCAAGGTAGCGATTCTCCCCGGCGATCTTTTCGTTCTTGTACAGCGAGTAGTGGATCACAGAGTCCTCCTTCTCGGCTGCGAGCCTGCTCCGGTTGGCCCGGGAAACAGCTAGCCGCGGGGGCGGCCCCACCGGACCGCCCCCCTTCCACAAGGACCGGGCGGCCCCGCGGGGCCGCCTCTACAAAGCCATCGCTCTACAGCGCCAGGTCGGGGAACCACAGCCCGATCTCGTACACCGCCTCGTCCACCGTTCCCGAGGCGTGGACCAGGTTGGCGACGGCGCGGTGCTCGGCGTTGGCCAGGTCCGGCGAGTCCACCGCATAGTCGCCGCGGATCGTGCCCGGGGCGGCAAAGAGCGGGATCGTGTCGCCGGCGATCTTGCGCACCACGTCGACGGCGTGGTTGCCGCGCAGGACCATCGCTACCACCGGGCCCGAGGTCATGAAGTCGACCAGCCACTTTTTGACCATCTTGCCGATCTCGAGCGGGTTGTCGGTCCCCACTTCGCGGATGGCGTCCATCCCATAGGTCTGGTAGGTCTTGATCGTCTTGCCGCCGACCTTGGTCAGCCACTCTTCGTCGCTGGGATAGTGCCGCCACAAGAGGTCGGGATCGGCCTGCACCAGCACCAGCCGCTCGATCTCCAGCCCGCAGCGCTCGAACCGGGTAAGGATCTCGCCCACCACCCGCCGCCGGACGCCGTCCGGTTTGACGATAACCAATGTGCGTTCCATCGTTCAACTCCTCTCTGGATGATTGCGGGGCCGGCCGGCCCCCGTTGTCTGCCGGGCGCATTGTACTACATCCCGCCCCGGCGCGCAACCACGGTGCGGCTGCCCGGGCGCGCGCCATTGGCAACCATGGTATAATGGGTCCTGTTCGCCGTCCATCGCCTACCAGGAGGTATCCCATGCGTCCTCTGGTTTCGTCCCTCGTGCTGCTGGCCGTGATCGTCTCGCTCTCTGCTCCCGGGGTAGGATGGGGTTCCACAGCCCGCGCCGGGCTCGGAACGGTCCACCTCGTCGCCTACGTCGAGTCGTCGGCCGGCCTGGTTCCCCCCACGATGGAGGGCGGCCGTAGCGAGGTCGAGATGGGCGACGTCAACGGCGACGGCTTCCTCGACCTCGTCTCCATTGGCGACCACGGCTCCCCCTACGTCAACACCGACGAGCACGGCATCATGGTCTGGTTCGGCGATGGGGCCGGCGGGTGGAACGTCCATATGAACGGCGACTTTGGCTATGGCGGCGTCGCCCTGGGCGACGTCAACGGCGACGGCCTGGTGGACGTGGGGTATGGGATGCACCACAACTACTCGGGCGTCGATTTCGGCGACCAGCTGCTCGAGGTCGCCCTGGGCGACGGCAGCGGGCAGAACTGGACACCCTGGGACGACGGCCTGGCCGCGAACGGCGAGACGTGGGGCATGTTCAGCACCGATATGGCCGACGTCGACAACGACGGCGACCTGGACATTGCCTCGATCTCCTTCGGCTGCTGCGCCGGCGTGCACGTCTACCGCAACAACGGCGACGGCACGTGGACCCAGACCTATGGCTTTGTCGGCGGCAACTCGCAGATGCACCTGACCTCGGGCGACGTGAACGGCGACGGCAACCCCGATTTCGCCGTCGCCCATCAGAACGGCACCGTCTACCTGGGCGACGGCAACGGGGGGTTCACCCTGGGCGACGGCAACCTGCCCGCGCCCGGCAACTCGGGCCTCGCCGGCGTCGCCCTGGGCGACGTGAACGACGACGGCCGCGCCGACCTGGCTTTTTGCACCTCCGCCGGCGGCGTGCAGGTCTGGAGCTGGCTCGCCCCCGGCACCTGGCAGGACCTCTCCGGCAGCCTGCCCTCCAGCGGTCCCTATGAGGCCGCGCAGCTGTTCGACATGGATATGGACGGCCACCTCGACATGGCCGCCTTTGGCGAGAGCCAGCTCCGCATCTGGGCCGGCGACGGCGCCGGGGGTTGGACCGAGGCCGCCGCCTTCAACACCCCGGCGCCGGGCTACCTGGTCGCCTTTCGCGTCGGCGGCGACGCCGACCACAACGGCTACCCCGATATCGCCATCGCTGCGGACGAGGGGTCCTGGCCCAACGACCACAACGTCCTCCACTTTTACCGCGAGACGTCTGCCCCGGCCGCGCTGTCCGTCGCCCCCGTCTTTCCCCGCGGCCACGAGAGCTTTCGGGCCGGCGGCGTCGTCTTTGTGGACTGGATCAGCGCCATCCCCTCCGGCGGGCCGGGCACGGTGGACCTCGCCTTTTCCACCCATGGGCCGGCCGGCCCGTGGACCGCGATCGCCGCCGACCTGCCCAACGGCGGCCGTTACCAGTGGCGCGTCCCCCCGGACACGCCCAGCACAAACGAGGCCTATATCCGCTACACCCTCTCCGTCCCGCCCGACGTCGTCACCGCCGTGACGCCGGCCGCCTTCAACATCCTCGGCTCTTTCATCGAGCCCATCGTGGGCCTGGCGGCGGACAACGACAGCCCGACGCCGCTGGGCGCGCCGACCCACTTGACCGCCACCGTCGTCTCGGGCACCAACATCGTCTACACCTGGGCCTTGGGCGACGGGGCAACCGGCAGCGGCGCGACGACGGCCCACACCTATGCGCAGATGGGGGCCTACACCGCCGTCGTCACCGCGTCCAACGACCTCGGCACGCTTACGGCGACGACGCGGGTGACGATCACCGCGGCGCCCATCGTCGGGCTGGCCGCCTGGAACGACAGCCCCACCGCCCTGGGCGCGCCGACGCACCTGACGGCGACGGTGGCCGGGGGCACGGACGTGGCCTACGCCTGGGCGTTCGGCGATGGGGCCGTCGGCAGCGGCGCGACGACGGCCCACACCTATCCCGCGGCCGGCCGCTTCACGGCCACCGTGACGGCGACGAATGCGGTGAGCTGGCAGACGGCGGCGACGGTGGTGCGGGTGGAGGAGCCGCCGGCCGGGCTGGCGGCCTGGAACGACAGCCCCACGCCGCTGGGCGCGCCGACGCACCTGACGGCGACGGTGGCCGCCGGGACGAACGTGAGCTACACCTGGGCCCTGGGCGACGGGACGGTGGGGGATGGGGCGGCCGTCGCCCACACCTACCCCGCCGTGGGGCTGTACGCGGCCGTGGTGACGGCCGCCAACGCCGCCGGCCGGCTGACGGCGACGACCTGGGTGACGGTGACCGATGTGCCCCTTGACGGCCTGGCGGCCGGGAACGACGGCCCCACGCCGCTGGGCGCGCCGACGCACCTGACGGCGACGGTGGCCGCGGGGACGAACGTGAGCTACACCTGGGCCCTGGGCGACGGGACGATGGGGGATGGGGCGGCCGTCGCCCACACCTACCCCGCCGTGGGGCTGTACGCGGCCGTGGTGACGGCCTCCAACGCCGCCGGCCGGCTGACGGCGACGACGTGGGTGACGGTGACCGATGTGCCCCTTGACGGGCTGGCGGCCTGGAACGACGGCCCCACGCCGCTGGGCGCCCCGACGCACCTGACGGCGACGGTGGCCGCGGGGACGAACGTGAGCTACACCTGGGCCCTGGGCGACGGGACGATGGGGGATGGGGCGGCCGTCGCCCACACCTACCCCGCCGTGGGGCTGTACGCGGCCGTGGTGACGGCCTCCAACGCCGCCGGCCGGCTGACGGCGACGACGTGGGTGACGGTGACCGACGTGCCGGTGGCCGGGCTGGCCGCCTGGAACGACGGCCCGACGGCGCTCGGCCGGCCGACGACGCTGACCGCCACGCTCACGGCGGGGACGAACGTCACCTACACCTGGGCGTTAGGTGACAGCACCTTCGTCCTTGGTCCTTGGTCTTTTTCTCACACCTATGCCCTCCCCGGCCTCTACACCGCCACCGTGACCGCCACCAACTCCGTGAGCTCGCAGACGGCGCTCACAGTTGTGACGATTGAGCTGCCGGTCTCTGAATGGAGCATCTATCTGCCCCTTGTCGTGAAGTAGAGGAGACGGCCCATGTCGAACCACCTGTTCCATCCCACCCGGTACCATTCCACCTTTGGCTCCCACGAACCGGCCCTGCGCATCGCGCCCGGCGATACGGTCGTCACGACGACGGTCGACGCCCGCGGGCTGGACGCCCAGGAGCAGCAGCAGTCCACGGGGCCCAATCCCCAGACCGGCCCCTTTTACGTCGCGGGGGCGGAGCCGGGCGACACGCTCGTGGTGTGCCTGGAGCACCTCTACCCCAACCGCGACACGGGCTGGTCTTCTACCGTGCTCGCCGCTCACGTGGTGGACCCGGGGGCCGTTCCTGACCTGCCCGGGCGCGCCGACGGCCGCTGGCGGCTCGACCGCGAAGCCGGGACGGCCACCCTGCTCGAGCCGGCTTCCTCCCTGGGACAATGGGTTGTTCCCCTGGCGCCCATGCTCGGCTGCCTGGGCGTCGCGCCGGATCAGGGCGAGGCCATCTCCAGCGCCACTTCGGGTCCGCACGGCGGCAATATGGACTATCGCGGTTTCCGGGCCGGCGTTACCGTCTACCTGCCCGTCTTTGTGCCCGGGGCGCTCCTCTTTCTCGGCGATGGGCACGCGGTCCAGGGGGCCGGGGAGATTGCCGGCACCGGGATCGAGACCTCCTTTGACGTCCGCTTCACCGTGGGGCTGCGCAAGGGCAAGAGCATCCGCTGGCCGCGCGGGGAGGACGCCAGGTTTATCTTTACGGCCGGCAACGCACGCCCGCTCGACCAGGCCGTCCAGCACGCGACCACCGAGATGGTGCGCTGGCTGCAGGAGGACTATGGCCTGGATGCGCGTGCTGCGGGCATTCTCCTGGGGCAGGGTGTGGAGTACGACGTGGGGAACTTTTTCGACCCGGCGTACACGATGGTCTGCAAGGTGGCAAAGAAGCTGGTCGCCAGGTGATTGCGCAACGGAGCAGGCGGCAAGAATGGATTGGCGCTAGGCGCCGCCCTCTTCCCCGCCCTCGTCCCGCTCCAGCGTAATGACCCGAAAGGCCTCGGCGTAGGGGATGCCCTTTTCGCGGCCGGTTTCCGAGTTCCACGCCTTGATCATCTCGGTGGGGTCCCAGCCCTCCATCTGGCTGGCGTGCTGGCGGAGCGCGGTGATCTTGCGCTCGATGGCGGCGGTGATGTCCACCCAGGTGTTGGGCTGGGCGTTGCCGTAGACGTAGAGCTGCTGGACGCGGTGGGGCGGGCCGGCCTCCGGCCAGAGGAGCGGCATCGCGCAGGCCGGCGCGGCAGCGTCGATCGCGGCCTGCCCGGCGGCGCGGTGGTCGGGGTGGTTGACGTAGCCGTCGGCGTAAAAGAGTATGGTCGGATCGCTGGCGATGAGGGCCGTGGGGGTATAGGTGCGGATCGCCCGCACCAGGTCGCGCCGCAGGTCGAGCGTCGGCTGCAGCGTGCCGTCGTCATAGCCCAGAAAGATGACGTCGTGCACGCCCAGGATGGCGCAGGCGGCGCGCTGCTCGGCGCGGCGGATCTCGGCCAGGCGTTCGCGCGTCATGCCCGGCTCGTGCGAGCCGGCGTTCCCGTCGGTGCAGACGACATAGACGACGCGGCAGCCGGCCTGCGCCCAGGTGGCCGCGGTGCCGGCTACGGTGAACTCGGCGTCGTCGGGGTGGGCGACGACAACCATGGCGGAGCGGGGAGCTGGCGACATATCGTTTATCCTTTCGGAGCCGGTGATTGCGATACGGTCCACGATCGGGCCCCATTCTACCACCAGGGTGGGCGGAAGGCAAATGCATAGAACGATCCCCTGCCGGGCACGCGCCCGGCAGGGGACTTTTGTGAGAAACGGCCGGCATTACGGCACGACCAGGCTCTTTTGCGTGATCACGTTCGCCCCGGGGTCGTAGGTGTAGCTGGCATGGGTGACGTTCGTGACCTTGGAGAGATAGGTCCCCGTCAGCTTGGTGCGCACGCTGAAGGTAACCTTGCCGTTGGTCCCGGTGGTGCCGGAGCCGGTAGCCTTGACGCCGCTCGGCAGGGTGGTTTCGATCGACACCGTCGCGCCGGAGACCGCCACGTTGTCGGCGTCCACGATGGTCACCGTCGTGTAAACGGTCACGTTGCTCGACTTTTTGACGTACGACATGTCGATGGCCGAGACGTGCATCGTGCCGCTGGGCGGCGGCGGCGTGCCCCCGCCGTACTCGACATAGTTGGCGGCGTAGCCGACCTGGTTGGCGCCATAGGCGATGCGCATGTAGCCCTGCTCGCCCCAGGAGTTGCCCCAGGAGTTGCGCAGGATCCAGTACCCGCCGGCGTCGTCCCAACCGGTCAGGACGATGGCGTGGTTGATCGAGGTGCAGCGCTTCGTCGGGGCGTAGACGCCGCCCGAGTAGGCCTGGAAGGTGCTGTTCACGCAGACGGCCGCGCCCACCGGGCCGTAGGTATAGATGGCGGTCTTGATCGCGTCGACCGCGGGCACGTTGTTGCTGCTGCCCACGTAGGCCCAGCTGCTCAGGACCTCGTTGTGCGCGTAGGGGCTGTCGCACGGCGCGTCGGTGGCCGTGTAGCGGAAATCGGACTCGTACACGGCGCCCGCGGCCGGCTCTCCCGGCGGGATCTTCCATTCGTGGTAGTCGTGCGCGAACCAGCCGCCGTTGCAGCCCCAGCCGTCGGTGTTGCACGAGACCAGGTACTGCTCGGAGAGGTCCTTGGAGCTGTTGTCGGCGATGAGGATGGCCGACTCAAAGGGCCCGACCGTGCCAAAGGCCCAGCACGAGCCGCAGTTGCCCTGGTTCCGAACGGCGGTGCACTTGCCCTGGTCGCACCAGTTGAACGAGGTGGGCAGGGCGGAGATGCCGCCGCGGGACGCCGCGGGGGCCGGGGCCTCCTCGACGACGGGCAGATTGACCGGCGTCGGCTGCCGCACCTGGACCTGGACGGAGAACGTTCCCTGCGGCGCGGCCGTGGTTTCCCAGGGGCGGGCCAGGTTCAGGGTGAGGGTCGTCTGCCCCTCGGCGGCGCCGGCAAAGCGCAGGACCTGTGTGCCGGGCGCGCCGAGCAGCCCCGAGCTGGGAATCCACTCATAGTCGCCGACCTGTTGCAGAACGCTGCCATCCATGGACTGCACGGCCCAGGAATAGCCGGTAGAGGGGTTGCTTGCCAGGTTGAGGACCAGAACCTGGCTGTCGGTCAGTGTGACCGTCCGGCCGTTGTCGGCCTGATTCAGAACGATCTCGTCGAACGCCGGGCTGCCTGCCATAGCCGGAATCCCACCGCCGAGCATCAAGACAATCAGCCCAATCGACAGTGCCAATACCCGCTTCTTCATGCGCTTTCTCCTCTGAGTATGCAAGGCCAGTACCGCAGTGCGAAAACCACTGGTGCAGACCCCCCGGCGGGAACGGTGCGCTGGCGACAACCCAAAGGACCCCGTCTCCATCGAGATGGCGGGGCTACAGCCGGCGCGCCGGCTTCCCGTGCGGGAAGGGGCTCAACAGGCCGCGAGGGGCATAGGCGCCTCCTTTTTCTTGCAGCTCGAACGAGTGGTTCGCCGGTGGGAGGAGAGGATGGGGGATTCCGGCACATGTAGCATACACCCGCGGTCGGGTGCTGTCAATAGTACTTGTTTCCTATCTTTTGTAGTACCGCGGGCCGCGGGCGCCGCCCGTGCCGGCGTAGCAGCCGCTGCGCTCGGCGGGGTCCGGCCATGGCGCTACTGGCCGCCGGCGGGCACCACGCACCGCAAGCCGCTGACGTCGCTCGAGGCCGTGGGGCTGCCCCAGTTGCGCGCTGCCGCGCGCAGGAGGGCGGGGTCGAGGTCCCAGGAGCCGCCGCGCAGGACGCGGCCGCGGGCGCCCGCGTCCACGACGGGGTTCGTCTGCGGGTCGGCGGTGTAGTCGGCGTACCAGTCCTGCACCCATTCCCAGGCGTTGCCGGCCATGTCGAGCGCGCCGCACCAGGAGGCGCCGCCGGGGAAGGAGCCGGCCGGCGCGGTGGTGCTGTAGCCGTCGGTGGCCTCCAGGTCGGCCCAGGAGAAGGAGCAGTGGCTATCGCAAAAGTTGGCCTTGGCGGCGTCCCAGTCGCTGCCCCAGGGGTAGGCCGCGCCGGCCGGCCCCCGCGCGGCGTACTCCCACTCGGCCTCGGTGGGCAGCCGGCCCCCGACCCAGGCGCAGTAGGC
>Ga0302251_1002040_pt1 | contig 10559 bp, 9 predicted proteins | sample AAG_RA_Gln_MG_FD_193534 | JGI IMG/M metagenome (GOLD analysis project Ga0302251, IMG submission 193534) | Enriched activated sludge microbial communities from anaerobic digester in WTTP, New Holstein, Wisconsin, United States - AAG_RA_Gln | ecosystem: Engineered > Bioreactor > Anaerobic >...
ACGGTCCTTTTTCTGACTCACTCAAGTAGGTGCAAGTTATACGAATAAATTGCACCGCTACTACGGTTGAGAGACCACTATGGGATCTTTTGTGTCGTTTGTTGGCTTTGACCCAAATTTGCTCTTTATGTTATTTTCTACCTCATTGAATGCTTCAATTATCGGTTCTATAAATGTATGATTTGTGAAATCACTATTTATATACTCAGGATTCTCTTGTAATTCCCTTTTTTCTGACTTGTCAAGATAATTGATGAAGAGTCTCGTTTTCTCAAGTCGGATATTCAAGTCGTTTGGTATTGTCAATTTTCTTATCTTATCGAATACGTCTTGATCGGAAATTGGAGTATCGATAATTATTAAATCCAGATAAACGAACTCTTTAATCAAGTCACTAAGGTAATATTTTCCGGAACTTGTTATTTTAACGTAAGAAGCATTTTTAATTGAGGATCTAGATTGTGTGTCTACTTCGACCAAATTGTTTTCAACAAGCCTCCTAAGCGAATCAAGTATTACTTCACGCCGAATGGAGACTTGCTCTCCAGCAAGAATCAGCGTGTCAATCTCAATATAACCAGCGCCGATATTCGATCCGACATCACATCTGTTGTTTAAATAGCTTAATATTCTCAACAGATTAAAATGTGAATCTGAAATGGAAGTGTCAAAATCAAAGAGATTCATTATATTGCTATGGGTTTGAGAATAAAAACGATGGTCACCAAGCATTATGGATTTTATGAATTGGTGAAAGGATATTTGATAGCTACCCGATATTGCATATTTTTCGAAGATTTCTTCTATATATGTATTTCCAGATACGAGAAAGTCGTTGAACATTTCAAGAGCTTTTCTCATATCTCCAACTGATATGTTATCCAGGAAGCGTACGATTTTGTAAGATTGCTCATTCCTTCTCATTTTCCCATCGGGTGTCCGATTGCCTGGATTTAAGGAGCTTTTGATTATTTTTAAAAAGTCGATAAGATTTTGTTTTTCTTCTTCAAGCATTTCGTTCAGTATATGGGTGAACTCGGGATTATTTTGGGAAAGTAATTTGATAGAATAACTGATGCGCTTCATTATCATAATAAGAAAATTGGGGGATGATATGTGAAATTTTGGCACATTAAATGCGTCAAGAACCCCTACTTTCTTTGACATCATATAAGTTTCTTCCCTTATTGCTACAATAGTTATGGTATTGAGTTCATCTTTAATGTGATTGGAAAATAAAAAGAGTTTTTCTTGAAATTTACGATCATGCTGGTCTACATTATCGATTATGATGGTTGTATTGAAACCTGCTGTCGGAAGCAAACTAAAAATGGCTTTAACATATTCTTCGTTATCAGTGACATCAGCTGAAATTTCTAATTCTTTCATATTTTCCGAAACTTTTTCCTTATATTTGTTCCTCCATTGCTCAGCTATTTTCTGGTACATAAATTTTCCCAAATCAGCTTCATTGGAACTAACGGATCGAAAATCTATATAAAACCATAGTAAATTATGTTCGTCGGCCAAGACAATTTTAAAAAATCTATGGATAAATGTTGACTTGCCCGAGCCAACGCCACCCAATACTGCGATCAACGATCCTTGTTGCCTTTTATATGCAATTTCTTGAAAGGTTTGCTGAAACTTGCCCGCACCGACCTTGCTTTCCTCGAAGGTTTTTATCTTTTCTTTACTGAGAAAATGGGGCAGCTTGTCTACGAAGTAGCCCCTCATTTCCCAATTAACCGAATTTGATCTTTTATCCACATAACAGCTCCGCAATATCTCGGTTTTGGTTTCTTCAATCATCTCACTGAAAACGAGTTCCGAGATAGGCCGAGTATATGGGTATAGTTCATTTCGTTGCCATGATTCATCTGGGTTGTGGATCATTGTTAGATTTTTGGAAAATTTCAGATCGCTTTTCCCTTTTTCTAAATGTTCGATCAATGAGCCATTAATGACGCTGTTAAAGGAAAGCAAGCCCCAGAAAAGAATGAAATTGTCTCTGATATCTTCCAATGAGTGGAAGACCATCGAATAAGAATCCATCCAGTGTTTTCCAAAGCTAACGGCGGAGAAAACAATAATTTGATGGCCATTGAATACAGCAACATACTTGCACCCTATGTCATTACCATAAGCCCTTACTTGACGGACTGCCGCCATAATTTTTTCATCTTTCGAAAGTATACCATCTAGTTTGTATCTCCGCCCATTCCAGCTCTTGGGGATATCGAAATACTCGTCGGACTTTTTCGCTTCAATAATAAGCCGACATATATCATTGCATCTCAGCTCATAATCGATATAGCCAGAGTTTGCGTAAGATTCTCTTTTTATATTCGATTCATCCCAGTTGAGGCAGTCCCGGAGTATGAAATCTATAATCTTTGCTCTTGTATCTGCTTCATTGAATTGGTCCAGTTTATCGGAATATTTCAAACACAACTCGCTAAAAATCTTGAGGCATTGATCTGGTCTATTCATCTTACCCCCCCTTTTAAAGTATTATACCACAGGGCTGGGAAAAAGGAGCCAATAAGGCTTACCGCTTTGCAGGACTCCCGCCACCCCCGCCCCCAGAAATTTTGATGAGCGCGCTGGCAGCACCACACCGGGCCCGCGGCAGACACGCCTTCCATTCACTGCATCAATCCTTCGACGGCGGCCTGCCGCGACCCCTTATCTGAGAATTATGACATTGTCTTCTACACCGCACATTGTCCAGGCGCCGCGTTCTCTCCGGAGCTCCCCGGCGTTCAGTCGGCAGACGTCGGTGCCATAGTGCCGGCCTGCGGGCGCTATGGCACCTCTGCTGGGCGGCATCTGAAAATTGTCTTGTGCCAATCGAACGCCTGGCGTCCACTCCCCGGCCCCTGGCGCCGGCCTGCGGGCGCCAGGGGCCTCATCTGCGAGGCTTCCTCAGCTTGTCTTGTGCCGATCGGAAGCTTGCGCTGCAGTCCCCTGTAACGCTCGTCCTCCTCGGACACCCCTTCATTATAGTTGCAGGACAGGGGTGCCCTCGTCAGCCGGTTATGTAGTTTGTTGGCACGAGTCGTGCATTCCAGCCTATTACCTCCCTGTGTGGTGCCGTCCCCCTGCCGCAGTTTCCCCCGTCCACACCACCCCCTCCTTGGCACACCCCCATAAAGGTAAGGGAGTTGATTGTTTCGCCATTTCCGCCAGCAGTAACTGGCGAAAATGGCGAGAGAGTGGAGGGGGAACCAGCTCTCAGGGGGACTAAAAATTGCCATTCACCCCGCCCTCTGGCAATTTTTACACCACACAGGGGGTATTCTGCAGTTATGGGCCCCCCCCATAACTGCAGAACCGGGCTGGAACGCACTTTGTGACTTTCACGAAAAGCAGAGCTGTTCGGCGCTCGGCAACTGTGGAGTTCACACGATGATCTGATCTGCTTAAAAGTTGGTTGCGAGGCGCACGGCAGTGTGCCCGGCGAGAGTTGACTGGGTGCTTTTCTGAGCTTACCGCGAGGCACACGAAAGCTTCACTTCGCCTCCGTAACCATTCGTGAGGTGAACCCTGTAGCCCGTTTTCTGGCTCTTCTCATTGTACCCGCTCACAAGCCGGTCAAGCCCCAAGCCTCCTAAAATTTTTTTGCAGACAAAAAAATTTTCTCCGGTGGGCGCCTTGTGGTGACAGTCCTCTGTGGCAGGCGCCCAAGGCTTGACCTCCGACTCCCTGATCCCGGCGGGTGTTTTTGTAGTAAAGCCAGAAAATCGCCAAAGGAGGTAAGCAAAAATGCAACAACAAGCCAAATGGCACACAGTCAATCAGTGGGGCGAACAGGTCTACAAAGTTCCCTTCGCACAGTCTCGCGATGCCAGTAATTTTGCCCGCTTCGTCAGCGGCAACATCTCCCGCTTCAGCCTCATCGGCTGCCATCGCACACCCGCTGGCTGGGAAGTGGCATATCGCCCTCGCAAAGAATATCCCTGGTCAAGTTCGGGGTAGTTCCCCTTTTTCTACCTCCCCCGAAAATTTGCACGTAAAACCCTCTTTCCGGCTCCGGACGGCCCTTACCCTTTCCCAAGGCATTTCATCCCCTGCATGCCCCCTTAAAATGCGTTTTACGTCCATCCATGAGAGAAAGGAAATTCGTAAAAATCCCTTGGTTGTGCCGGTTTTCCTTTTGCCCCTCTTAAATTTTGTCTGAAGGTCGTGAACCTGTCAATGCTGGCTCGCCGTTAGCAGTCTGCGTATCCCGGCGGCGAGTCACCTTTTTGCATGTAAAAAGGCTGCGGCATTGACAGAACCACGCTCATCAAAAATCAGGAGGGGGGGCAAAAGGAAAATTTATTGGGGGGGGGAGGGGCTATGGGCGGGCTGTGGCTTGGAAATGCAGGGTTTAGCTTAAGGGTCAGCTGGGCTCTCGATGACAAAGTATTATCTCAATGAAAGGAGCACACGACAATGATACACCAGATGGCAGAATTCAAAAAGGAGCTTATTCTTAGAGGGCTTGCACCCTCCAGTATTGAGGAGATGATACGGGATCTTCAGGTTATCTTCAGATACCTCTCTGCACCAGTGGCACACGTCACACAGGGCGATCTCTCTGCAGCACTTCTGGCGCTCAAAGAGGATCACTCTCTCAAAAACGTGAGCCTGAACAGAAAGATCTCATCACTGAAAGCGTTCTTTGCCGTCCTCAGCAGAAAGGGGATCATCAGAGAAGACCCTGCACAGGGAATTCTTTCCGCGAAAAGGATCAAAGAAGAGCCGGCCCATCTCACCAGGGAGAACCTCTGGAGCCTTCTTGAGGCGTCCCTGGAAAACCCTCTTCATCATACCATCCTGCTCACCTTCTATGAGCTGGGCCTTCGTCTTTTCGAGCTCATCACACTTCAGATTGACGATGTGGATTCCTCCTCCATGCGCATCAGGGTGATGGGAAAGGGCCGCAAGGCACGCACTATTCCCTTCAGCCCGGAGCTTCTCATGAAACTCAGAGAGGTGCTAAAGGCGCCTGGCGGGTATCGGAGCCGCGGCCCGCTCTTTGTGCAGGAGAGCGGTGAGCCTCTCACTCCTTCATACCTGCAGCATATGGTGAAATTCTATGCGGAAAAGGCAGGGATTGCCACCCGCACAAGCCCCAGGACTCTTCGTCACACACATGCAACACATTCACTTGAGGCAGGCGTTGATCTCTTCAGCCTCAAGAAAACTCTTGGCCATCGCAGCCTTTCTTCCACATTGATTTACGCTCATGTTGCTCCCGATTCTTCCCACCGCGCTCATCACCGCCTCCTCGCTTACGCTTTTCACGGTGCGTAGCGTGAAAAGTTGTAAGATTTCCAGTTGCGGAAACAAAAAAGGAAAACTATTGCGTCAAAAGGCAGCTATGGTGCCGGTGGGCCCTTAAGGAGGTTAAAAATCAAAATAATCTATCATTTCTTTTTTTCGACCTGCCTCACGCAGTGGCGTATAACCATTCTTATCCTTAGCATTGACATCAGCACCTTTGGAGATGAGTAGTTCAAATATCTCTCGATGGACCCACGCCCGATGCAGAGGTGTCTTGCCATCGTTATCTTTCGCATTGACATCAGCACCTTTGGAGATGAGTAGTTCAACTATTCCCCTGTGACCTTCAAATGCCGCCCGATGCAGAGGTGTCCGGCCATCGTTATCTTTCGCATTAACATCAGCTCCTACAGAGATGAGTAATTCGGCCATTTTTTGATTGCCTTTATAACCTGTCGCACTGTGCAGAAGTGTAGAGCCGTTATCTTTCGCATTAACATCAGCTCCTTTGGAGATGAGCAATTCAACTATCTCCCTATGACCTTCAGATGCCGCACGATACAAAGGTTTAACACCATTACGATTTTCCGCATTGACATCAGCACCTTCATTTAAAAGAAACTCGGTAATAGGGATATTTCCTTTGGAAACTGCATACAAAAGAGGATCATTACCTCCTTTATTCTCATTCAATATTCCAGATTTCTTTCTGACAAAATCCTTAACAGCTTGAAGATTTCCAGCATCTATTGCTTTAAAGATATCGCTGTATTTTTTATCTTCATTGCTTTCTATTGTGGGCTCTGTTCTTGTGGGTGTAGTTTCATTCGTACGAGTGGATGAGACAAGAACAATGAAGGATAAAATTACAAGACAAAATACTGCAATTGTGAGAACTAATACCATAGGGAGAGGATGTTTTGTTGCTGTGGGAGGGGGGGTAGCAGTTTGCTTGTTTTGTGACGGCTCTTGCTTTGGTTCAGAACTTGTGAGGCTTTTCCCACAGTGCTTACATAAAATAGCCTCAGCTTTTATCATCTCTGCACAGTAGGGGCATTTCTTCAGATCTGATTCATCTTTCTTGTCTGAAGGAGGAGGAGAACTTCCAGCACCTTTTCGTGATCTGTCATAATCAGCCCTTTTGAGGTGGTTGTTTAATACCTCATAAGCCTCATTGATCTCTTTCATTCTCTCCTCGGCGTCTGCTCCTTTGTAAGTATCAGGATGATACTTCCTCACAAGCGCCTTGTAAGCAGAGGTTATTACTTCTGCCTCTGCAGAAGGGTCAACACCGAGAATCTTGTAATAGTCTTTCATAGTCCCCGCCTCTTTTATCTACCTATGCAGTGATTCTTCTGCACAAAAACAGAGTCCTTCACTGCTTCTATGCAGAAGCTTTTATGATAACCATATTCACTTTTTATGCCTCCACTCCCATGGCGCCACCGGATCGAGCTGGGACCAGAACCCGATCTTAATTCTATTTATCTACGACTTTTATCAACACTGTCCAGTCTTCCAACTCCGCTTCTATTCCAATGAGCTTTGCAAGGCTCAATTCAAAATCGCGTTGAGACTTAAAAGAACCTCTTAAATCCTCCAATTCTTCTTTTAAATCAGAGTAATAAGCTTTGCAAATTGCTCTAATTGTTTCTATTGCTTCAGAATCATTCTGAGTAACTTTTCCTTTATAACAATCAGCTTGCTTTGATCGAGTATTTCTCCAAATTTCTTTCCAAGCATGTTCAAAATAATTAGGTAAAGTTGTTTTAGTCCGGTTTTTTGCAAATAGTTGTAGATTTATCTTTACTCGGTTACTTATTAAACCCGCGAGAAATAGGCCAGATGCTTTTATGAAATCCAGTTTTCGCTCACGACACGTATTGAAGTCTTCTGAACAGAGGCGGTGGTGATGCTGAACAAAATCAATGTACACTTCATTCCCAATGTCAATGTCTTCTTCAATCATAAATTCAAGGCAATACTGTTTTTTGTAAGAATGCAAATTCCTTTCTTTATTGTACCGCCAAGGGCCATCATCTTCTTCAGGATTATATTTTATAAGAGGGAGGGGATGCTCGTTTGAAGTAATTAATATTCTACAAGCTATTGGGTTATAATCATCCATAGCTTCAACCCAATAGTAATTCTTGCCCTCACTGATAGATTTCCAGTTAATATTGAAGCGGATGCTTCCATATCTATATCCATCCATCCAATCATTTGGTGATACCCAACATACCGAAATCTTCTGAGATTTAAGTTTACTCTTGTCCTGTACAATGCCTGTTTTAATTTTACCAAGTTTAATAATGTCGATTGATGTTGGAATATGAGCAACATGAGAAACATAACTAAATACTTGCCATTTTTCTTTTTGTGCTTGTTCCTCTCCGAACTCAATCCAAGGTTTCTCAGTCGTCATTTCTATTCACTTCCCTATAATCCCACCTTTTTTCATTATGGCCTTGTTGCCTATCCGATCGAAAATTACTCCTCAATACTCTTCCTATTCACTCAACACCCTCCGGCCCCACGACCTTCCCAAGGAGCTTCACCATGGAGTAAGTGCTCTCATCGAACTTCACCTAACATAACTCCCGATGTACATCGCCCTTTATAATCGCGGAGGTTTATTCTCCACATGCAGCGCCGTCAGATCGCCCTCCCAGCGGCCCCACCTTCTTAAACTCCTCCACCTCATACCGCATCGAAGTATACAGATAAATCTCCGTTGTCGCCAGGTACTCATGGCCCATCAACTTCTTCAGCGTGAGCGTCCTCATCCCGTTCTCATAACAATGGGTGGCAAAGGCGTGCCGTAAGCTGTGGCTTGAGAATACCCTGTCCATCGCCGCATACTTCTGAGAGATCCCTGTTATCTCACCGGCCTCCTCCACGATACGCCGGATCTGCCGCACCGAAAGTCCTATCACCGGATCGGCCAGTCCCTTCTTTTGCTCCTCGCACCATTGGCGGATCAGTCTGAAAGTCTCTTCATCACAGCAGACATACCGGTCCTTGTTGCCTTTCCCGGCCCTGACGAAGATAGTTCCCTGGTCATAGAAAAGATCACAGACCTTTACGTTCTCCAGCTCCTCGCCGCGTATCCCGGTAGCATACAAAATCCGGCTGATCAGATTATTCCGGAAGGCCCACTTCCCAGAAGTATACGCCGTCATCAATTGACGGCACTCTTCCCGGGCAAGTGTTGCCGGAAGCTTGTCACCTCTGTCATAAGACGGCCCGCCCCAGAGCTCCCGCAGCTCATGCCGTATCTCCTCCAGCGCGGTCCGGTACCGCCTGGGCCGATCCTCTTCATCGTCTTTCCGTGCTTTTTTTGCCATATCCGTCACCTGATCATCAAAATTAGGCATATCACATGACATTTATTCTCTCTGCCAAAGCCATCCAGAAGTGCCTTTTACCCTATAAAATGGCCTTTTTTGCCCCTTGGGAGGTGTTTAAACACCCTCTCTCCGGCAAAATGTCCGACTTTCGGTCAGATTCTCGGACATTTTTCACGCGCCGCCACCGGCGTCGGAATTTTCCACCAGTTTCTCAAGCTGCTGTATTACAGGATTTTTCAACGCGCTCATCACTGCCCACGGCGGAAGCGGCATAAACGGAAACACCACCATCAGCAGCCTCTTCACTTCCTGCTGCAGTTCGCCCACGCGGCACGCCATAGCCTCCACGTAATTCCGCATCTCAATCTCATACTGCTCAATCGCCTGTAATTTCCCGGGAAGCGCCAGAATTTCCGCTGGAATCACCGGCTGCGGCGCAGGTTCGGGAGCTGGAGTCGGTGATGGCGAAGGCTGCGGGGTCTGACCAGGCGTTCCTGCCAAAAATTTCTCCATCGCACTCCTGGCCGCTTCATTCAAACTCTTACCCTGTTCTTCAGCATATTTCTTCAGCGCACCATAGGTCTCTTCAGACACCCTGAAAGAAATTACCGGAATTCTGTCTCCATCCATCGCACACTCTCCCTTATTACATCCTCATTGTCGTATTATATCGTAATTACAACCGCGTAGCAGTCGTGTTACAACACTTTCAAATTTGTAAACATTGTAGACAACGGCGATAATACAACAACTGTTTTGTCTACATTTGTATACAACCCTTTATTCACCTCATCCTGTGTTATTCCCCTTTTCAAGATACTCACTAACAATGACTTTGTTCTCTCTCAGCCGGAGAGGAACCCTGAGAGGCTTCTCTTCTGTTCCAGGATATTCTTCTTTGAGCTGAACGAGAACCCGTTCCCGTATCTTCACAAACACTTCAGGTGGTGCTGTCTTTCTCCATTCTTCCGCAGCAGCAGCGTCTTCTTTTTCCCGCCTGTTGTTCTTTTCCCTCTCTTGCGCCTTACGCTCTTCTGCTTCCTCAACTTCCTTCGCTGCCCTGGCCGCCTCTTCCCGCTGCGTTCTCGTCGTGAATCCCTCCGGCCTCTGCCAGTCTTCTTCAATCGCTTTTTTCATCATCCCGCCTGGATTTCTGATAGACCGATCTTCCGGTGCCGAGCTGGGCGAACCCGACCACCTCGGCCGGGAGAAATGAGCTATCACCTTTTTGTCGGAGGAATTCATCTGACGGGCCTGACTCCCATATGGTCCTGCCCTCTGCCAGAGCTTGATCGCGTTCCTGTTTCAGGCGCTCTATTGTCGCCAGTAATTCACTCCGCTTCAAATACTGCTGCCGCTGCTCTTCAGGGTAAAAAGTTTTTTCCGATAACTCTTTGCATGTCTCACCTTCCCCATACTCTGCAGCATACTCAGCTTCCAGGGCTTGAATACGGACATTTAGAGCGGTGAGATATTCGCTGCAGAGGTCGGCCTGTTCGGGCCGGGTAGTGTTCGGTTCTGCAGGTGAAAGTGAGAGCTCCGGGAGGATCGAAAGAAAACTCTCCTCATGATGTAAGGAAGGGGCCACTTTCGACGTAGGCTCCTCTGTTTTTCCTTGTTCCTCTGGCAATTCGGGCAACTCGCCCACGTCGATCTTACCCGTCTTCACCCATACTTCATTCAAATCTTTGAAGCCTCGATAACATTCCTTCTCCAGAAAATAGACCTTCTTGCCTTTCAGCGTTGCTTCTGCCGCCAATTGTTTCCACTTCTCGCCGCCGGTGTCGTTATCGAAACAGAATATCAGTACCTTTGCCTTTACCCACTCCCACTTATTTGATAACCCTGTGTTGCCGAATATGGCACAGGTGTTTTCGTGTCCCGCTGCAATCAATGAAAGCGCATCAGGCGCTCCCTCACAGAGAAAAACCATAT
>Ga0302251_1002041_pt1 | contig 10555 bp, 2 predicted proteins | sample AAG_RA_Gln_MG_FD_193534 | JGI IMG/M metagenome (GOLD analysis project Ga0302251, IMG submission 193534) | Enriched activated sludge microbial communities from anaerobic digester in WTTP, New Holstein, Wisconsin, United States - AAG_RA_Gln | ecosystem: Engineered > Bioreactor > Anaerobic >...
TGTTTCGGATTCAATTACCGAAAGCAAATATACCGTCTTCCTCTGATACCTGGTCCCCAGATTCAACTGGTACGGACTCAGATTCTTAGAAAAACTGTAAGAAGCCGCAAAGTTGAATGAAGCAACTACCTTCTCAACACCGGTAACCTGGAAAGGTGGATCCTTCTCAGCCTCTACCGGGTCTGAATAGACAACAGCACAAATAAATCTCACCTGACTCGCTCCTGTCGGAACTTCCGTCTTAGTATCGAGCGCAGGGATAGTAGCGGTTACGGCAGTCTCCGTCACGTTAATGTTACTCACCGAAAACCCGAACCCGGAAACAGCAATAGAGTTGTATTCGGTGGGGGCAGTGAGACCCACGAAATTGATATTTTTCGAGAGGAGGGCGTGGTAGCCGGAGAAGAAGCATCCGCGTAGCGATTCATTCAAAGCTTTCAGACTTGGATAGAGAGAGAGCGCGGAACAAAACTTAACAGCAACTTTGAATCTCGGGTACTTATAAGTGAAAGCATCATAGAACTGACCTGTGGGGATGGTCATAATTGGAAAGATGTTAGGACCTTTAACAATTCGTGCATAGATAGGACCGAGTCGCCCCGAGATTTTCCTATTAGGATTTTGACAAAAAATAGCCATAAAGCAAACTCAAAATAGTTAATAAATTAGATTTACGATGTGAGAATAAAGTTTGCGATAAGGCGAGGTTAGGTGTTGAAAACACCGAAGACCGGAAGAACAATGGAATTCCGCTGTTGCGGAGGAGGTGTGTCAATAATTGATAATTGAAAATTCGAAATAGTAGGGGCTCAATTCGACAGATCGGATTTGAGCCCGTACAAACACTCGCCGAAACATCGACAATAACAAAAGACTGACCGCTGCAAATTACCATTGACCTATTTGATCAGCATCAGCTTTCTAACGCTTCTGAAATTATCTGTGCGCAATTCATAGAAATAAACTCCGCTCGTTAAGTTAGATGCATCAAATGTTACTTCATAACTTCCTGCGGGTTTTTCCTGATTTACAAGGGTTGCCACTTCGTTCCCGATTATGTCAAATACCTTTAGCGTTACAAATGTATTCACCGGTAACTGATAACTGATCACTGTTGATGGATTGAATGGATTAGGATAGTTTTGATAAAGCATAAATTCTGCAGGAATATCAGTTACTTCCGCTTCAATAATATTACTATAACTGAATGTACCATCGTTGTCAATTTGTTTCAGGCGATACCGGAATGTATGATTGTATGACTGTATGGATGTATGATGCAAATCGTCAGTAAATGAATATTCCTTTTTAGAATTTGAATTTCCGCTTCCGGCAACAAAACCAATCTTCTCCCAACCCCCTTCCTCCGGTCTCCCCCCTTTACCAAAAGGGGGAATAAGGGGGGTTCGCTCTATTTCAAAACCATAATTATTCACTTCTGTAGCAGTTTGCCAGTTAAGTATCACCTCATTGTTCAGAACAGAAGATGTAAATGAATTAAGTTCAACAGGAAGAACATTATTGGCAGTGATTTTTAATGCAAACGGCCCATAAAATGAGAAAACGTCGCCTTCTCCATCTGGTTCGAAATAATAGTTATTAACTATAAATCCATCTCCTATACCTTCATCTGAATCGCAATAATTCCAATTTACTGAACCAGCATCTGATGTAACAACTATCCAGTATTTAGTTGAGGCGGTAAGTTCAAAGGGAAGACTACCAGTATTAATTGTAAAATTACTACTTGAATTATCCGGCAAATCAGTTTTATTGCCTGAATAGAGAGTTACCAATGAACTGCCAATTTCCCAATCGTTAATATAATTATAAATTGATACTGTAAAATTACCGGATTCTGAACCTTCATATATATTCAAAACAACTTCATGTATAAATCGAAGGTTTGCTGTCGTTTGGAACTGTTGCGCCATTTTGGGAAAGCTATTTGGATCAAAAGCATGCTCAAGGTTATCGAAAAGCACAGTTTGCGGATAAACTGATGAGATAAATATTATAATTAAAAAGAGCACTTTCTTAATAATACTTGTAAAGCGTGAGTTCATTTTTTTCTCCATTTATTAGTTGATATCTTATTCTAATTTATATGAAAAGGGAAAAGATCGTTTGACCTTTTCCCTTAAGAATAAATTATTTACTTCAGCAACAGAATCTTCTTTATTGACGTGTAATCATTACAAATCAACCGGTAGAAATAGACTCCGCTCGCCAGCCTTAATTCATTTGCGTTTAGAGTTAAGGTGTAGTAACCTGCTTCAAGTTCGTTATTTACCAATGTGGATACTTTTTCGCCGGTTATGCTATATAGCTCAAGTTTTACAAGGGAATTCACGGGTAACTGGTACTCAATCTTTGTAGTAGGATTAAACGGATTTGGGTAATTCTGTTCAAGCCTAAATTCTGTAGGAAGAGCAACTTCAACCTCAATTTCTTCACTGAAGCTAAAAGTACCGTCATTATCTATTTGTTTGAGTCTGTAAAGGAGTTTTCCTGCCGGGGACTTATTATCCTTAAAAGAATAAGATTTAGGTGCATTGCTATTCCCGCTTCCAGCAACAAAACCAATCTTCTCCCAACCCCCTTCCTCCGGTCTCCCCCCTTTACCAAAGGGGGGAATAAGGGGGGTTCGCTCTATTTCAAAACCATAATTATCAACTTCGGTTTTTGTTTCCCAATTAAGAGTAACGATGTTTTTAGTTGCTTTTGCAGAAAATGATGACAGCTCAACAGGCAGTGGATTATTTCCATCACCTAATGTCCATCTGCTAAAACCATCTATACCGCTTAACGAGACTGTATTATTCTCTGTTGATACAGTACCTCCCATATTTGTCCAATTCACACCATCATCAACCGACTTAAACAATCTTAGATCTGATTCTTCAATACCGTTTAATTCTGATTCGTGATAATAATATGTAGCAGTTGCGTTTAGACTAGTATTTGTTGTAGGAGTTACATTATAATACCTGCTGATTCCTTCATTTTGTCCTGCAGTCTGAATAGTGTGTCCTCTTGTTATTTGTGTGCTTCCTAAATTTGCGGCAGATGTAATAACGAACCCAAGACCACCAATATTTTCATTGCTGATATTATTCAATGTTCTGGTGGTTGTTATACTGCCGGTACTTCCATAGAATTTATTCGATACTTCATTTAAATATCCGGAGCTTCCAAGTGTAATAGTTCTTCCTGAAAGATTCATATCTCTTTGAAGAAGCAGAGTTCCATTTACTGTAAAGCCTGAACTTAATGTGGGATTTGCGATACCTGAAATAAGGAGATTATTAACAGTCGGGTTACCAAGAATATCGCATTCAGAACCGCCTTCACTCCAGTAAAATAGTCCTATATTATCTGTAGAAACAGGAACTGTTCCCAGACTCCAGTTAGCTGCAGTTGACCAGTTTCCATTCACACCCCCCATCCATGTATTATAAGGATTCGATACCACCCAGCAGCCGGGTGCTGAAAAATTCGTTAAAGTACCGTTATTGGCCATTGTTGAAATATCATAAGTATTTGTTCCGTCTAAATGATCATTCCTGAAATAGAGTTGCAGACCTGTTTCATATCCGGTTAGTGTACTCATCATATTTTCCTGAATCTGTGCCGGAGTACGGGCAGTATTCCAGATACGCACTTCATCAATGATTCCGTGGAAGTATCTTTGACGGAAATCACATCCAATTCTAAGTTCATCACCATTAGCGACTACATTAATTGGCGTACCGGTCAAAGTAACCTCGAGACCATTAACATAAAGTTTTCTTGTGCCGCCTGATTTAACAGCAGCAATGTGATACCAGACTCCTGTCTGTAAATTTAATCCGGTTGTAGTTAATTCATCAAAATTCAGATCATTGAATGAGCCACCACCGCTGAGACGGAGGAAATAGCCATTTGTACTATTCGTCTGATATTTTGATATTATACCGCCAAGCCATTTGAAAGTCGTAGCTTTTATCCATGCTTCAAGTGTATAGTCAGTTGTTAAGTCAAGTGAGTTATGGTCATTTACATGCACATAGTCATCCGTTCCATCAAACAACAGACCGTATCTTGGACCGGCAAAGCAACCAGAACCTTTCCAAAGCGGTCCATTTTGCAAAGTTCCAGCATTGCTTCCTTTATTGTCTGTCAGTGTTGTTCCGCTGCCGTCAGTCATTTTATAGTAAGAAATAAGCCCTGCGTCATTGCCGTCGTGCTGTCTGTTCATATGTCTTTTTATACTTGCTTCTTGGCGCGCATAATTCCATATACGCACTTCATCGATGTTACCAACAAAATAATGATTTTCAATCAGAGCATTACCTTTATATAGCGCACCGATTCTAAATGTTGGGACAGTCGGACTCCTATCAATTGTTCCTGATCCATCCTGCTTTCCATTAACATAAAGAGTAACGGTAGTTCCGCTTTTTACAATTGCAACATGAACCCAACTGCCTGTGTTTATTGAAGTAGTTCCAATCACTGACGACCAGCCGCCAGCATCAATTCCAAATTGAAGTTTACCACCCTGCATTCTAAATTGAACGTTGTCATTACCGCTACTACCCCAGCAGGCTATAACTTTTTCATTTGCCGCACTCGTGGAATTAATCCACGCTTCAATTGTTACTGCACTATTATTATATCCCGGCGAAGATGAAAAGGATACATTGTCATCAACTCCATCAAACTGGAGAGCCCAGCCGCCAATATTAGAGGGAGCGGGAGGTGCTGCAGTAATTGTGAATGCTCTGTTGCTTGGATCGATTAAAGCCGGTGTGGAGACATCACTTATTCTCACCTTGCAAGAGCTTGATGGATTATTTGGTACTGTCCATAAGTAAGAACCTGGTGCAGCCGGAGTAGATGCAATTATTTCAATCCATTCGCTCCCATTATTTGTAGTATATTCAATTTTAATATTCTCAACATTAAGGTATGTCCAAGTTATCTCATTCTTTGATGTAGCAGCCCATGTCTCCCCGCCATTTGGTGTTTTTACTCTGACCATTCCGGCTGATATTGTAAATGTAGAATTGCTTTCGTCAGTGGGGTTTCCTCCAACAGCCTCACTTATTCTTACTTTACATTGAGTTGATGGTGTATTTGGAACTGTCCATGAATAGGTTCCAGCTGAAGCAGCAGTCGAGGCTGCAATTACTATCCAAGCACCTCCATTATTTGTAGTATATTCAATTTTCACGTTAGCAACGCCATAACTTGTCCACGTTATGTTTCGTGAGCTGTTGGTTGTCCAGGTTTCACCACCGTTTGGTGCAGTTACTGTAATGCTTGGCGGTGGAATAGTAAAAACTGCATTGCTCTGGTCATTTGGTGTTCCTGTTGATGCTTCGCTAATTTTTACGAGACAATTTGGGGAAGGTGCATTAGGAATTGTCCATGCATAAGTACCTGCAGAAGCGGCGGTTGAGGAAATTATTTCTATCCAGTCTGAACCATTGTTTGTAGTATATTCAATTTTAACATTTGTTACCATTTCTGATGCCCATGTAATATTATGGCTTGTCCCGATATTCCAGTTTTCACCACCGTTTGGAGCGGTTACTGTTACATATGGAGGAATAATTGAAAAGACAGCATTGCTTTCGTCATTCAGTGAGGCATTCGAAGCATCACTTACTCTGACTTTACAATCTGCCGATACTTCATTTGGTATGGTCCATTCATAAGAAACTGCATTTGCAGGGGTGGATGCAGTTAATGTATTCCAGTTCGTTCCGCCATTGGTGGTATATTCTATTTTTACATTGTCAACTTTATTATATCCCCAGGTTATATTTTTTAAAGAACCAACCACCCAGTTTTCTCCTCCGTTTGGAGCGGTAACGGTAATTGATGGATTGGGATCATCAATTAAAACCCTTATACTATTGATATCTGAAGTCCTTCCCCTTGCACTTGGAGGTGAGTTTGGGTCTATAATTGTTCCATCTGTCGTATAATAATAAATACCTGTATTACTGCTGCTTGTAAATTTGTTCCAATAATGATATCCACCAGAACCAGGAGTTTTCTCATGAACTGCAATAACTAGATTGTTGTTGTTATTATAAGCGAAAGGAGTAGAAAGAGTGATAGTTAAACTACCGGGTAAGGTCGGAAATGTTACATCACCTGAAAATACCTTTGTCATTGACCCAACTGGTACCCAATCTTCATTGGAACTGAAGCTTGATTTTGTTGTATGTCCCATATATACATCCCACGAACTGGCGTTATCTGCGCTCCCATCAACTCTGAAGATAATTTTATTAATATCTCCTGCCTGATTAATCTGAGCAGGTGTATAAATCTGCTGGGTATAGTTAAGAGAAGTATTGGCAGTTTTTATTGGCAGGTATTCAGAAGTGCCATTAGATGTTCCAACCTGCACTACAGAGTAAGGCGTTATTGAAAACACTGCATCGCTTCCGTCGGAGTATAAAACAATAGTCGGATTATCAACATCACTGACTTTAACTCTGCACTGCTCGAAATAATCACCATTCGGAGTTACCCAATTATAAGATTCCGCAGAAGCAGAGGTTGAAGCAGTAAGAGTTGTCCAGTTTGTTCCATTGTCGGTTGAGTATTCAATCTTTACATTTGTAATATTACTGCTTGTCCAGGTTATATTTTGCGACGAATTAGGTTTAAAATATTCCCCACCATTTGGTGAAGTAACAGTAATATTCCTTTGAGAGAATTTCATTGCTGACTTTTTGCCTCCACCGGCAGTATTGTCCTGGAAGAAGACTATTGGAACAGTAACTTCGTTTGGGTATGCAAAACTGCTGTTCATCTGCTCTATAGAACCCGGAGTAAAACCGGCAATACCCACATTTACCCAGGCAGCACCATCAAATTTCATTGCAGTAACTTTATTACTGTTTCCTCCATCTTCAAAGAAAACATACGGAACATTGCCTGTAAAAGCTATATTGTTGGAATGATTAGTACCTGCCGTGAAGCCTGCAGTTCCCACAGCCACCCAGCTTGAACCGTTGAACTGTAACACAGTTCCTTTATCTCCGTTATTATTATCTCTAAAAAAGATATAAGGAATATTTGAGCTGTTAAGTGCAATTCCTGTTCCAGCGTCAGCTACTCTGCTGCCTGTAAATTCATCACCAACATCCACCCAGGCAGAGCCGTTGTGTTTCACGATTTTTGCTTTAGTACTACTGTATCTGAAGAACAGATAAGGAGTATTATCGCTCGCCAACGCAAAGGATACATTGTAGAAATAATCATTATCCGGATTATTATATTCCCCTATTGTAGTCCAGGATGATCCATTATACCTTTTAACTCTTATAGTATAGTCATTTGATCTATAAAAAAGAAATGGATAACCGTCGCTTCCAAGTATTATTTCAGTCTGAAACCTTTCTTCGGATGAGGGACCATCCCCATTCCAGAGTATATCCGACCAGCCTGATCCGGAATTCTTCATGACACGAGTTCCAATCTCTTCAGCCCCGGTATACTGATAGGAGACATAGCTTGTACCATCACCTGCAACTTTAATACTAAAAGCATATTCCCTGCGGAAAGTATCTCCACCCAACGATTCCCAGTGAGAGCCATTGAATTTTAACACATCAAAACCGTAATTATAAGGATTTTTGCAAACAACATAAGGGGTACCATCGGGACCAATTGTGCCGGCGAGATGATTTTCATTGTTTACTGCAAAACCGTTTTCTCCGAGTTTCCACCATCTTGAATCATTTGATACAGTGATAGAAAAAACACCATCACTGGCATCTGTTATTGAACTGTTGGTAATGTCAGTAACCCTTACCTTACACTGATCGGATGGATAATTCGAAACAGACCATGAATAGGTTCCAAGTGAAGCCGAAAGGGAATTCTCTATTGTAGTCCAACTTATTCCATTATTCCTTGAATACTCCAATTTTACATTGTTGATGCCTGAACTTGTCCAGGTAATGTTTTGGTTTGAAAAACCCAGCCATGATTCTCCACCATTTGGAGATGTAAGCGTTAAAGCGGGTGGGGAAATCACAAATATTGCATCGCTTTGGTCTGATGGCGAGCCACCGGAAGAGTTACTTATTTTTACAAGGCATTGTGTTGATGGAGTATTAGGAATTGTCCATTCATAAGTGCCTGTAGTTGCTGGTAATGGGTCAATAATTGTCGCCCATGTAGATCCATTGTCGGTCGAATACTCAATTTTAACATTAGTAACATTATAACGAGTCCAGGTTATATTCCACTTAGAACCGATACCCCAAATTTCACCTCCATTGGGCGAAGTTAAGGTAATTGTGGGTACCTTGATAGTAAAAGTGGCATTACTTTCATCTGAAGGAGTGCCGGAAGAAGCTTCGCTGATCTTTATTTTGCACTGAGTTGATGGAGTGCTTGGGACTGTCCATGCGTAGGTTCCGGCGGCAGCTGAGGTTGATGCGATAATTGTACTCCAGGATGATCCGTTATCCGTAGTGTATTCAATTTTAACATCAGTCACTCCTAAGCTTGTCCATGTAATATTTTGGATAGTTTCATTGTCAAAATTTTCATTACCATTTGGTGAGTTAACATTTATATATGGTGGTGTTATTTTAAATACTTCATTGCTTTCAGCAAGAACCTTGTGGGTCGCAGCATTTTTGATCCTCACCTTACAATTTGTTGAATTAACACTGGGGATAGTCCATGAATAGCTGAGGTCTGCAGCAGAAGTTGAAGCTATTATCGTATTCCAGTTTGTTCCATTATTAGTAGTATATTCTAATTCAACGTTTGTTACATTGGTAACATTTGTCCATGTAATATTATGTGAAGAACCCTGCAACCATTCTTCTCCACCGTTTGGAGAGGAAAGGTCTGTACCCAAAGTAACTGGGGACATAACAAGTTGAATAACATTAATATTATTACTTCTGCCATTAGCTGTAGGGGGTGAAGAAGGATTTGGATTGGTACCATCGTTCGAATAGTAAATTCCGGTATTATCACTGCTTGTAAAAGAACTCCAATACGTACTACCTCCATAAGAGGGAGTATTTTCATCTACGGCTATTAACAGATTATCCGTGCTATTGTAAATAAACGATGTTGATAGAGTAATTTCCATCCAATTGTTATTTCCGGGATAGGAAACAGTTCCGTCGAATACCTTAGTCATAGAGCCGACAGGAACCCAGTCAGTAGTTGAGCTAAATGATGATTTTGTTGTCTTTCCCATATAAACCACCCAGGCTGTTCCGTTAGTAAGACTACCTGATGTTGGTCTGAACCTCAGTTTGGTAATAGTTCCCTGCTTTTTAATCTGATCAGGAGTATAAATCTGCTGGGTATAGGAATATCCATCATAATTCCTGATCGGAAAATAGCCTGTTGTTGAACTTGTTAGATTCCCAACCTGAACAGTAGTTTGTGAATATAAGGATGAAACCAGAAAAATAAAAAAAAGCAGAAACAAGTATTTACTATTGTAACGCCTTTTGTTAGTATTTGAGGGTAAAAATGCCATTTTTAAGTTCCTTTCATTTATTATTAATTAACAATAGTTTCATAAAGAACATTTGACCGATTACTTTGCAGTTTGCCACAGATTTTTCCCAACTAATAATAACTGGACTTTAACGTAATTATTATTAATCGGGGGAAATCTTTTTCCCTTAAGAATAAAAAACTTACTTTAGCAACAACATCTTCTTTATTGATGTATAATCATTACAAATCAGTCTATAGAAATAGACTCCGCTCGCCAGCCTTAATTCGTTTGCGTTTAGAGTTATAGTGTAGTAACCTGCTTCAAGTTCGTTATTTACCAATGTGGATACTTTTTCGCCGGTTATGCTATATAGCTCAAGTTTTACGAGGGAATTCACGGGTAACTGGTACTCAATCTTTGTAGCAGGATTGAACGGATTAGGATAATTCTGATAAAGCATAAATTCTGCGGGAATATCAGTTACTTCTGTTTCAATAATATTACTGTAACTGAATGTACCATCGTTGTCAATTTGTTTCAGGCGATACCGGAATGTATGATCGTATGACTGTATGGATGTAATATCTAAATCGTCAGTAAAAGAATATGATTTAGGTGAATTACTATTCCCGCTTCCTGCAACAAAACCAATCTTTTCCCATACTGCCGACAATGAATGACCATTTAATGACGACGAATGACTACTTAATGACCTTTCCACCTCAAAACCGTAATTATTTACTTCCGTTATAGTTGTCCAGTTCAGTTCAACACAATTATTTTGCCGGGTTAAACTGAAATGCACCAACTCTACCGGTAATAACCCGTCTGAAAAAAGTGCTATATACGGCTGAATATTATTATCCATTGTTGTAAAACCTCCTCCGATGTATAGATCGTTACCACTTTTTGTTAATGTAAAACAGATACTGTTTAGACTTACATTCCATGATGCATCCGCACTTCCGGTTACATTATCCAGTTTGGCAATACAATTTCTTGCCTGTCCGCCAATATTGGTAAACAGCCCTCCAACATAAATGCTGCTACCGCTTACAAGAATCGGGA
>Ga0302251_1002046_pt1 | contig 10527 bp, 8 predicted proteins | sample AAG_RA_Gln_MG_FD_193534 | JGI IMG/M metagenome (GOLD analysis project Ga0302251, IMG submission 193534) | Enriched activated sludge microbial communities from anaerobic digester in WTTP, New Holstein, Wisconsin, United States - AAG_RA_Gln | ecosystem: Engineered > Bioreactor > Anaerobic >...
GCCTTTTTCCACCAGCTTTCCAAACGACCGTACTATCTCAGCCTCGTAATTCTTCGTAAGCGTGAGGTAAGGGTCATCCCAATAACCCATTATTGCAAGGCGTTTAAAATCCTCTTTCTGTATATTTACATATTTTAAAGCATAATCATGCGCATCTTTCCTGAACTTCACCTGGTCTATATCATGCTTCGTAAGCTTCAATTCTTTGAAAAGCTGGTGCTCTACAGGCAATCCGTGGCAATCCCATCCCGGGACATACGGTGAATCGAAGCCTCGCATCGTTTTATAACGTATCACTATGTCCTTTAATATCTTGTTTAGGGCGTGGCCCATGTGTATATTGCCGTTGGCGTATGGCGGCCCGTCATGGAGTATGAATTTAGGCTTCCCCGCAGACTTCTTCCGTATTTCGGAATAAAGCGCCTCATCCTCCCATTTCTTCAGGAATTCCGGCTCCCTGCGCGGAAGGTCTGCCTTCATCGGAAAATCAGTTTTTGGAAGGTTCAGTGTATTTTTGTATTCCATTTTTCAGCTGTCAGCCTTATTTTATATACTTCCCTATTATAAGTTTCAATCTCTTCTTCGTTGCAGGCGGTATGGCATCCGGCCTCGTAACTATCGAATCCTTGAGCGCGCTGCCGCACGCGCATGCGCGGCCATTCTTCATTTTCGGCAGCACCGTCTTCAATATATTCTTGGAAACCTGGACGTTCTTCATGAGATTCTGTATTATCATCTCAAGCGATACTGTCTCAGAGACTTCATTCATCCTCCAGCAGTCATAGTCGGTTATGCATGCGAGCGTGGCGTAACATATCTCCGCTTCTCTGGCAAGCTTCGCCTCGCTCATGTTAGTCATGCCGATAATATCCATCCCCCATGAGCGATAAAGAGCAGATTCCGCCTTGGTGGAGAACTGCGGCCCTTCCATATTGAGGTACGTCCCGCCCATATGCATATTAGCGCCCACGGCGCTTCCTGCATCATAAAGCAGCTTTGATAATTCTGCGCAGAAAGGATCGGCGAATTGTATGTGCGCAACCACTCCGTCCCCGAAAAATGTCATGCGGCGTGCCTGGTTGGTCCTATCCACAAATTGATCGGGTATTACAATATCGAGCGGCTTCAGTTCTTCCTTGAGGCTGCCGCAGGCCGAAACCGATATTATCCTCTCCACGCCAAGTTTTTTCATGCCGTATATATTAGCGGCGTAATTTACCTCGCTCGGCGTTATGAAGTGGCCCTTGCCATGCCGTGCTAGAAATACAAGATCCACACCTTCCAGCGTGCCCGTTGTAAAACTATCCGACGGCTTCCCGAAAGGAGTGGCTACATTGACCTTCTTTACGTTCTTTATCCCTTCTATATTATAAAAACCGCTCCCGCCTATTATACCTATCTTACCTGTCATATTTTCCTTTCCATCATCCCAGCCGCATGGCTATCCCAAACAACGTCTGCACAACAAACAATTTCAAAAACCAAATAAATAGTAAAGCAAATATAGGCGATAGATCCAGCCCGATATTGTACATCGGTATTATCCTTCGAAAAGGCGCAAGCATCGGTTCCGTGACTGTATAAAGGAATTTTACAATAGGATTAAAAGGGTCGGGGCTTACCCAGCTTAAAAGCGCCCGTATGATTATAAGCCAGTTTGCGGCGCTCAATGCATAATTCAATATAACGGCTATTGCGCTTATCAGATTCCCGAGAACAAACATTCTAACCTTTCGACCCCTTAGGTTCCGCCCGGGATCATCCCGAATTTTTACCGAGAGACGATAATTCTTTTGATCGCCTTGCCGCTCTCTTGGCGGCATCCTTCACTATCTTTTTAACATTTTTCGACTCGAATACCTTGATTGCGGCCTCGGTGGTGCCGCCCTTTGACGTGACGCGTGCCCTCAATAACGACGGGTCCTCCTTCAGCACATAGAGCATCTTGGCGCTACCCAGGGCTGTCTTCATAACAAGTCTTTTCGCCGTATCCTCGTCAAGGCCAAGATCTTTTGCCGCCGCCATAAGGGATTCGGCAAGGTAAAAGAAATACGCCGGGCCGCTGCCGCTAACTGCCGTTACAGCATCTATAAACTTCTCGTCTACGCGGACAACATCGCCTATCAGGCTGAATATCTCCTCCGCCAGTTTTATGTCCGATGAGTCAGCGGCACTGCCTCGGCTTATCGCCGACACCGCCTCACCTATGACAGCCGGCATATTAGGCATGACGCGTATTACCGGTACATCTTCTCCGACTATAGATTCTATGAATTTGGTGGTTATGCCTGCTGCTATCGACATTATAAGTTTATCGCTCGACGCTCCGCAGCACACAGCCTCTTTCAAAACATTCTCAATATCTTTAGGTTTTACCGCCAGTATTATGACATCTGCCCATTTAACCAGCCTGTTATTGTCGGTTTCGACGATTATCTTATACTTATCCTGCAGAAAATCGCGCCTCTTGGCGTCATATTCGCTTACCATGAGCGAAGTGCTCTTCTCTAACACGCCGGCGAGCCGGCTGAAGATTGCCTCCCCCATGTTACCGCATCCGATTATACCTATTTTTTTATCAATCATATTAACATCCTGTTTTCAGCTGTCAAATATCGCTCTTCCTACACGAACCAGGTTTGCGCCCTCTTCTATCGCTATTTCAAAATCGTTCGACATGCCCATTGAAAGAAGGGTTAAGGGTGTATGGTATAAGGTATTAACTTTATCGCGTAGCTCCCTTAGCGCTCTGAAATAAGGCCTGACCGTTTCCGGGTCGGCTGCTTCCGGCGCTATCGTCATTAGGCCTTTTATATTAATATTTTGACATAAAGAAATCTTTTTAATAAACTCCTCTACTACAGCCGGCGTTATTCCGAATTTACTCTCTTCGCCCGAAATGTTTACCTGAACCAGGACATCCTGAATTTTGCCTATCTTTGCCGCTTCCTTATCTATAGCTTCCGCTATACGCATACTATCAACGGAATGTATAAGCGAAAATATTCTTACAGCCTCTTTAGCTTTATTTGTCTGCAGATGCCCTATGAGATGCCATTCTGCTTTTAGGCCTATCACCTTATGCTTTAACGCGGCGTCCTGGACCCTATTTTCGCCTATAACCTTGACGCCGGAATCCAATGCCTCCGCGATGGCCCGCGCATCGGCCATTTTTGTAACACATACAAGGGTAACATCTTCGTAAGGCCTGCCGGATTTCTCGCAAGCGCTTGCTATTCTTTGCGTTACAGATTTCAGGTTATCGGCTATCATTTTGGAAAGATATGATATATCAAAGGGTGGTAAAAGTCAACGTAATTTGAGGGCCTATAAACCAAAATCTCCTCGGGATAAGCTTTCTATCCTGAGGAGATTTTGGCAGGGGGTAATCGGCATGTTTTTTTATTGCTTACTATATTCGGCCTCCTTTCCGGCTAATTCACCTACAATTGTAACTCCCTGCGGGCACGAGGAGGCGATCGCCTTCTGTTCGAGCGCCGCAAATTTGTCTTCCATCTCTTTTTGGACAAACGTATAATCCTCGGGCCGCCTCATCTGTCCTGCGCTCCAATCCTGAACAGCATCAGGGTCGTCACCTTCCTCCGAGACTACCTGCAGTTGATCTCTTAAGAATTTAGGATCCCTCTCAGGCAATATAACCTCTATCGGTTGCGGCAGTATCTCCCACACCTCTTCCACTATCTCGCCGCCTTCGCTCACTTCGATTGCCTTTATCTTGCCATTCTTATCCACGAAAATAGTGGCATCGAAGACAAATGAGGTCTCCATTTCATTGGGGCCCTGAGTCCAATGAATTTTTACTGATGCAAGGCTGCCGTCATCATTATATACATACTCAAGCGACATCTCGCTGTGGCCGGCAGATTGATTCATATACCTGATGGTAATCTCATCGAGGAAGTTTTGGACGTCTTCCGGGACCCATTCTTTTTCATCCCCGAACAACTTATGTTTTTTGTCTCCTATCCAGTAGTAAAAATCGCCCATCTGTCCGTTTATGACGTAGGTTTCTTTCATTATCTTTCCCGTGATGAGGTTATAGAAACGCTCTACTGTCTCTGTGTAGTTATAGCTTAGCCCATACCACCACCCGTTGCCTACGTACTCCGCTTCTTTTTTATAATGCAGGGCATCTCCTGTCCTTGAATATTCCCAATCTTCCACAATGTGCGAATAACTATATCCTCTAAAAGGGGAGGTAACTTCGTTGAGAGTTTCCTTATGAGTGATTTTACCGTCTCTCAGATACTCTTCATGTATTTCATACCGTCCGGGGAAAGACAATTCTATCTCTCCAGGAAAATCGTCTTTATCTGCCCATGATAAATACTCTACCCACCACCTGTTCTCAGAAAATGGAATGTGTACCGGGTAAAGAGAATCCCACCCAAACCAAGGAGTGTAAGATACGATATCCACCTTTTTTAGCGTAAGGCCGTCCTCAAAATATTCCCTCTCTTCTGAATGGCTCATACCGTTACTGTCCTGCATCACCTTCGATACAAGGCTTCCTTTTTCGTTAAAGAGGCTGTATTCATCGATAAAATAAGCACCTGCAAAATTCTCAAAATGTTTCAGTTCTTCCCTTAATACACCACGATCGTCATAGAACCTGTCTATAAGGTCAAGCTGCTGTAACTCGCCGTTTTGGTAAGCAATAACGGCATACAAAACGAGATTACCGTTCGCATCATACGCTTCATCTATATCCACCTCTCTGATATTGCCGTCTTCCCTCGTTTCTTTACCGTATGTGTGTACGTAAGCAAGCTTTCCCGTTGCGGGATCATAATTATAGGTAACATCGGCCTCGAATTGAAGGGTAATTTTAAGACGTACCACACCTTCATCCTGCCGTCCGGATCCGCTGCTAACTGTCCTGGTGATATGTTTTGACAAAAGCTTATTTTCACCGTTCACAAGGCCGTAGGTATAATCGATCTCTTTTGTGTCATAGGCGGAATCGATTGTGCCGTCGTTATTATAGTAATGGCTCCTTGTTCCCACCACCTCGTGAATTACATTTCCCTGCAGGTCATAATCCTTTATTTTATTCTCCTGATAAATCGTAGCAATATATCCGTCTCCCCATGTCCTCTCTATTCTTATATACTGCTCCTGCAGAAGCGCGCCTGTCGCGGAATCATAAGCGTGATAACTGCGCTTAACAACAACGCAGCTTCGTTCAAGCGCTCCGTCTCCGTTTATATCTCTTTCGGTAATAGCAACATCACTGTCCATAATGATTCTTTTGACCCCGTTTATAAGCTGATAAGCTATTGTCCTGTTCCTATCCGTAACGGTGATATTTCCGTTTTGTGCGTTACTGATAACCTCGTGTTCATTCACAATATCCCCGTCGGCATCATAGGTATAATCAACGGTATCCGAATATTCATATCGCTCGGCAGGCGTTGCATATATATAGAAGGTTTTTTTCTGAATCAGCTTATCATTGTCATCGTAAATGTTATCTTCTCCTTCTTTTGAATACCAGATCATAGCGCCGTTATCGTCGAATTGCGTAATCTCTCTGACACGATGCGCCACGACAGAATGCATGACCATGCCGTCGCCGATCCACTTATATTCCGCGTCCTCTTTAAGCGCATAAACGAGCACTGAGCCTAAATATTCTTTCAGCGTATGTTGCTTCACTGAAAGATGCGCGACAAAAACGCGCTCCTCTACAATGCGGCGCATGGGCCCGCCGTTTGCATCATAAATAAATGTAACTATGATGGATTTCGTCAAGAGCCCATTCGTATATATATTGCTTTCCCTTATTACCTTGGTAAGTATGCCGTCGGTTTCGAAGGTCGTGAATTTCGATATCAGATTTCCGGCAGCGTCATAATACGCTCTCTCCTTTACAACTTCCTTCTTTATTATGGTGCCCATCTCATCAAAATATGTCGTCATCATGATCCCGAAGGTACGATTTCCATTAAGATCATATTCATTATAGACCTTTGTTATTTTTGTCCCGCCGTTAAGATTATAGTAGACCCCTTCAGTAATTGATGCAGACTGAATAAGCGCATCAAAGTCAGGTCTTCCGCCAAACCTTACCAAAAGCGTAGATCCGTCATCCATGTAATAGGTAAGGAAAGTCATTTCGGAAACAATTGTCTCGCCGGTAATCGGATTAATCTGATGCATGCCGAGTATAGCAATTTCACATACCGTAGCTCTCTCACCGTTAAGCAATATCTCAACTATCCTTGAAGGATAGGTGACTCCCGCATCATATTCATACTCTACAAAGCGGGTAGCCGGCGATACTAGTTTATAATAATCGACCGGTAAAGTCTGTGTAACCGGTGAAGAGATAACCGGCAAGCGCTGTTGAAGAGGAGCAGTATTCAATGCCACCCCTTTTCTGGCTCCTAATAAAGAGAATCCGAATTTGCTAACTCCTTTAAGCGCTTTAATGCCCCCCATCGAAGAATCGTTCTCCTCATTTAATATAGAGGAAGCTGCGCCAATAGCGCCTGCGTTAAGCTTTACCACTAAATCGTTTCCGGTATTAAGAAGTTCCTGCGCATAAGTATTTCCGGCGTATATAAAAGCCGCCATCGCCACTACTAACAAAACAATTTTTAAAGTTTTCATTTTATTTCCCTCTCTTTCAGTCCTGACTTTTTAAAATGGTTTAAATTCTGTTTAAAAAAAATCTTCTCATTATATTCACTTTCTTACCTGGTTCTCCCGCTTCTTTGAGATGTCCGCCGCACTGGCATTTAACAGAATCGGGAGAAGCCGTGTATCCTATTGTTTTACATTTCTTACATATCACTTTAACCATTTTTATCATCTCCTTCGTCAATAGAAGCTTTGTACTATTAAATACACTTAACTATGAGAGTTTTATACCTTAAATAATAACTTTTTTAATCCCTAACAAGGTTCGCAAAAAAAATCCTTTTAAGCTATTTCCTTTTTCATATTCTTCTCTACCCATATAGCTTCCAGGCTATTAGGATACTTCTCTAAAATAAGCCGAAAAGCCTCATGCGCCTTCACTCTATCGTTTAACTTCTCATCATATATTATCCCTATGGCGCAAATAGCAACACTGGCAAGTGGGGAATCCGGGTATTTTTCCAATACTTTTTCAAATGTGCTTATGGATTCCCTGTACATAGAAAGATATTCGTAATATGCACCTATATATAATAGCAGCTGGACATCGTATTTTTTATTCGGATATTCGTCGACTATCCTCTCGAGGAGTTTTATCCCCTCCCTGTGCTTATCAATATCTCCTGTATTTATAGCATCGTTTATTTTCAATACGGCATCTTCCAGAAGTCCGGGGATCTGCCTTGGCTTTTCATCGGATATTGATATTGCACAAGGCTCGAGCAGTTGACGGGCCCTGTCTGGTGTGTTTTTTATTAAAAGTATTACCTGCGGCCTCTTCCCTACCTGATACAATTCCTCAAGCTCCTGCCATTCTCTCTCAATAAGCCTTTCCGGTTTCGCAGGCGCCTCACCCATGCCCACAATTGTCTTCTGGCCTGACGCTACCACGACGGAATCTTTTACGCGCGGGGCATCTTCTCTTTTACGTTTTCCGCCAACCTCCACTTTCCCTTCAAGTACACTAACGTTGGTTCTCTGTCCGGCGCCGTTTGAAACATCAACCGAAAATTTTGTGCCCAGCGCTTTCGCGCTGGCACTATCGGTATCGACTATAAACCTTGAAGGTTTGAACCCTTCCTCAATGTTCACAAATATCTTACCGCCGACGAGTTTGAACAAAGCCGTTGCCTTCCCATAGCGAGGCGTAAGCTTAGCTATGGTCAGCGTAGTCTGCCCTTTAAGCCGTATGGCGTATTTATTCGAAAGCGCCATATCAAGTCCTGAGTCTTCTTTTGTCATGATCGTATCGCCTGCCTTGAATGTGTACGAAGGCCCTATTTCCGACCATTCCTTAGAATCTGCGCCGCGCACAAGCACCACTCCCTCACTTGCCAGTAAAGACGGCCCTGCAGGCTGTAAGGCATATAAGTAAATGCCTATCGTGGTAACGGCTATAAAAGTACATACGACGCGCACCATGACCGGAACTTGAGGCAAAAGAGCATATCTTATTCTTTCAAATGCGATCCTGAAGATGCGCTCCAGCCTAGTCTCTTCCGACTCTTTGGCCCTGACATCTTGAAGCTTTCTTCTGAACTCAAAATCAAAAGATGCGGAAGGCTCTACAGGCTTCAGATTAGCCATCACAATATCGAATTTGTCCATCCTCGCCTTTTTCATGGCTTATTCACTTCCTTCGTCATTCTAAATTCAGCTTTTCCATAAAAAGCTTTTTTGCGCTTTTAAGGCGCATCATTACCGTTAAAATACTGCAGCCTATTATTCCTGCCGCTTCTTTGTAAGTAAGATTCTGTATATTGCACAACGTTATGACTTCTTTATATTTTACCGGCATCGAATCCAATATCTTCTGTGCCTCGTTAGCCAGCTCCTCATTTTCAGCAATCGTGTCGGGCCGCATCGTATCGTCGGATATAACATCTTTCAGCGTAACCTGTTCGTCGCCTTCCGCAATAACCTCTTCCAGAGAAGCATCGCGGAAATACTTCCTGTCACGTAAGGCATTTTTGGCAAGATTCCTCGCAATGGTATATATCCATGTTATGAACTTCTTACCGGGATCATATATCGCAAGATTCTTATACATTTTAATGAACACCTCCTGCGTAACTTCCTCCGCAGTTTCTTTGTTGCCTATCATTCGGTAGATAAAATTGAGTATGGGCTTTTTGTATTTTTCAAAAAGCTCCTCAAAAGACCTGATATCTCCCTCTTTGGCCTTCGCGGCCAACGCTTCATCTGAGGGTTTTTCTACCATTTACAGCCTCTCCTATTATTAAATACACTTATTATGGGCAAAAATATAATATTATTTTATTGTTAGATTATATCAAAAGGGAGAATGCGGGACAATATAAAAGGTAGTTGCTTACGGAAGATACGAATAGGTTCTATTCCTGCGGAACAGTCGCTTGCTCTTTATCGGTGGTCTTGGGGAGCCTTATAACTACATCAATTTTTTCTTTCTTGAGGTTCATATAGAGGACTAATTTCGATGTAAGAAGCTTGTCTATCATTGCATATATATGCTCCAGCGCATCTTTCACCTTCCCTTCATACGCCCTCCTTTCAGGCGACAGTATCGTTTGGCGCAAGTTATGTTCGATATCCGAGAACTCACGCACAGCGTTCTTTTCATTTTCATTGGCCGCCCTTGACCTTATATATGCCACCGCCTCATCTATTGCATTGCGTTTTTCGCTGACGGACACATTGTCTTTGTATATTTTGGAGACGAATATCCTCATCCTCAGGTCTTCCGAAGCTTTAAGGGCTTTATTATTTCTTAATTCGTCTTCGATCTTTTCGTAATAACCTGCTGTATTCTTAACATATTCAGAAAATGCCTCCACTTGAAGGCTGGATGTCATGGTAATAGCTTTATCTATAGCGCCAAAATCAAACTTAACAGGGTTTTTGGCAAGGCTATCCAACTTGGCAGGAATAGCGGCACCCGGCGTTCCCTCGAGGTTTACGGGCGAAGGCTTTTTCAGCTTCTGCAATATGGAATCATCGTATATTTCTATTACGATCTCTCTTTTGCCCGGGGTACCTGCTTTGTCTTTAAGATTGGTGGCACTTTTAAAATTTAACGATTCGATATTGCCGGCGCCTCCCGAATCAATATATTCATACCAGCCGTCCGTGTCAGAAGGTTTTTCATCGCCTGAATCCTTAACCGTAAATATTATCTTGAGAGACACTGTCTCCATCGTACATTCTTTTATATTGCCGTTTTCATCAACTTTATACGAATACGTCACAAGCGTACCGTCTTCGTACAAAACGGATTTTATCATACCGTCTTTATTATAGGTGATGGATTTAACCGGCTGGTTCAGAAAATCAAGTATTCCACCTGCCGCGCCGGCGTCTTCAGCCGGATTCTCCGCATCCTCTTCCTCATGTGCTATAAATGAATCCTGGCTTTCTTCCACGCCATTCTTCTTACCTACTTCATCTGTGATTACCTTTTCGAATTTAGGTTTGATTTCCGACAGGATGACATTTACGCCTTTTGGGGAATGGACATCTCCGGAGACATTGCCAATGTCTTCTGCAAATATAGGGATAACCGTGAAAACCACTATCAGAAATATAGCAATTGTTAACGCTTTCATCTAAAGGCCTCTTTTTCGAGTCAACATTTTAAAATAATTTAATTTAAGGGTAAAAAAAATACCACTTAAAACTTACTTCTGACACTTTATACTATAAGTATACACTGGATTTAAGGAAAATGAAGGGTTTGCTATCAAACTTTTTTGTGAACTAACTTAAAAATAATTATTGAATATATCTATCAATTTATCATAGGTATGCTTAACGAGGTTCTTTCTTTCCAATGCTCGCTTTTTAATAACGGAATAACCGTATTTGGCAAGGCCTATGGCTGTA
>Ga0302251_1002049_pt1 | contig 10522 bp, 10 predicted proteins | sample AAG_RA_Gln_MG_FD_193534 | JGI IMG/M metagenome (GOLD analysis project Ga0302251, IMG submission 193534) | Enriched activated sludge microbial communities from anaerobic digester in WTTP, New Holstein, Wisconsin, United States - AAG_RA_Gln | ecosystem: Engineered > Bioreactor > Anaerobic >...
TGTGCTTAATCCTCGGGGTTGCCATAGCGACTGTGCCGTATGCCTTCGCGGAGATAAGCACTACACAGGAGCAACAGGTAGTCAGCGATTTCGCTACTTTTATAATCAACATACTTACAGGCCCTGTGTCAAAGATCCTGGGGGCAATACTTTTAATCGGAGGAGTAATCGCGCTCTTAAACGGGAAGCAAGGCGTGGCTATTGCCTGCGGGTTCGGGTTTATGATTTTAATGTTTATACCCAAAATCCTGGAAAACTTATTCCAGCAATAATGAGAAGATGCCTGCGCACTATTGATAGGCCGCTGCTGCTTTTTGGCCTTGAACCTGAAGACGTGGGGGTACTGGCTTTGCTCTGCGGCTTGATGATTCTGTTCTCCGATACTTTCTACGCAGGCATAGCTTTCTTTGGAGGATGGCTGTTTTTGAGGCTGATAAAGCAAGGCAAACCTCAGGGATATATTACCCATTTGTTTTATAAACACGGAGTTCGAATAAGCGGATTAATTGATCCGTTAAAGATACTAAGCAGATATTCGGTTTTTAGAGGAGAAGAGTAATGCAGATGCAGAATTTTACGATACTGGAACTTTTATTGGTAGTCTTGACTTTTGTCTTATACTTTTTGCCTGCCGTGATTGCGTTTCTACGGAAGCATAAGAATAAGCTGGCGATATTATTGCTTAATTTCCTTTTGGGATGGACAGCTTTGGGGTGGGTAGCCTCGCTTATTTGGTCGGTGATGAAGTAAGCTGTTCATAGACAGGAGGTAATTAAAGATGATCATAATGAAAGCAATCGCCATTGACATTTTGTTCCACAAAAAGTTAATGAAGAAAAGAGGAAGTGAATAGTATGTGTGCACTTATTGACTGTTTTCCTGAATTGATGTGGTCTATGGACTATCGGCCGCGTTCTGCTTCTTTGTTTTATCACCCGTTAATTGTCGATTATTCTCTTGTGGGATTTATACAAAGTTCTATAATTAGATATATTGAAGTTAATATGTAGCAGTAGGTAGAAAAGAGAATAGGCTGTCATAGAAATGTGGCAAAAAGCTAAATCGTAGAACTAATTAAAGAATATGGGCGATGCTATCAGTAAGCCCGGAATTACTTCTACGTTTGACGCTATATAGGGTAAAATATGAGGCAAGATGTGAAAAGTTTAAGGAATTTGAACTATGTATTGGCGGTTAAACGTCTGTTTAAAGATATGCGGGATGATTGGTTTGTTGACCCATTGATGTACAAAGACTTCCTAGATAATAAAAGAGTAAAGAAATATTTCGCATCTGATACAGGTGAAAGATTCGGGCATATCGCCGAACAATTTAATTTGCCAAAAGCAGGTTTTACGTTGAGGTATTCATTGCAAACATTTGTGTTTGATCGGCTTTTATATCAAGCACTTATTGATCAGTTGATTGAGTTGTATGATCCATTACTATTGCCTATATGCTATAGTAACAGATTGAGATTGGGACGCGGACCATTTATCTTTCAAGATGGTGTCAGTTCATGGCGGAATTTCATTCAAGACGTATCGGTTGAACTTGAATCGGGTAAAAAAGTACTTTTAGTAACTGATATTCAGAATTATTTTGAATGTATTGAAATATATAGATTAGAAATGATATTAAGATCTTCGTCTTGTGCGAAAGATAGAAATAATAGTGAGAGTATAGATTTATTGATAGGTTTACTTAGAAAGTGGTCGCCAGATGGTCAACGGGGTATACCGCAAAACCAAGACGCATCCCATTTTCTGGCTAATATCTATATGAACCGATTCGACCATCAGATGTTATCAGCTAAGCACAAGTATTTTCGATATGTGGATGACATTAGAATCGTTTGTAGAGATGAGTTTGCCGCTCGCAAGGTATTGAAAGATTTAATAATAGAACTTCGACGTATTGGGTTAAATGTAAATTCTAAGAAGACAAAGATTTTAAAACCAGATTATAGTAATAGAGAATTTGCCGAGTGCATGCCACAGCCCAATAGAGTTATTGAAGAAATTGATGCTCTATGGAAGCACAGGACTGTGTCATCTGCAAGAGTAGCTTTGCCCAAATTGCACGCGTATACGCAACAATTAATTTCCGAAGGAAAAACTAATGAACGAGAATTTAGATTTTGTATCAATCGTCTAGAGCAGATCGCTAGATGCAGTGTTCTGAGTTTTGATTTCTCTGGAATTATAGCGCCTGCAGTAGATCTTTTAGTGGCCCAGCCATCCTCTTCTGATTCCGTTATTAGATTATTGCGAGTCGCACCATTAAAAGGCGCACATGTTGAAAAAATAAGAAGGTTTGCTCTGGATAAGAGAAGAAATATTTATGAGTGGCAGGGGTATTTAATTTGGCAATTATTAACGATGCTGGAAAAGAAACAAAAAAGAGGGACGAAAAGTTTTAGGGAGCTTGCCAAGTCAATTATTACCCAGGATTGGGCTCCTCCTATGAAGGGGGGAGCTATACTTTATTTAGGTGCCTGCGGAGATGGGTCAGATAAACGACATCTTTTGAAGAAATTTTCTCAGAATTCTTCTTCTCGAATGATTGTTAGATCTACGGTTATAGCTAGCCAAGAGATGTCTGAAGTGGAGTTGGAAAGATATTTGTATCCGTATATAAGTTTCCAGGATAGGGAGTCTTTGAAGATTATTCGGAGTTCAGATTTCAATGGTCGGTATCTAGAACCATTGTCAGATTTACATCCTAAGGAGCTATTTGATAATCTACCTACTATTACTTCGGGCTAACAAAAGATGTTTTTTCTAATATATCTTACTAATCCATTTAATCCTCAAGGGCCGAAGAGATTCTTTCTGAGAAGGAAGAATGAGTCTCTTCGTGAAATTGCTTTTAAAGAGCTCGTTCAATCAAAAGAAACTATTGTGAGTTATCACTTGGAAAATTTATTTCTTGTAATGTCCAGCAATGGATATTTGTGTAGGGGATTGGATTTGATTGATGTATGTCAAGCATATAAACTTTTATATGGTCGACCTTTTAAGGGGAAGATGGGAGATGAACCGTGGAATATTTGGTGTCTCATAAGAAAACAAAAGGACGATTTAAAATATATTAAAGAGATAAGAGAATGTATTTATGGAATTAAAACATTGCAAGAAAAGGAGTTGCTTAAGCGTATCGATATCTTTTTTTCTTTGTTAGAGCAGCTTTGGCAGCAGGCAATTAAGCAGTTAAAGAAAACAGATGAGTATGATAGGTATATAAAATTAGAGAAGCCTGTTAACGAAATGCTTTTAGAAAAACATTTAGATGGGATAAAAATATCACAACAACGATTGCGAGGACGTCTGGATGTTTTGGATAAAAAGATTTCTACAACATCCAGGTCTTTGAAAGAAGAGTATGGGATCCGGGATCTATCTAATCCCGGTGAGATTGTAAGTGTGCTCCATAAATATGGAGTTGAGGTTTTGAGTGATCAAAAGAAACATTTAGAAGATACTCTTGATTTTTATGCTGAACAATTACGATTGCCAAGATTACTTAAGTTGTATCGAGATAGTAAACGAGATAAGGATATCTTACTTAGACTTGGGGGGATAAATGCTGCAAGAATTCATCCTGTTTATAAGTGTTTCGGTACTGTAACAGGACGTATCTTGATTGAATCTCCGAGTTTACAAAATTTAAAAAGAGAGAATCGTGATATCATTGAACCTGATGTTGGGAAAATATTTTTGTATCCTGATTATTCACAATTTGAGCCAGGGATTATGGCCAGTGAGGCACAAGATAAAATTTTAATAAATGATTTTAATAATGGTGATTTATACGTTTCCTTGAGCGTCAAACTTTTTGGGGATCTAAAGTGTCGGCGGTTAGCTAAACTACTATTCTTAGCTTTTTGTTATGGAATGACCATGGAAAGAATGGCCCAAATACTGATTCATAGTAATAGTGAAAGTTTGGGAGAAAAAGAGAAAGTAATACGTAATTTCTTTGGAAGATACCAAAGACTTATAAAGTGGAAAACATCTATTGAGTCGGAATTGTTGCGAAATAAGAAAATAGGTACGGTTTTGGGTAATTATCGTTATCGAGATTGTAGGGGGAAACAATTATCCTATTTTGAGAAAAGGTGGGTAATCAGTCAACGCATTCAAGGAACTGCATCTGTTATTCTTAAGGAAGTAATACTGAGAATTAAGCGCGAACTAACGGATGTTGATATCTTGATCCCAATGCACGATGCGCTTTTAGTACAGGTTCCCATAGACAAAGCACAAAGATTGCAAGGTGATATTGAACAGATCTTTAAGAATGAATTTATCAAGGTTTGTCCTGTCATTAAGCCAAGAATTTCTTTCAGTCCATTTGTAGAAAATAAGGAGAGCGAGAAGTTATGAAAATATGTTATGCCGATGAAAGCGGGACAGGAAGTGAACCTATTGCTACGATGGTAGGAATTGTTGTTGATTCTCAGCGAATGCATGTAACAAAAGAACATTGGCAAGGGTTACTTTCAGAGCTTTCCCAAATTGTCGGAAAACAACTTAAGGAATTGCATACAAGAGATTTTTACTCAGGAAGTGGAGTATGGCGTAAAATGGATGGTCCTGCTAGAGCGCAGGTGATTACTTTAATATTAGAGTGGCTATCTAAACGGAAACATAATGTGGTGTTCGTATCACTTGTTAAAAAACTGTATTTTGAGGGATTAGCTGCTGGGAATGTTCCTCGCGAATTGAATACTTTGTGGCGTTTTATGGGATTTCATTTAGTCCTTGCTATTCAAAAGCGATATCAGCGAGAATTAAAGACTAAAGGTAATACGATAATAGTTTTTGACAATGAAGAGAGAGAAAAGGTACGGTTTACTGATTTAATTAAGAATCCGCCCCCATATAGCGATTGTTATTATAGTCTAAAAAAGAAACAAGAGCGACTTGATCAAATAATTGATGTTCCATATTTTGCTGATTCTGCCGAAGTCCCTTTAATTCAAGTGGCAGATATTGTAGCTTTTATTCTTAGACGGTATGCTGAGCTGAAAGAGGGGCAAGCCCCTGAGCGTTATGAAGATGAACCGTTAAGATTAGGTGGTTGGGCGAGAAAGATCGCAGATTTAAGTATTGGGAAATCAATGATTTATGTATCAAAGAATGCGAACAGCTTAACAAATTTGTTTTATTCCTTATCCCCTTCGGCGATAAGGGATTTGTAATTACAAGAGAGAAATTTAACAGTGATGAAATGAAAGAAGAATTTGATGCGGTTGAGGAAAACGCAAAAAAAGATCAAGAGAGATTAACGAAACGCACAAAAAACTTGACAAAGGTAAAACTATAAGTTAAAATTTATATTGATATTAGGTGTAAATAAATTCAGTCGCTATCACTCGGCCGTAAGGCCGGAGGAAAATAGGGCTGGTTTTCTGAAAGCAATTTCAGAGAGCCAGCCCTTTTTATTTGCCATGAATGATTCTAAACCAGAAAAAATAAAGCGCAGCGGTTTTGTTGAGAAGTGGGCCAGGGCTGAAGAAACTTCCGCCTTCTTGGGGCTTAGTCTGTATGCTGTTGTTATTTTCTGTATAGCCTTGCTGGTTACTCTATTTAAGGTATCTACAAAGCCGCAGGCCATTTATTACATTCCAAGCGCGCAGGAGGCGGGTATTGCTTATCCAAACCGCATAGAAAAAGTCACTGTCTGCGGTTTCGCATCAAACTGGCTTCTAAACCGCAACAACTTCACTCCCATTACGGTTAAGGATACTTATCAAAGGGCAATGCGCTATATGTCGCCGGAGCTTCTTTCCAGGACGAAGGCAAGCCTTGAAGACGAAATATCCAGGGTTACTCGCGATAATATATCTTCGTTATTTTCTTTAAGTAAAGAACCGGAATCGGAAGATTCGGGAACTGATTTTCAAGTAACATTGACGGGGGAGAAGATTATTTTTATGGGGAAAGAGAAGCTTGATGACCGGATTCTTCGCTATACCGTTACTTTGCAGAGAATTTCGCCTATTGAAACCAACCCCTACGGCTTGGTAATTGCCGGGGTGAAGCAGGAAGAGGTAGAGACGAAATGAGGATACTTACCATAATGATCGTTTTTTGGTTGTTTGCGGTAGTCCAAGCTGGCGCCTTTGATGTATCGAATAGCAATGATGAGATCTCCGTAAGGTTAAAAACAGGAATGATCACGGAAGTCGAATTACCGGATAAGATAGCCAACGTTACCAGAAATGTATCGAGCGAAATTCTTCAAATCGAGACTCTGGGGAATAAAATGTTTCTCCTGCCGAAAGAAAACTGTGATTCGCAGATATACGTAATTACCCAGGATAATGTTTCCTATTGCCTACGGTTGATTATGGATGGAACCCAGGCGCCTTCCCGCATAAAGATTGAAAAACCCCGCGAAACGGCGAATGAAAAGCAAAACAAGGATATAGCGGATACGCTTGAACTGATGAAAGCGCTTCTTACCGGCAGATTACCTCCAGGCGTAGTCAGTTCAAAACTGCACCCGCAGGAGATCTTTAATAACGGCAAGTTCCGTATGGTGATAGAGGAAGTTTATGATCTTTCGGTTAATTTAAAAGCTTTTGTTCTGGTTTTTGAGAATTTAGATTGCAAGCCAATAGTCGTGCCTATTGAACATATAGAGATTCCCGGTTTATTGGCAATAAGCGTTGACAGTCAGATTTTAGAGGCAAGGCCGCATGATCTTAACAAGAAGACTTCGGCGTATACCACGAAGGCTTATATGATTGTGGAAAGGTTGAATCAATGAGAATACAGTTTGATAAAATACCCGGTTTTAATAAGCTTCCGTCGGCCCTGCGCAATAATCCTAGATTCGCGATTATCGTTATTTCTTTTTTAGTCAGCGTGTTTCTATTTTTGTTATTTGCCGGCAGCAGGGAGACTTTGAAGATCAGGAAGAACCTGAATAAGCCGGAAGCAAAAAAAGCCCGTGGAATCACTCAAGATAAAGATGTCGGTGTTCTAACGGAATCCGTCGACACAAAGTCTTATATTAACCGGATTGAAAAGCAATACTACGATATTAGCTCAAAGTTTGATTCACTGAATGAGCGTATCGACGTCCTTGAAAAAAGTAACCAGGATTTGCGTAAGAACCAAAGCCAGGTTAGCAAGATCGTCATTGATCTTGATAAGAGAGTAACCGATACTCTTGCAAAAAATACCGGTTTGGCAAATAAAGGCTTTGAGCGGGGGCAGCGCACCAGTTCTATTGAAGAGACAGTTGGCAGTCCTCTTCCTATGTCGCAACCAGCCGACAAGACAATTAATCTAGAAATGGCTAAGGTTGGCGAAATAAAAGGCGAGGAGAAAATTATCTCAAAGAGATACGTTTATCTTCCTTTGGGGAGTTTTGTCAAATGTACTCTTCTTACCGGTGCGTATGCCCCTGCTAATGAAAGTAACCCTCTTCCTGTTCTAATCAGCGTTGATGAGGCTTTTTACGGCCCAAACAACACAAGGATACCCCTTAAAGGCGCCTTTGCCATCGGCAAGGCGGTGGGAGACACCGTTTCTAAAAGGGCGGTCATCCAGATTGTGAGTTTTTCTATGGTGTTGCCCAATGGTCAGGTCTTTGAACAGGAAGCGAATTTGGGATATTTGGCCGACAGTGACGGCCGCTTGGGCATACAGGGGGAGGTTATTTACAATACGGGAAGACAGTTAAGCCTGAATTTTCTTTCCGGATTTCTTGCAGGAGGATCTGAGGCGCTTTCACAGGCGGAGACTTCAACCGTTGTCGGCTCCTACGGTCAAACTAACAAGAACGTTACCGGGAACACCGGCCGCTACGCTATGTTCTCCGGATTGGCTAACAGCGCGCAGGGGATGTCAGCTTATTATCAAAAACAATTGGAAGCAATGATTCCTGCCGTAAAGATTGACGCTGGCAGGAAAGCGGTTCTCGTTATCCAGAAAGGAGTGCAAATTGAAGGTTTTGAAGCGCATGGCGATAGTTTTGTTTCTTTTGATTATTAGCGGATGCTCTGCGTCTAAAGCATCGCTTAAAAAGGATGATCCGAATAAAGCAGTGGATGTCTACCTGGAAGCCGTATCTATCGGCAGGAACGATTCCGTGAATTACATAAAGGAGAATTTGAAAGTTAACCAGGCGTTTGGCTATGTTAAACCATACGTGCCGGTGGTTGAGCCGGCGGATGTCCGTCTGGTGTGGCTGCCCGCGCATAAGTCGAAATATTCTCCTGAAGTTTTGGTGAGCGGCCACTGGGTTTATATCATGGTGAAGGAATCTACCTGGTTTATTGATTCACAGGCTAAGAATGAGGTAAAAGTGCCTTTAATAATCCCCTATAAGGAAACCGGCAAGAAATGATTAAAAGAAGCCTATTAGAGTCGTTTTTTGAAGAGGGAAAGGCGTTTACGGAGCTCTTGCCGTATTATGCCCACGAAAACGGCTTCTTTGTGCTAAAAGACGCAAGCCTGGGGCAGATATGGGAGGTTTCGTTAATCGAGAGTGAAACAAAGTCCCCAAGCCATTTAGAGCAGCTGGCTCAGATGATAGAGGGTATTATTATCCGCTTGCCGGAAGAATTAGTGAGCTGTCAGTTTATACTCATTTGTGACGATGATTTTCAGGATAACTTACAGGCTTATAGTGATTTCGCAAAGAGTTCTGATAATGAGATAGTAAAACAGGCCGGTAAGGCGAAACTTGAGCATCTGAATCTGGGAAAACAAGGTTTCTTCGAGCAGCATACGGGCACGTATTCATCAAAAAGAGTCCGTTGTTTCTTTAGCTTGCGTTATTTCTCTTCTTGGACTCGCGCAACCTTCGGCGATAAGCTTCAGTCTTATTTCGGCGGTAAAAACAGGATAAAAGAAAGGCTCTCCGGCGACTTTTTGTTTAATTGTCAGAGCCTTTCCAGGTTCTCCGATGTGGTTGAGGGTATATTTAAGGCCTGTGAAATCAGACATTCCAGGCTCAATGAGCAGGAATTGTACCGTCTGCTTTATAAACTGTTGAATCCCAAGCGATCCAAAACCATGCCTGTCCCCGCGTTCAGGGAAGATGAGCCTTTACTGGACCAGCTTTTATATAATTCTCCTAAAGTAACCGGCGAGGGGTTTGAATTTGAGGAAACCCTTTTTAAGATAGTTTCCCTGAAAGAACTGCCGTTGAATACGGAAAGCGGTATGTTTACCGCCGAACTTACCCGGGGAATGCCTTTTTCCATGCTGGACCTGTTAAAAGATTTTATCCTGGTGATTAACTTTTACATCCCAAAACAGGAAGAGGCGATAAGAAGGATAAAAATGCAGAAGGCTTTTGCCTTTATGCAGCGCTCCACTTATTTCGGCGATAAGTCGGTTGAGGCTTCTGAAAAGAAAGAAGAACTTGATTCCGTCATACGAGAAACCTTCTCCTTAGGCCACAAAATAATCTATCCCAGGATCCATTTTATTGTTTCCGAAAGATCTAAGGAAAAAGCCGAGATTTCAGTTGCCGGTATCTTGAATATGCTGTCGCGTATGGGCTGCGAAGGCTTGAAAGAAGAAGTTATCGGCGCATCGCTGTTTTTGTCCTGCCTGCCGTTGTGCTTTGACCACTATTACGAAAAGTTCATCAAGCGCACCCGGCGTATGATCTCTTCCAACCTGGCTGATATGCTTCCTTTATACGGCTCCGTCAAAGGGACACAAACGCCCGCGCAGATATACCTGAACAGAAGGGGAGAATTAGTCAATTGGGACTTTTTTGACTCAAATACCAATCCGCACGCGATCATTATCGGCGCGTCCGGCAGCGGAAAGAGTTTTTTCGTGAATGACTTTATTCTGCAAAATGCCAGGCTTGACGCGCATTTTTTTGTTCTGGATAAAGGTGATTCTTATAAGAAACTCTGCCAGATATTAGGCGGCCAGTATATCAGGTTCGAGTTGAATAATCCGGTAACCATTAATCCTTTTTTAAGAGAGCCGGATAGCGAGCACTTGGCGTTTTTGGTGACGGTATTGTCCGAGATGTGCTCCGGCGGTGACGAAAGAGAGCGTCTTTACAGGGAGCAGGAAGGGGTTTTGCAAAAGGCGATCCTCTCCGCTTATGAAGAAAGGAAGAATAAAGACGAAGAAGTGGTCTTGTCTGACGTTGTGGAAAAGCTTAAGAGCCACGCCTGTAACAGGAAACTCGGTTTGGGCGAGAGTATAGGTTTAAAACTCGCCTTAAAACTGACTCCCTTTACAAGAGAAGGGCAGTTCGGCAGGTTTTTTGACGGCAAGAATCAATTCAATCTCGGCAGCAAGTTTACCGTATTTGAACTGGGTAATTTGAGCGCTCATTCCGACCTGCAGCTCGTGGTTCTTTTAAACATTATGTATTTCATTACCAATTTTGTCTCTTCATCCGAAATGAAGCCTAAACGCAAATTCTTGTTAATAGACGAAGCCTGGAGTCTTTTAAGGCTTAAAAATACCGCTGAATTCATTACTAATTCTTTTAAGACATACAGGAAATACCATTGTTCGGCTGT
>Ga0302251_1002051_pt1 | contig 10517 bp, 7 predicted proteins | sample AAG_RA_Gln_MG_FD_193534 | JGI IMG/M metagenome (GOLD analysis project Ga0302251, IMG submission 193534) | Enriched activated sludge microbial communities from anaerobic digester in WTTP, New Holstein, Wisconsin, United States - AAG_RA_Gln | ecosystem: Engineered > Bioreactor > Anaerobic >...
GAACGCTTTCTGAACGAATTGCAACCATTTTACAAAAACCGGCTGCTTCTTTCAGGATATTTGCAACCTGTTTCGCGTTAATTATCAGTTATATGCACACCCTCTACGGTGTGCGAAAGTTGAGTTCATAAGATATAATAAATGTAATACATTGTTATAAATGTCGGATTTATTTACATTCCTTGACAAACCAATTTTCTAAAAAATAAACTTTTTAATTAATAATTAAAAGGGGACCAACCAAAATCACATTATATAGTGATAAAAAGAAATGTAAAATGATGCTTAAGTATCTATTTATATTATTGTATTTAATTATGTTAAAAATTCCTGATTCTCCCGTAGGCAAATTACTTTTCTGCGTAAAAAATTAAAATAGCGAAATTTAAAACTTAATTCCCACTGATTCGGCGTCGGTTTTCTTTACATATTCAAATATCTTTTCAATTGCAGCAGAAAAATAGTTTCTTGCTTATCGCAACAAATACAATCAATTCCATAACATCTACGCTTCATGGTTTACGGCTTTTTACCATGGCATAAACTATGCTGTTGGAAAATAAAATCGGTATCACTAAGCGTGTTGTCAAAGTTCAAGTAAAACAAAAACAATTATTTGGAGAAAGGAGTATGACGTATGAGGAAATTTCTGATTTCATTTATTGCGCTTTTTATGGTCTGTGTCTGGTGTGTCGGAATGGCTGGTGCAGCCACGGAGGCCGAGAAACGTGCGGCCATCGATAGTGGCTTAGCCTATCTGGCTACGACACAAAATGCGGCTGGCTACTTCGGTTCAGGCGGCACGGACTATCTGATCTCGAACACCGGCTCCGCTCTGCTGGCATTCCTCGAGGAGAAGCCCAACTGGGGAGCCAACGCGGCGACATATCAGGCTGTGGTGGACAAAGGACTCAACTACCTTTTGAGTCAGGCCTCGGTTGTGAGCATTTCTCCTCAGACCGCGGGCAACCCGGACGGTGATGGCAACGGCGTCGGCGTGAAGTTCTATCCGGGCGGCACCAACAACAGGGACACCTACGTGACGGGCATTGTCCTGCCGGCTATTGCATCTTCGGGAACGCCCAATGCGCTTGTGACCGTCGGGCCGCTGGCGGGTAGGACCGACGGCAGCGGCGCGGGCGGGGCATGGACCTACCGTGACGTGGTCCAGAACACGATCGACTACTACGCCTTCGGCCAGAGCGAGGCTACAACGGGTGTATACCGTGGCGGCTGGCGGTATTACGCCAACTATACCCAGTCCGACCAGTCCACCACCCAGTGGCCGGTCATCGCCGCGCTGTTTGCCAGCGAGATGGGCGTTTCCATGCCCGGCTTCGTGAAAACCGAGCTGAATTATTGGGTGAACGCCATCCAGACGGCATCGGGAGCTGCTCAGTACGTGCCCGGCACCACCTATGGCGAGATGAACGAGACCGGCGCCCTGCTCCTCATGCAGGATTACCTGGGGCGGCCCGTGAGCGATGCCACAGTCCAGGCAGCACTGGGCTACATCAACAGCGGCTGGAAATGGACGCTTGGTAACAATACAAACTATGACGGCAACTTCGGGCATCCCTATGCCATGTGGGCGATCTACAAGGGGCTGGAAGTGACGATCGGCCTGGATAACATGACCGCCATCACCAACCTCAATGCCGACCCGGGCGACATCGACAACCCGAATCACGGCTGGAACTGGTGGGAAGACTACTGCGAATGGATCGTCAATAATCAGCTTGCAAACGGTTCCTGGGCTGGTTACTCGTCCTGGAATGCCGGCCTTGCCACCCCGTGGTACATCAACATCCTGGCAGCCACCAAGATCCCGGATCAGCCGGTCCCCGAACCCGCTACTATGCTTCTCCTCGGACTCGGAATTATTGGTTTGGCAGGCGTCAGAAAAATTCGTAAATAATCGGTAAAGACTTTTATCAGCGAAAGGCGGAGCCGGTTGGCTCTGCCTTTCTTTTTTTTAACAAGGAAATTTAGATTTTTCAGGATCACTATTTCGCCGCTTTTTGTAAATCTTTCACCTTATCTGTCTTCTCCCAGCGGTAATCATCCATAAAAAACGTGCGGGGTATTTTTCGATAAATATCGCCGTTCAGCAGATCAAATTTTTCAATCATGCCTTCCGGCGTCAAATCAAATTTCTCTTCAATGATTTCTTCCAGGCGGTCATCGGAAATTTTACCCGTCCCAAACGTGTTGACGTAAATGGAAAACGGTTTGGCGATGCCGATAGCGTAGGCCAGCTGCACCGAACATTTGGAGGCAAGTCCGGCTGCGACGATATTCTTGGCGACATAACGGGCACCAAAGGCTGCCGAGCAGTCAACCTTTTCCGGCGTTTTATTGACGACCGCCCCGCCTCCCAACTGAGCGCCGGGATATCCGCCGTAAAACTGCACAACAAGTTTCCGTCCGGTCACTCCGGAGTCGGCCGCACTGCACGAATTAACGGCGTTCCATTCCCCGGTGGGATTGAATAAAAATTCCGTCTTCTTATCCACATATTCCTTCAGAGAATCAAAAGCTATTTTTTTCGCCCGGTCGCGAACCCGGCTGCGCGCAATCTTGACAAAGCGATAATCAATCGAGTTGGACATCAGTACTTTGGCCACGCGCAGCGGCTTGCCGGTTTTACTGTCGTAATCAACCGAAACCTGCCCTTTTCCATCCGGGGCAAAAATCGGATCCTGACAGAACTCAAAGGCTCTCATCATTTTATTGGCCAGAAGATACGGCAGAGGAAGTAGTTCCGGCGTTTCATCACAGGCGAAACCGTACATAATACCCTGATCGCCTGCTCCGATTTCATTGTACTGGTTCAAAAGACAACTCGTACCCTGATTAATGTCCGGCGACTGGGGAATAATGGCGTTGAGCACACCCATTAAATGTCCGTTCAGTCCGACGGCTGCATGGTTATACCCAAGCTCAATTACGGAATCTCTGACAATTTTATCAATGTCAACATACACTCTTGATCGAACTTCGCCGCCGACCATACATATTCCCTTGCCCAGAAACACTTCAATGCCGCAGTGCGGCATATTCGCCAAGGTCAGCTTTTCTTTTTTCTCTTCATCGAGAATGGCCGCAATAACATTGGCGGCGATAATGTCGGCGACCAGATCAGGATGACCGACTTTGACGCTTTCCGACGAAATTTGCATAACTTTCTCTCCTCGCTGATTTTTTATGCGGGTTTCGCAGCTTATACCAAGTTGCATTCAAAGCATAACGCGGCGGCAAGGAGGAGGCTCCGCAGGCGTATTATTAATACGTTGAGGAAGCCGACGACGCAGCCAACAAAGTTAGGCAAAGAATTCAACTTGGTATCAAGAATAAAAAAACCCGCGCCAAAGCACGGGTTCAATCGATATTTCCTTTGATCTTCAGTGCTTTAGCACATTTATAGAGCGGAGCAATTTACTTTTAAATCACCGCTTTGTTACTTACATACCACATCAACTTCTAAAATCAAGAATAATTTTATTATTTATATATCTTTGTATATAAGCAGCCCTCAAACGATCAGTTCGGCAAGAGGCACATATTGCATTGAATGCGCCTCGGCGACAGGGCGACTGGTCAGGTTTCCCTGAAAAGTATTGATTCCCCGAACAAGTGCCGAGTCCGTCCGCAAAGCTTCCCGGAGACCGAAGCGAACGATTTTCAGAGCATAAGGGACGGTAACGTTGTTCAGGGCGTAGGTCGATGTTCTGGGAACGGCGCCGGGCATATTGGTCACACAGTAATGAATGACTTCGCCGACGCGGTAGACGGGGTCGCTGTGCTTTGTCGGTCGGGAAGTTTCCACGCATCCGCCCTGATCAATGGCCACATCCACGATAACGCTCCCCGGCTTCATCACACCCACCATTTCCCGCGTCACCAGCTTCGGCGCCTTCGCGCCGGGAATCAGCACGCTGCCAATCACGCCGTCGGCATGTTCAACGGAATCGGCAATATTCTGAAAATTGGAGCCCAGCGTCGTCAGATTACCGTGCAACACTTCATCCAGATAACGCAGACGATCCGCATTGCCGTCAATAATAGTGACATGAGCTCCCATGCCCAGGGCTATTTTTGCGGCATTGCTGCCCACAATCCCGCCGCCAAGAATCACCACGTCGGCCTGACGGACACCGGGGACCCCTCCCAGAAGCTTTCCCCGCCCCCCGTTTTCTTTCTCCAGATAGTGGGCGATAACCTGGACGGACATGCGGCCGGCCACTTCCGACATGGGCATCAAGAGGGGCAATGCGCCGCTGTCCAACTGAACCGTTTCATAGGCTATAGCCGCGGTTCCCTTATCCAGAAGCGCCCGGGTAAGTTCAGCTTCGGCGGCCAGATGAAGATAGGTGAAGAGGATCATGTCCTTCCTTAAGTAAGCGTACTCTGTGGGCTGCGGTTCCTTGACTTTCATAATCATCGTTGCCCCTTCCCATACAGGGGCGGCGTCCGGTAAAAGCCTGGCTCCCGCCTCCAGATATTCCTGATCGCAAAAGCCGCTGCCCTCCCCTGCACCGGACTGCACAAGAACTTCGTTTCCCGCCTGAACCAGCATGCCGACACCGCCTGGCGTCAAGGCTACCCGGTACTCGTTATCCTTGATTTCTTTTGGAATTCCTATATTCATAAAGTCTCCTGCAAATAGATGTTGATGTACTCGTGATAAGTCGTGAAATTAAAATTTTTTTAGGCGACTTCGTAAAAAGGTCGCAGGCAAGGCGCGCGAATACCAAGGAATGAAGCGTACTTAGGGTACGCCGCAGTGACGAGGGATGAAGCGCAACGCAGCATCCGGCCTTTTTACGAAGTCGCCTGATGTTAAATTCCGATCCTTTCCTTCAGCAAAGTATATCGCTTTTGCGTCTTGTTGTTTCTTACTGCAATCGCCATTGCCTTTTTTGTTCCGACTATCACGACCAGTTCCTTGCCCCTGGTGACGCCGGTGTAAAGCAGATTCCTCTGCAGCATGACGTAATGCTGGGTCAAAATGGGCATCACGACCGCCGGATACTCCGATCCCTGGGATTTATGGATGGAAACGGCATAGGCGTGAACCAGTTCATCCAGGTCCGCATAGTCATAAATGATCTCGCGCTCATCAATTACCACGACAACTTCCTTCGCCTCTTCATCAATGGAGGATATCATGCCGATGTCGCCATTATAAACCTCTTTTTCATAATTGTTGACCACCTGCATGACCTTATCGTGAACTTTATAAAGACGTCCGCCGCGCAGTACGCCTTCCTCTCCCGGATTTAACGCCTTTTGAATTTCTACATTCAGGTTGCCGGCTCCGACCGTTCCCTTATGCATCGGTGTAAGCACCTGAATGTCATTGATGCAATTCAAGCCGAACCGCCGGGGAATCCTTTCTTTAACCAGGCTGATGATCAGCTCTAATGCTTTCTGCGGATCTTCCTGTTCAATGAAATAGAAATCATCAAGTTTATCCTGGTTCGCGATTAAGTTGGGAAAGGCTCCTTCGTTGATTCTATGGGCATTGACGATAATAGAGCTTTCTTTGGCCTGGCGGAATATCTCGTTTAACTGAACAACTTCGATGGCCCCGGAATCAATGATATCGCGCAAAACATTGCCGGCTCCCACCGACGGGAGCTGGTTGACGTCGCCGACCATGATGAATGTGGCGTTTACCGGCAGCGCTTTGAGCAGATGATGCATGAGCAGAGTGTCCACCATGGATGCTTCATCAACGATCAGCAGATCGCAGTCGAGGGGAGATTCTTCATTCTTCTGGAAACCGCCCCGGCGCATATTGTACTCCAGCAGACGATGGATCGTTTTTGCTTCCTGGCCGGTGGCTTCGCTCAGGCGTTTGGCGGCTCTGCCCGTGGGAGCGGCCAGCATAATACCGGCTTTAATGGCTGAAAATATCTTTAGAATGGCATTGATGATCGTCGTTTTTCCCGTGCCCGGACCACCGGTAATCACCATAACCTTATTTTCCGCGGCCCGCCGGACGGCTTCAATCTGTTTTTCGGCCAGGATCAGCGAAAGCCTCTCCTGCACCCACTTGATGGCTTTTCCGGAATCAATTCTCCGGATGGATTTAGGCGCCGCAATCAACTTCTTCAAACGCTCGGCAAGATATTTTTCCGCCGCATAATAACCGGAAAGGTAAACCGCTTTATTGTTTTCCTGATACTCCGCAAGATTCAAATTTATGTCTTCGATGACGACGCGCTTATCCATACTAACGGCGGCTATCGCCAGAACAATGATTTCCCGATCAATGTCGAGCATCTCTTTACACTTTTCGATCAACTTTTCGTAAGGAAAATAAACATGTCCTTCGTCCGCCATTTCATGGAGGACATAAAGAATGCCCGCTTGCGCCCTTAACTCGGAATCTTTCGCAAAGCCCAGCTTTTGAGCAATTTTATCGGCGGTGAGAAACCCGATGCCGAAGATATCCGTCGCCAACTGATAAGGATTCTCCTGAACGACTTTAATGGCGTCGTTGCCGTAGCGCTTGTAGATCTTCGCCGCATAGGCGGAACTGACACCGTGGGACTGCAGAAAGATCATCACGGCCCGAATTTCTTTCTGTTCCTCCCATGCCTTCTTAATCATCCCGATACGCTTCTGGCCGATGCCTTCCACGGCAGTAAGTTTTTCAATTTCGTTTTCGATAACATCCAGCGTTTTCTCTTTAAACATCTTGACGATGCGTTTGGCCATGACCGGACCGATGCCTTTCACAAGACCCGAGCCCAGATATTTTTCAATTCCGTGGACGCTGGCGGGAGTGGTGGTCTGGCAGAAGACGATCTTGAACTGTTCGCCGAATTTCGGGTGATTACCCCACTCGCCTTTCATTTTGATAATTTCTCCGGGCGTGGGATTGACGATGTTCCCGATAACGGTTACCGGCTCTCGTACTCCATAGACCTTTACTTTGGCAACCGTATACCCGGTATCCTCGCTGGTGAAGGTTATCCGTTCGATTTGACCCTGGAGATCGGTGAGGTTATTTGTTTTCATCATTTAGAAAAATGATCTCGAACTAATTTTTAAATTTTTCCGGAAAGGCGGCAATACTCTGATTCTTTTTTACGTTCTGACTTCCTAATTAATTAATCTTGCTTTAATATTTACCGCAACGGCAAAACTTTTGCAATATTTTCCGGATTGTCGAATCACCAACTTGAGACTATTGCCTAAATTCCTTTCTTAAGTTTGATCCAACCAATATTCCGCATAAAAAAAGGCGCTCCAAAAATATATACATTCCTGGAACGCCTTTTGATCTTTTACCTGGCTTTAATTAGCGAGGAATTACGTTTTCCGCTGCCGGACCTTTTTTACCCTGAACAACATCAAAGCTGACAGACTGTCCTTCCGTCAAGGTTTTAAAACCGGAACCCTGAATAGCGCTGAAATGGACAAAAATGTCCCCGCCATCTTCCTTCTCGATAAATCCAAAACCTTTACTCTCGTTAAACCATTTTACTTTACCTTCTGACATAACTGGAATCCTCCTTTCCTAAATTTACCAAAAGTCGAATTCCCGCAAGACAGAATAAAAAAACCACCAAGTCTTCAATCTAAAGAGCATGGCGGCTTCCTTTGCACTTCAAATCTTTGTAACCCAACTTTTCCTGTACGTTATTAACAAAAGTCATTAAACGTTACAGTTGGGAAGCCTATACTGGACTTGGTATCTAATGTCAAGCTTTATTATTCAATACCGATCGTACAGCGTCCAGTGCTCCAAAGGACGCATTTCATCCTGCGACGACAGGGGTGCTATCTCTCTGATGAAGCGTGAAGGCGACAGCGTCAACGCGCCGGCGGAACGGGTGTAATCAACGACGGGAGAGCTCAAATAAAGTTGATCTTTCGCCCGCGTTACGGCGACATAAAAAAGCCTTCTTTCTTCTTCTTCACCACCTGGTTCTTTCAAGGCGCGCTGCAGAGGAATCATGCCGTCGGCGCACCAGATTAAAAAGACGTAAGACCATTCGAGGCCTTTGGCCTGATGAATGGTGCTTAAAACAACTCTGTCATCCTTTTGATGTTCTTCCAGTTCTTCCTCTGTATTCATATTTGTCAGCAAGGCCAACTCGTTCAAGAAATCTTCCATCTGAGAAAATTTAGAGGCAAAATTCCCCAGTTGAATCAGATCATCCTCGCGCGACGAACCATCAGAATAATTATCCTGCAGATAAACACGATATCCTCCCTTGTTTAACAAGACATCTATTATATTCTCCGGAATCCTCTCCTCCGGTGGCAGTTCAAAGAGTGCCTTGATCGTATTGCGGTAATCTTCAATGCCCGGTTTTGCCGCCTTGGGAATTATTTTCATAAACTCGCCGCCGAGTACGGTTTCCAGCGGATTTTCTTGCTTTCCCAAATACTTCCAGAGCTTTTCTACCGTCGCCTTGCCTATTTTGGGATACATGATCAGGATGCGCCGCCAAGCCAGTTCGTCATGCGGATTAACGATTATCCGCATATAGGAAGTAACATCCTTGATATGCGCCTGTTCAAAAAAACGGATACCGGAACGGACATCGAATGGTATATCGCGCCTCACAAATTCCATCTGCACTTCCATGGAATGGTAATGGGCGCGGTAAAGCACGGCAATCTCTCCCAGCGGCACTCCACTGCGAGCCAGCTCCGTGATTCTCTGGGCTACAAAATCGGCCTGCTTAAGCACATTTTGCGCCGAAACCATCACCGGCCGCATTCCGGCGGCGCGTACCGCCCTCAATTCTTTGGGAAACTGTTTTTCATTGTTGGTAATGCTTAAATTCGCCAGGTGCAATATCTGCGGCGTGCTGCGGTAATTTGTTTCCAGCTTGAAGATTTTACAATCCGGGTAGCGATGAGGGAAATTGATGATGTTACTGAAATTCGCGCCGCGAAAGGAATAGATGCTCTGGGAGTCATCACCCACAACCATCAGGTTTTTATGTTCCGACGCCAACAGATCGACCATATCGGCCTGAATGATATTGGTATCCTGATACTCGTCGACCAGGACGTGCTCAAACCTTCCGGCATATTTTTTTAACAGATCCGGATTTCCCGTAAGCAGCGTGCGGCAGTTGCAGAGCAGATCGTCAAAATCCATCACGGAAAGATCTTTTTTCTTTTGCATGTAAAGCAGGGCAATCTGGTTGATTTCATTAAATAGATGCAGAAAAAAAGGGTATCTTGTCTGCAGAATATCTTCCAGCGTATTTTGCGTGTTTACAGCCAGACTGACAATTTCGGCAATTACGTTATTCCGGGGGAATTTAGTCAGCTTCGGATTGATTTTTAACTCCGCCATGCAGGTGGAAATGAGCTGGCGGGCATCTTCACTGTCCAGAATCGTAAAATTGTTTTTGTAGCCGAGGCGAAAAGCATAGCTTCTTAAAATAATATGGGCTATGTGATGAAAAGTACCGCCGAGAATTTTTCCGGTATACGACTGAAGAATATTTTCCACACGCCCCAGCATGGAACGCGCGGCCTTGTTGGTGAAGGTTGCCAGTAAAATACGCTCCGGCTGGACACCACTTTCCAGCAAACGGGCCACGCGATAGGTTAAAGTACGGGTCTTGCCGCTTCCTGCTCCGGCCAGAACAAGAAGCGGCCCGCCTTCTTCCATTACAACCCGATATTGCTCGGCGTTGAGTTCTTTTTCATAATCAATCATTTAGAGTGTGGTATTAGAGTGCCTTTTTTATAGCTTCCACAGTATCTTTCGAGCTCAACGACAGGAAGTTTTTGAGCAATCCTTCTTTCTCGTAAAAACCGATCAACGGTGCGGTTTTCTCATTATAAGTCTCCAGACGATAGGAAATTGCTTCTTCCGTTTCATCGGCCCGCTGAACAACCGGACTGCCGCACTTCTTGCATTTGTCGCCTTCAGCCGGAGGATTACTTTTCACATTGTAAATTTCCTGACACGCAGAATTGGAGCATGTCCGCCTGGTTGTGAGCCGATCTAATACAACTTCACGGGGCACATCCAGATTGGCGACAAAATCCATTTTAATATTAAGTTTCGCCAACAGCTTTTTCAGGTCCTCGGCCTGGGGAATTGTCCGGGGAAAACCATCCAGGATAAATCCTTTCTGACAATCAGGTTCCTGCAAGCGGGCTTCCATAATATCCATAATTAAGGAATCGGGAACAAGGTCTCCCTTATCCATGTATTCTTTTGCTTTTTTGCCTAATTCCGAACCTTCTTTAACCGCGGCGCGTAAAATATCACCGGTGGATATCTGCACCGAACCGTCGAATTCGGTCAAAAGCTTGGCTACCGTGCCCTTCCCTGCTCCCGGGGCGCCCAACAATATTATTCTCATGATTTCCTCCATCTTTTACAATTTTTATCTTCAATCACTACTGTCCGGAATAGTTAGTATACAAAATTTGTAAAAGCTTAACATATTTCACGAAAGATACCATTTATGTTTGTCCTCGACTTGAAAACGCATGGCGGAATCTGTAAACCTTCCCGAAGA
>Ga0302251_1002053_pt1 | contig 10515 bp, 10 predicted proteins | sample AAG_RA_Gln_MG_FD_193534 | JGI IMG/M metagenome (GOLD analysis project Ga0302251, IMG submission 193534) | Enriched activated sludge microbial communities from anaerobic digester in WTTP, New Holstein, Wisconsin, United States - AAG_RA_Gln | ecosystem: Engineered > Bioreactor > Anaerobic >...
CGGACATAATTTGCAGACGCTTGTTCCAACCATGAAGAATATTTTAAATTTAAAAGGTCCGATTTTATTGCACGTGGTTACCAAGAAAGGAAAAGGTTATAAATCTACGGAAAACGAACCGGTTAAATTTCACGGATGCGGCCCTTTTGATGTAGAGACAGGGAAATCATTATCTCCTGTTAAAAAGTCTTCCTATACGGATGTTTTTAGTTCAAGCATAACTATTCTGGCAAAAAAAGATTCCCGCATTATTGCGGTGTGTGCCGCGATGCCCGAAGGGACAGGTTTAGAAAAATTCAAGGAATTATTTCCTCAGAGGTTTTTTGACGTTGGTATTGCTGAAGAGCACGCGGTTTGTTTTTCTGCCGGTTTAGCGCGGCAGGGATTGCGTCCGGTTGTTGCTATTTATTCTACATTTCTTCAGCGGGCTTATGACCAGATTATTGAAGATGTTGCATTGCAGAATCTTCCGGTTATTTTTGCCATTGACAGAGCGGGTGTAGTTGGAGAAGACGGTGTTACGCACCAGGGGATTTTTGATATATCGTATTTAAGGCATATCCCGAATCTTACGGTTATGGCTCCCCGTGATGCTCAGGAATTAGATGCCATGCTTGAATTTTCTTTAGGGATCGGCAAGCCTGTTGCAATCCGGTATCCGAGAAGTTCTGTCCCCGAGGGGGCGCTTACGAAGTCCCGGCAGGTATTATGTATGGGGAAGTCAGAGGTTTTGCGGGAAGGGTCTGATTTTGTTTTGGTGGCGGTTGGCAGTATGGTATATCCGGCAATGGATGCGGTTAATATCCTTGCGGATAAAGGATTTTCCGGTACGCTGGTTAATGTCCGTTTTGTGAAACCTTTGGATATAGGCACGCTGAAATCCCTTGCTGTTAAAACAAAGCTATTTGTTACGGTTGAAGAAGGAGTTATAGACGGCGGATTTGGAAGCGCAGTTGGTGAAGCGCTTGTAATGCCGATTGTCAAGCTGGGATTGCCGTGTTCTTTTATCCCTCACGGAAAACGCGAAGCGTTATTGGAACAAAACGGTTTGAATCCACAAGGCATAGCGGATTCAATTCTGGCCTGTTTGAAAAACAGACAATAAATACGAACGATTACATACTAAGGAGAGGTGCGATAATGGAAACAGTACGGGTCCGATTTGCTCCGAGCCCGACCGGGAATTTGCATATCGGCGGAGCGAGAACCGCGTTATTTAATTGGCTTTATGCGAAAGCCACAGGAGGCACGTTTATTTTACGCATAGAAGATACGGATCAACTTCGTTCGAAACCGGAATTTCTGGAAGAAATTCTTTTCAGCTTACGATGGCTTGGGTTTAACTGGGATGAACTGTATCATCAGAGCGAGCGGTTTGATATCTATACTCAGTACGCCAAAAGACTTCTTGATGAAGGTAAAGCTTATAAAAGTGCTCGTCCTCCTGAAGGGGAAACTCAGAATCTACAGGCTGAGCAAAAACAGGGAGAAGCAATTATTTTTAAAGTCCTTCCGCAGAAAGTTAAAGTGCATGATTTGATCCGGGGGGATATTGAGTTTGATACAACGGTTATTAAAGATCAGGTGTTGATAAAGTCTGATGGAACGCCGACATATAATTTTGCATGCGTTGTAGATGACGCGTTAATGCGTCTGACGCATGTTATCAGAGGCGATGACCATATTTCAAATACACCGAAACAAATTCTTCTTTATAATGCTTTGGGATTTAACCCGCCTCATTTCGCGCATCTTCCTCTTATTTTATCTAAAGAAGGAGGCAGGCTTTCAAAGCGTAAGGGCGCTACCGCGATTTCCGAATACAGGGATTTAGGATATTTACCCGAAGCACTGGTTAATTATTTACTTCTTCTCGGCTGGTCTCCGGGAAATAACCGGGAAATTATAGATATTCATGAGGCAATTACGCTGTTCGATATTAAACAGGTTAGTAAAACAGCGGCTGTTTTGGATCTGGATAAGTTAGATTGGATTAACAGCCAGTATTTTAAGAACAAGGATCCCAAACAGTTACTGGAAGAGGCTATTCCGCTGCTGGAAAAAGCCCATGCCATCTCTGCGGATAATTTTGATAGAAATTATGTCTTTTCTTTGATACAATTATTTCAGGGTCGTATTACCACTCTGCATGATTTTGTGGAATGGTCTGATTTTTTCTTTTTAGAAAATTTTCCGGTTGACGAAGCGGCACAGCAGAAATTTTTAGCCCAGGATTTATCCCGTGAGTTTGGTTTGTTTATTGAACGGTTGGAGGCTTTGCCTCAATTCGACATTGTCAGCGTTGAAGCCGCGTTTCGCGATTTGGTGAAAGAATTAAATATTCAGTCCAAGGTTTTGATTCATCCTATACGCGTTGCGTTAACTGGAAAAACAGTCGGTCCGGGTCTTTTTGAAGTTATATATTACCTTGGCAAAGAGCGGACGATTAATCGGCTTAGAAAATGGATAAAATAGGAGTACCGGTATGATCAAAAAGGGTATTCTGCTTTTCATGGTGTTATTGTGTGTTGTTTTATCCAGCGGATGCGAAACAGTAAAAGGTGCTTCTGACGGCGCGCGTAAAGATTACGAAAACGCTAAAAAAGCGGATAAATGGATGCAGGATAATTTGTGGTAACAGGTATTAGGTCGTGATTGTCCGGTAAACCATGCTTTAAATGTAGCCTCTTTGCCGAATCCTTTCGGGATTTGGAAGGAGGTTTTTGTTTTTAAGTATTATGGCGGATTTCCCTGCGTCGACTTCCTTGTAATTCATGGTAATATAAGGTATATTTTGAATATGAGAAGAGGTATGCCTATGAAAAAATTACAAGGGTTTACATTAATCGAAATGATTGTGGTTATTGCGGTTATAGCTGTATTAGCCGCGATTATCACTCCAAATGCTTTTAAGGCGATAGAAAAAGCTAAAGTCACCCGGCTTATAGGCGACCTAAATGCTTTTAGAAGTGCGACACTCACTTATTATGCAGATATGGGATTTTGGCCTCCTGATGTTTGTCCGGATGATGACCCTGGTTTTACTAAACCGGATCCGTTTAACGTCCGAAGTGGCGGTGCTCCCGGATGTCTTGGTCTGTACCGTTTACCCTCGAACTGGCAAACGATCGTGGATTCGAATTGGAACGGTCCATATCTTGATAAATGGCCTCTTTTAAACCCTTGGGCCGGTTCGTATGATTTTGAAAATTGGATGACTCCTTTGGCGTTGCCTGATCCTCCGGGTATTTATATGACTGCCCGCGGCCTCCCCCGGGGCGTTATAGATAATATTGAAAACAATGCAAATAAATTTCCTTATACTATCAGCGAAACAGTCCGCTGGACCGATACTATCACGTCATTACTTGTGCCCGACCAATAAATAATCTTAATTCAATCAAAAAGCTTTGTAGTGGCCAGTCCATACACGCAAGATATTTTTATTGCATGAAAAAGCCCCTCGATATATAATTTATACTCTAACGTCAATAGCATATTGCCCTCTAGTGCAATGGTAGCACGACTGGCTCTGGACCAGTTAATCATGGTTCGAATCCATGGGGGGCAGCCAAAATAAAAAAGCCCCATTATGGGGCTTTTTTATTTATAGCATATCAGCGGCAATTTGAAACCCCGAAGACTATATGGTAAACTTATTTATATGGAAGGATAGGCTTAAGGAATAGAGGTATGTAAAATGGGGGTGGCTTTATGAAAAGCAAAACCGGTATTATCTGTATATTGTTTTTCTTGTTATCGATATTTTTAATCACCCAAGATGCAGACGCGGCTTCTGACAAAAATAATTCCGGTGGAAACAGTAATTCCGGAGGTAATAGTAGTAATAGTAATGCCGGAGGAAATAGCAGTAACAGCAATGCCGGGGGTAACAGTAGCAACAGCAATGCCGGAGGAAATAGCAGTAACAGTAATGCCGGGGGTAACAGTAGCAACAGCAATGCCGGAGGAAATAGCAGTAACAGTAATGCCGGGGGTAACAGTAGCAATAGCAATGCCGGAGGTAACAATTCTGGTAGTACGGGTACATCTACCTCAGGAAATAATAGTGATGTTATAACGGGTTATTATTATGATCCTTCGACGGGAACCATTATTCCCAAATACAATAATTTGCCCCCTGGTCAGAAGTAAGAAACTCGCCGCGGTAATTTACGCGAGAGTACTGTGCGCGACATAATCAAGGGCCCCTTACCGGGGCTCTTTTTTTATAGTGAGGGCGATCCCTGATAGTTTTAGGGATTGATTCCCGCTTTTTCGTGTGATAAAGTATAATATTTATATGTCCGTTAAAGAATTAATTTTAAGATAGAGGTCCACGTTGTTTTCACAATCAAATAAACTTCTTTCTGTAAGCTGGTTAATTATACTTTTTTTTATTTTTGTCCGCCCCTTTTTAAGTGTTCACGCGTATTTACTTGGAGGGATATGGTATATTTTTTCATTTATTGTTTCCGCGTCTTTATTTATAGTTTTATGCGGGATATCCTCTGTTTTAAATAAACGCAATCTTCTTGTCTTTCTTTTTTGGACTTGTATTGTGATTTCTCTTGTTTTTTCATCCGCCGGACCAAATCATCTTTCAGAATTATATCTTTTTGCCCCGAATATTTTTATTCTGTTCGCTGCATCTATTGCTCATGAGCGGAAAAAACAACTGATTACGGTTATGATGGCGGCAGCGGTTATAATAAGCTTTTTTGCTTTAATTCAGTATTTTTGGTTATACGATGAAATCATCACGCAGATGGGTAAAACAAATATTCCCAGGCATATGATTCCGGAGTATATCCTTCAGAAAAGGGTTTTTGCGACATTCCTCTCCCCGAATATTTTCGCCACATATAACGGGATGATGGTGAATATCGGGATAGCCGTATTAGTTTCCTCGTATTTCAAAAAGCAGTCGAAATGGGTGTTGGGGGGGCTCGTGTTTTCAGTGATTATAATGATCGGTACGTTGTTCTTAACTCAATCAGTAGCGGGGATTATGGCAGCAGGTGCAGGTATTGCGGTATTTGTTTTTTATCTTATTTTTCTAATTGAACCGTACAAGAGTTTAAAGAAAGGTAAACGTTGTGTTCTTTACGTGTTGATACTCGGAGCGCTTGCTGCCGGGATTATAGCTGTTGTGGGAATAACTGAGCCGGGAATTATGAATTTTAAAGATCCTTCTAACGGATTTGTTCAGAGATTTTATTATTGGGTTGCAAGTATTAAAATGATAGGTGATTCTCCCTGGACAGGGATAGGCTGGAGGGCGATGGGTGATTTTTATCCGGGATATAAGCCGGTGGCGGCGAATATAAGCCATTATTCACATAATGTTTTTTTGCAGATATTGTTGGAAACCGGACCCGTGGGATTAATTTTATTTCTGGGGATTATAATTTTATTTTTTTATAGAGCTCATAATACAATTAAAAACAGTGGCAGTGATCAGATTTTAAATGCCGGGCTTTTATCCGCCGCCGTTACCTTCCTTGTACACAATTGTTTTGATATCAGTTTCTATTTTGTTCAAGTGTCTTTTTTTTGGTGGTTGATTTTGGGGTTGTTTTGAAATAAAAGAACATAGAATGAGAAACCTGCGTATTTCTGAGGTTATAAGTTACAGGATTATTTTTCCGGATAATCAAAAATTAAATTTTCTTCTTTAAGCTTTCGGCATATCCGTTCGACAGCAGCAGCTTCGGATTCCGTTTCCGGTATCCGTAACGTTATGTCTTCAATAGTTTGATTCACATCTCCGATTACAAACGTGAGCATTCCAAACGGCTGAACAGTTTCTTTTAATTTTTCTATATCGTAATCATCATATCCGGAAACGTCGGTTATCAGTATCTGTCCGGCGTCGGTACATATTTTCCCTAGTTCACCTAAAAAACGGATTGTTTCCTCGCTATCCCCTGTGCCGCGCTGCAGGTTTTCCAAATTAAGAAAATATACTGTATACCCATTTTCAAAAAGTTTTTTCTCCAGGAACAGAGAAATAGCCCGGGTTTTTTGTTCAGAAGGATTGCCAAGTATGACAATAAATATTCCCCTGTGTTTGTAAGCTGTGGCGCGTTCTGAGCTTTTGACAAGGCTTTGAGCCCAGGGGGTATTTTTTATTATCGGGTTTTCTCCGGAAATTTCATCAGTGATTATGCCTCCTCCGGCGATTTCAAAATTGTCCACGATTACAAAACGGCTTAATGTTTCGATGTCCTGAACAAGGTCATAAGAGAGAGGGCGCATAACTTCAAAAATACATGTTGCCGCGTCATGGCGGTTAACATTTTCTTGTCGCAGTACCGCGCTGAGATCATCGGTGTCTAGAATCCGGATAATCTCAAGAAGTTTTACAGGGCTCTGTGCAGTTCCCAATTTAAGTTTATATAGTTTATCTTTTATTAAAGGCGTATGCCCGACCCAGAATATATTAGCTTTAAACCGGCGGCTTTTTTTAGGGGGGAGGGCGGTTGATGTTGTCATGATTTCTCCCTGCCGGACATATATTTCGTCATGTAACGTGAATCCAATTGATTCTCCGCTTATGGCTTTTTCTTTGCCAGGATTGTTGAATTCTTCGATTGTTTTTATTCGGGATTTCTTTTCAGACGGGTAAAAAATAATTTCTTCCCCAATCTTAATTTCTCCGGTTTCAATAGTTCCTGCTATGATTCTTCTGGCATCATTGTTTTCGGTGAATTTATAGACATCTTGGACCGGAAAACGCAAAGGTAAATTAAGGGGTTGTTCTTTTGCGGATAGTTCATCAAGTTTTTGAAGTAGAGTTGTCCCTGTATACCAGCTCATGCGTGAAGAGTAATGGGCAAGATTGTCCCCATGCAGTGCGCTGATAGGGATAAAGCATACCGGTTCAATGTCGAGTTCATGAAGAAATTTCCCGTATTCGCCGGCAAGCCGTTCAAATACTTCCCGGGAGAACCCAACCAAATCCATTTTATTCACGATGACGATAATACGCTTAATCCCGAGCATGGAAACCACCATGCCGTGGCGTTTTGTGTTTTCCTGTACTCCCTGTTCTGCGTCGATAACCAGAACAGCCGCTTCGGCCCGGGATGCGCCGGTAACCATATTTTTTAAAAATTCGATATGTCCGGGCGCGTCAAAGATAATGTAATCGCGTTTATCTGTTTTAAAAAAACAACGTGCGGTGTCGATGGTAATTCCCTGTTTGCGTTCATCTTTTAACGCGTCAATGAGAAATGCGTATTCAAACGGAGTTGAAGTTTTTTCGCATACACTCTTAATTTGTTCAAGCTTGCCCGCGGGTAAAGATTCTGTATCGGCTAAAAGCCTGCCTATAACAGTGCTTTTACCGTGATCAACATGGCCGACTATCACAATAGTCATGCGTTCTCGTTTCATATTACATGTATCCTTCTCTTCTTAGGGTTTCAAGCCCTCCCGCGTCTTCTTTGTCTTGCGCGCGGCCGGCTCTTTCTGCTATATTGGAAAATTTTCCGGTTTTGAGTTCTTTAACAATATCCGAAGGGGTTTGTGCGTTTGATTGTACGGGTTGGGTGCAGGGATAACATCCCAATGAGCGGTATCTTTCTCCGGTACCCTGGTCAAAATATAAAGGAGTAACAGGTATATGTTCTTTCTCTATATATTCCCAGATATTTAATTCCGTCCAATCCAGCAGTGGATGGACACGAACGTGTGTTCCCGGAGCAAAATCTGTTTTAAATTGATTCCAGAATTCAGGCGGTTGGTCTCCGATGTTCCATTCGCTGTATTTGTCCCGGGGTGAGAAATAGCGTTCTTTTGACCTGCTGCCTTCTTCGTCTGCCCGGACGCCAACAATAACGCCTGTATAGGGTTCCCGGTTGGCATCCGGTTCATAAACGCCTGTCGCGTGGTTAAGGCGATATCGTGTCCATTCTCCGGACAATGTTCGTTTGAGTGCGTCGGTTTTTAAAAGCTTACAACATTCCAGTCTATCGGTATTTCCGTCAGGGAAAGTTAGTTTTCGTTCAAGGGCTTCTGAGTTTTCACCGTATATCATGGTGAGGTGCCATTCCCGGGCTATCTGATCTCGGTACGCAATCATTTCAGGGATTTTATAGTGTGTATCGACATGGATAAGAGGAATGGGAACATGTCCGAAAAAAGCTTTTCGCGCCAGCCATAAAAGAACGGTACTGTCTTTACCTATAGACCAGAGCATGCATAAGTTTTTAAAGCTGCGATATGCTTCTCTTAAAATATAAACGCTGTGTGATTCAAGTTTTTTTAATGCATCCATGTGTTCCCTTTGTTTTTATATCAGCGTATTATATCACAACTTTTTAGCGTAAGCACTCGGTTCATGTGAAAGATTATTCTTTAATACGGGATTAAGGATAATGATTTTAAGAAACATTTATTTTGATGGAACTTTTTGACAAAGTATCTTGTCTAAAATAGTGAAAGGAGGGTGAAAATGAATAAAGTCATTTTCTATCATAAACCGTTGGTAATTATAGGATTAAGCTTGATCTGCGCTTTGCCTGCCGGGGATGTTTTTGCCCGGGGAGAGGGCGGACGTCGACATGACGGCCGTCCGGCGATTGTGGCACCTCGCCGTTACGATACAGTTGTTGTTCGTAATGAACAGTATCATTATCGTGACGGCAGATTTTTCAGAAGAAATTTTTTGGGGTTTTTCTTTTCTGTGCCGCCGCCGTTAGGTGCGGTTGTAGCTGTTCTGCCAGTGGGTCATACTACCGTTATGATTGGAGGATATTCCTATTATTATTACGACCGGGTGTATTATAAACCGTGTTCTTCCGGATATATGGTTGTTGCAGAACCACACGTAGATACCGCGGTTGTTTACTCGCAGCCGGCACCAGTTCAAACGGAAATTATATCTGGAGATGCAATAACCATGTACGTTCCCCATATGAATGGCAGTTACACTGCCGTGAAATTGGTGAAACGTGATAATGGATATGTTGGTCCTCAGGGTGAGTATTATCCGGAACATCCGACTATTGAGCAGTTGAAAGTTTTATACGGCGGTTAATAATCAGGTCCCGGCTGTTTTTTACTAAGGAAATAGTGGAGAGCGGCCGGGATACGCGGTATAATTATAGCCGGGTGTGTTTGATTATTTTTCGCTTTGACGGGATTTTTGACGATATACCGATGGCATATAGAGAATTTCTATGCAGGATATAACCAACGATATTCTAATACAGGCATCGAAAGGCGATATAGATTCTTTCGAGCTGATATATAAAGCTGCCGCCGGTTTTGTTTATAATGTCGCATTCCGTGTAATAGGGAACAGGCAGGATGCCGAGGAAGTTACCCAGGAAGTGTTCCTGGTTATATATCATAAATTGAAATATTTTCGTTTCCAGGCTTCTTTTAAAACCTGGATTTACAGGATTACGATGAACAGGGCGATTAACCGTTATAAAAAAAATTTAAGAGAGAGGGGCGGAATGGTGGAATATGATGAAGCCGTGTGCCCGGTAATAGTTCCTCATGAGATTGAAAATAAAATCAATCAGGAACAGAGAGAAGATACCGTTATTTCGCTTCTCAAGTCTCTTAATCCGGACCAGAAAGCGTGTGTTGTCCTGAGGAATATTGAGGGGTTGAGTTATCAGGAAATCGCCGAAGCGTTAAAAATTAATATCAATACCGTCCGGTCAAGGCTTAAAAGGGCCAGAGAGTCCCTGATCGCTTTGGGAAAAGAGGTGGTAAAAAATGAACTGTGAAAAAATACAAGAGTTGATTCTTACCGATTATCTTGACGGACAGATGCCGGAAAGACAGAAGCAATGTGTCGAACAGCATATCTCCGGGTGTTTTCGGTGTAGAGAATTTCTTAAGCGAGCGAGGGAAACTGCCGTAGAGCCGTTTACGCATGCCGGCAAAGATATTCCCCCGGAATTTATTTGGTTTCGTGTCCGGGAATCAATTATTGCTGAAAAAGAACGTGCCGCGTGTACGGTTCCCGGCTTCTTGGAAAAATTAAAATCACGCTTTCAGGTTTTTTCTCCGTATCCTGTGATAGGTATGGTTATTATGGTGATTTTTATCATTGGGATAGTAACTCAATCCAAAATGTTTACCACGGCTCGTGTGAAATCAGACGCGCAGGAACAAGCCGAATACCTTGTGTCTATGGCGGAGATGTCGCCGGAAAATTCTATGAACGAAAAAACAGGGTTTGGTACAGTGATTGAAGAATATTTTTTGTAACATAACAATGTCGGCTCGTGTTTGTACTTGGGAGGTAGCTATGATTAAAAAATATTTCGTGATCCTGTTATGGATGGTCGGTATGTTTGGTTTGATGATGCCGGTTGTATACGCGGCTTCGTCAGTTCCTGCCCCCCGGCAGGGAAAAGCGCTTGTTGAAAAAAAAGATGCTAAAATGCAGCAGTTCTTTAAAGAACTTAAGCTAACCGAAGAACAAAAAAAGCTTTTAAATGATAATAAGAATAAACACAGAGAACAAATGAAAGCTATTTTTCAGCA
>Ga0302251_1002054_pt1 | contig 10514 bp, 3 predicted proteins | sample AAG_RA_Gln_MG_FD_193534 | JGI IMG/M metagenome (GOLD analysis project Ga0302251, IMG submission 193534) | Enriched activated sludge microbial communities from anaerobic digester in WTTP, New Holstein, Wisconsin, United States - AAG_RA_Gln | ecosystem: Engineered > Bioreactor > Anaerobic >...
CTCTAATATATATTGACAGAGCATTTTGGCAATGACTAATGAACATCTCAGTAACACCTATAGGTTCTAAGATTTTTACTTTATCACCAAACATAAATACCCACCCCAGGAATGTTGGAGTAACTGCAATTTCAACATTTATAATGAATTTTCCATCTGGCTGCTTTTGTAATCCGACCGTCTTACCAAATTTATCTATAACTACATTTACCAATGTATCATCAAACAATAACTTTACCTTTTGGGTTTCACCTAGGAAATTATTAAATACGATCTTTGAATAATCAGAAATTTCGAGGTCTACAAAACCATTAGTTTTAAGTCTTGTTTCATCACATATTTCAACTTTATCCATTCTATCAACCCTAAAATTACTAATATCATCATACTTAGGGTGGTGAGCTTGCATATAGTAATTATCTTCATTCCATATTAACGCATATGGACTCACTTGGTACCAGTCACCTTCATTTCTAAAAATGATTTCCTTATCAGTGTTGAAATCAAAATACCTAAACCTTATTTGATTGTCTTTATCAATCGCTTTGTGTATTTCATCGATATTATAATAAATGCTTTCGTTTATTGTCTTTGCTCGATCAGCAACTATCACTTGGCGCTGAAGTTCTTTTGCTTCATAAACATTTGTAAGTCGTTCAATTTTCTTAATCAGAACTTCACTTTTTTTATGTGTTATGAACTTTGAAGCCTGCACTGCATCTACCAGCAATTTTAGCTCAGGAAGCTCAAAATCACGGGTTCCTACAAAATACTTATTGGTCCTTCCTTTTTCGCAAATAATATCCATACCAAATGATGTCAATATTTCTATATCAGAATATATGGATTTCCGCTCTGCTGTTATTCCATAATGGGCCAACTCTTCAATCAGGTCATAAACAGTCAGGGGATTTTCTTCATTTGATTTTTCCTTAAGTATTTTCATGATATAGAGTATCTTATGCTTTATCTGTGAATTACTACTCATTACAATCCCCCTTAAGCTTACTTCTTATTCCTAAAATCGAACTTCGGTTTAGATAATCCTTTGTCACAACCTTGATTAGCTGGTTCCTTACTGCTTACAATAGTTTTTACTGGTCCTGTTTTATTTCTAAAATCGAACAAAGGTTTATCCCCGCCAACATTAATGGTGTCAGCTTTTTCTGTTACTATAGTTTCGGCCTCAATTATTCTTGGTATTTCTTCTACCATTGGAACATCATATGCTTCAGAAGTAGATTCCTCCAAAGTATTTGTTCTCGTTTCAGTTATCATCTCTTCTTGATAATCATTTTCTTCTAGACTTGAAACAATTGGATTAACTATTTCTATTTCTTCCGCAGCTTCACTTGAATCACATGCAATTAAAACCTCAGTATTAAAATCGTTTGATTCATAAGTAAATTTAGGTAATTCTTCAATCTCTCCTCGATAGATTGCTGCCTTATTTTTTAAGCTAGCAATCAATATATTGCTCTCAGTTAATAAGTCTTCTGCTTGTTCAAAAGTTGGATAGATTCCTTCTTTTTCAAGATATGAAAGGACATTAAGCATAGTAGTTTCTGGATTTCTATAGTATTCACTACCTCTTATTCTGACAAAACGCCAACCCAATCTCTCTAGAATCGCCTGTCTAGCCATATCATTTTCAAGGTTGTCAATTGTGTGGAACCTTTCACCATCGCATTCTAGAGCTACTTTTTTATCCTGATATTGAAGAACCATATCAATTCTATATGCTCCAACTTTGTACTGTGGAATTATTTTATAACTTCTATCAAGAAGGTATTTCATAACATCCATCTCAAATGGAGATTCACTTAGTGCTAGGAGTCCGTCTTGATCTTTCTGAGGATTCATAGCATATTTGATTAACTTAAGTCTTAGATCATCCGGTTTAAGATCTATCTCTGGATTGAGTGAATGCACAACCCATAACTGATTTCTTGCTCTACTGACAGCAACGTTATAACGCTTTCTGTATTTGTCATTATTTCCATCTTCACTCAGAAGTCTTAGTGGTCCACCTTTTTCATTTGGACCATCAACCAAACTGAGTATGATGATATCTCTTTCATCTCCTTGAAACTGTGGCGGCGTTCCACATTGAATTCTGCGTTCCTCATAGATAACTGGATCAATTAAAGATTGAAGTCTTCTTTCTATCTCAGCACTTTGTTCACTTCCTAGCATTGAAATAACGCCAATAGTCTGATCCTTATATTCTTCTTGTTCAATCATTGCTTGAATAATTGAAACGATATGCTCGACTTCTGCTTCATTAACTTTCTTGCTGTTCTTATTTCCGTTTGGAACTCTATACTCTACCACTGATGGCGTAATTAATACATTTGAAGCATCTCTAAGCGGCTTAATTCGTCCATTGTAAGAAAGACTGTTACTGAACTCAATTATCTCAGGCAGACACCTAAAATGCTCTGTTAACATCAATGGTTTAAATCCAGATGACTTGGCCATATCATATAAGGATGTCAATCCATTGTATAAATGGTTATTTGGTATCCGTTCTAAGTGCTGCGCTACCAAAGCATTAACCTCTTCAGTTTTTACTCCAAATGAATCAGGACTCACCTGCTCATCATCACCTACTATGATTACTTTTTTAGCCAGATAAAGTGCTGATAGTGCTAGGATGTTTGCCTGGCTGGCTTCATCGATTATGATTACATCAAATTTATTATTTCTTGGATCAAAATTCTCAACAACTCTATTAAGTGGCATAATCCACACTGGAATAGCCGTTTGGCAAAGCGGCATTAACTCTCTTGCTTTCGCTCTTAACATCGGTGCATTTTTACCAGTACCTTTGCCAATTTGTTTTATGGTACTTCTCCAACCTTGCAAAGCTTGATTTTGCTTATCGGTTTGGTTCTTGATTTTTTCATACCATGCTTTTTCATATGCCAAAGATCTAGCGTTCTCTAAAAGAGCATTGGTATTGTCTTCAAGTTTCTTTTGAATTTTTTCAGGATCAACTTTATCTAGACGTTCAATTTGATTTCTAAGCTGAAAATGCTTCCATGCATCAGCAAGATTGTCAGGAGTTTTGTTTCCAGAGTGTCTTTCTTCACGCTTATCAATTTCTTCAGCAAGACGAGGAGAGATATTTCTGATTCTAGCGATCAATGACCTTCTTCTTGAAACGATTTCGCTCTTTTGAATTAATGACCTCAACTCATTATATTTTATTTCATATAACTCCTGATCAGCATTTTGAACAGCTACAAGCAAATCTTGAATATAAGGATTTGTTGCAGCAAATAACCCTAACATCTTTTGATAATCCAGAACCTTATTATTTAAAACGGTCAATCGCTCATTATTAAGATTTAGCTCTATTAACTCAGAAATTTTTGTCAAATTGCTTTTTACAATTTCAATATCAGCTATTGAAGTAATACCTATAAACTTTTCTCCAGATAACAAATTAATCTTCTCATTTATTTCAGTAAAATAGCTCTCACAGTCAGTTTTGTACCAACTAAGTGCTTCTATAATTCGTTCTTTGTATTGTCTTATTTTATTTTCAAAATCTTCAAGCATGGAACTATCTAGGTCAACAATACCTAGGAGTAATTTCTCTACTTGCCTAAAGATTTCTTTTTTCTCAATTTCATAGGAAATAAGCTCATAAGCTTTTATGAACTCATTACGTGTTTCAATATTTTTTCCATTAACTATGATTGCTTCTTTAACTTTTTTCCAATCTGTTTTTGCTAAAAAACCAATAGGTTTTTCTTTTCCTGAATCAATGATGTCCTTAATTAAAGATAAACTTGATCTATTTATCATTGTTTCATTAATGTCAAAATCATTGTTCAATTTTATTTTTTGATAACTCTCATAGTTCTTTTCAATTTCATTTATTCTGTTTATTGGTTCATCCCATAATCTAGGATATGTTGGATCTTCAACAGTTTTTTTAATAATTTCAAATTCAAGATTTGATGATCCATTTAGCTTATTGCTTAATCTATTTGAACGATTTAACAGTTCCTCTTTTACAAGGATATCTGCAGTGAGCTTGGCCTCTTTTAATTTGCCAGCTTCTCTTAGTTTGATCTTCAAATCCTTAGTTTCTTTAACAATTTCAGTATATTCCTCTGGTGAGAATAAAGATTCTAAATCAGGATATTCCTGAGTGAGCAGCTTTTCTTCTTCCATGCTTACTTGATCATTTGATGAGTAAATAAATTCAAGTTCATCAATTGACAGTGGGAAAGCTATTTCGTCGTTGTTACTTTTCCCATCAATATAATCATATTGACCAATTCCTTTATTCAAGAACTTTGCAGCATCTATTGGTGAAATTGTCTTATTATCATATATCAGATCTTTGTATTCTAATGATCTAACTCGAATAAGATCTTCAGTTAAATTTCTTGATTCACTTGTTAGGTCCTCACGATTTTGCTCAAGTCTCCTAATTTTGTCTTCAGAAGTATGTAAATCTAAAGAAGTGCTCTTTGAAGCAATTTCATTTATTGCCTCATCCATTTCCTTTTTCTGAGATGTCGAACTTAACAAGCTAATGCATAAACTCTGCAGGTTCACTTCAGAATTGTATTTATCCTTATATACTTTTTCCTTAAGTACGGAAAGTGCTTTTTCAGTATGACTTGTAACCAAGACACTGCTGCCTTGGCTTAAGAGATGACCTATTAAATTTGCTATTGTATGAGTCTTACCTGTACCAGGAGGTCCCTGAACAAGAACTGCACCATATTTATCTAAGTATTTTATGATTCTTAACTGTTCATTGTTGGCTGGTAGTGTTAAGAGGACATCTTTATCAATGCCATTATAGTTCCAATTCTTCTCCACAATTTCAACTTGAGGTTTATCTTTATATACACCTGTCATGGTTCCAAAGAAGTCAGGAAGTAGTGTTTCTGATATTTCAGATATATCTTCAATAACATTCTCTATAAAATTTGAAAAACCTAAGGTTCTTTTTCGCAGAAATATCATAGGTGCAGAGTGAATCTTTGCAGTATTATTGATTGGCGTAGCTTCATCAACATATGTGCCACTTATGTCTATCACGTTTATGATTCTCTTAAATAGAGCACTAGTGTCCTCATAATTTGCAATATCATATTCACCTTGATCAATATCTAGAATAATGTCCGAAAGCATCTTTTGATTGATTGTCGGTATTACTCTAAGCATTGGTGTATATAGGTCAGATTTCTTTTCTTCACATGAAATCTTGAACAGGGGCACATGGGCATCAAAATATAATTGAACCTTTTGTAGGAGTACTGGATGATCAAGTACTCTATCCGATGTGTACCAGCGAATATGCCCATCACCTAGTATGAGTTCAACACTCTCAGAGTCTTTTTTCATTTCTGAATAGAGTTGAAATAAATCATTGTATAGTCTAAGTCCCTGTTCTTTGGGAAGTTCAGACCCTCTCCAACCATTTCTGCTTTTAATCCATTCTTCAAACACTTCCACTCTAGAAGGATCTTCATTAAAAAGCTCATCAAAATAAACTAGGTTTCCTTCTTCATCGGTACTTTCTCTTGAAATACTCTCTTTAACATCTATAGTTTCGATGCTTAGTTTTTTCCAATCATTTTGAATCCATTCAATTAGTGACTCATGAGGTTTAGGGCATGACAAAAGAGTGGGTCTTTTTACTTCAAAGTACTCATTCTCATCCATTTCATGACCGAGAAATACAGACTTTATTTCATCGATTACAGGAATATCTGTAAAACTTAAGTTCCACTTTTGTTTATCAATTTCAGTAATGACTGGATTTGATAGTTCGTTAAATTCTTTAAGGAAATTGAAAACATTTAAAATTTCTGCCATACCCATCACCATCCTAAAGTTCTATTGCATTTAAAACTTCTCTTAAATTTTTAATCTCATCATCTGATAAAGTTGCTCCCTTACCCATTTTCCCATCTTCATGATGCCAGTCTCTAAGATCAAATTTAGGTGCTCTATCATTCCAACTTACTTTATTAAGTTCTTTTGTCCATCCTTTACTATTTTCAGATAAGACCGCAATACGTTCTGTTATTTCATATTTGAATTCTGCCATATTATTTCTCTCCTATTCTTCAGCTGCGAAACCATGTGTCATATAATCGGTCTCATAACTTACACTGGTTTCTTTATAAATATCATCTATTAAATCGTCGTATTCCTTACACACACTCAATTTAGCTCCAGTACCAATTGCTTCAAAATGTTTAATTCCACACTTGATCTTTGATCTTTCCTTATCCCTTAAATCTTCTGGAATTGTGCTACCTTTTGTTTCAGCAACAAAGTAGACTCTTTCAACGCCATCTTTATCAAAGAGTACTGCCCAGTCGGGATTGTAAGAACCAAGAGGTGTATCAATTTTAAACCAGTCAGGTAGCTTAGCATACACCTTAACATGTGTGTCTTTTTCTAATCTTTTCGCAAATGTTTCTTCTACTTCTGAATCGTATACAACATGCTCATATGGATATTTATTACTATGAAGATTAGCTTTCATCATGTTTTTTTCTAAATAGCCATTTAGCTCCTGGTTCTCAAAAAGTTCTTGAGTATAATACTCGTTGTCACCAAGCTTTCTATATTTGATTCCATCAATAATCAAATACTTCATTTTTCTCTGAATAATCTCCGCGACTGAATCCATATACGTTTGTGGATTTTTGATAAACTGAGAAAGGCTCTTAGACTTTGTCAGTATTTCTACTATCGCTTTACGAGTGATATTTGTCTTGTTTTGCAGATAGGTTATTACATCAGGTAGTTGATAATGCGGATCTTCAATAATAATCGTTTCACCGGCACCTTCTTCAGTTGACAATCCACCCTCATCAATATTCACTTTAGCTTTTGCATAAATGAGCTTTGCTTTTCCAACATGCAGATTGTCTCTTATTTCAATCACACATTCATCAATAAGCTTTTCTTCATCCATTTCAACTGAATACGTTGTCTTGTACTTGATTCTATCCCACAACTCTTTAAACTCAGGACTTAAAAATACCTGCTTATTCAATGCAATTTTTTGCTTCTTAGAATTATCTTTAATATTTAGGTTCCCAGCTACTTTACGAAGTTTTGCTATTATGGTATCCGCAACATCTTTAAATTCATCAGGTAGAATAACTTCTTCATTTTTAATCGCAGTTCTTAGCTTATCCTGCACCTTGCCTTTTGAATCAACATAATCCATGTCATGTAAATGTTTCCATAGTTCAGCTGATTTAGGCTCTCCTAAATTTGTAATATTCTCTCCTTCACCAATCTTAATATTGGCAAAATAGTGATCTTCTACATAGCCAAATCTTATGCCTTCTTCTTTTTCAATTTCTTTCTGAAGGCTGGAAACAAACTCGTCATATGACTGATTTGCCATTACAGTTAAAGTATTAATATCAAAACCATGCACTCGTTCACCATCTTGATTAACTGCAAGTCTAAGTCCTCTTCCGATTTCTTGACGCTTCTTGATTTCAGAATTGGTTTCATTCAACGTACAAATCTGGAATACATTAGGATTATCCCAACCTTCTTTCAGAGCACTGTGCGAGAAAATGAATCTCAAAGGTTCTTCAAAACTAAGCAATCTCTCTTTGTTTCTCATGATCTTATTGAACGTTGATTCGTCATCTTTATTCGCTCTTAACTCACCTGACTTATCTGTTCGACTGTCCTTAAATCTACCCTTATTATCAATAGAAAAGTATCCGTCATGAGCTTTCTTCACATCTTCTTCAATATCCACTTCACCAAGAAGATCATTGTATTTAGGTAAGTCTCGTATTTTTCTATATTCTTCTTCAAACCAAATTGCATATTTACCAGGAATCTGATTGCCGTTACCATCGTAATCCCTATAATTGGCAACTTTGTCTATAAAGAATAAACTCAATACTTTTATCCCTTTTTTATTAAGAACGACTTCCTTGTCAAGGTGTTCTTCGATAGTCTTTCTAATTTGAGCTCTTTTAACTTCATCATCAGAAAGTCCCTTTCCTTTTATTTTACCTAATTTTATAGGCTCCTTGCTAGTAAAGTAAACAGACTCGAATCCTTCTTTCGTATAAATATCTTTAACTTGATATCCTTCATAGACATCACGATATCCAGATAATGCCCACAAGTCATCTGAAACTTTTACTGTCTTAGGTACATATTTTATCTTTGTTCCATCTTGAACACCTATCTTAATTTTGGCTGTTATAGGTGTTTTTTTACTATCTACACTAATAAGTTCAAGGTAAGCATCATTGTCGCTATTCTGAGCAGTTATTGACGCTACTTCTATTTGCTTAACTAATTGCTTCTCATATGCATCAATTGAGTCCAATCTATATAGCATATGGTGTTTATCTACATGAGTTGCCGAATACCTAAAAGTACAAAGCGGATTTAGTGATTCGATTGCTTTCTTAGAATTCTTTGTAGTATCTACACTCTGTGGCTCATCAATAATTACAATCGGATTGGTCTCTGCAATAAGCTGAATAGGCTTCATTCCACTTAGTTTGTCATTACGTCTATGAATAATATTAGCACTTGTCTCTTTCTCTGGATCATCAAAGCTTCTTCTAAAAGCATCAATGTTGATGACCATAATTTGAATTGTGTCACTTGTGGCAAAATTTCTTACTTGTTCCAGCTTACTGGAATCATAGATAAAATACTCATAGGATTCATTTTGATATATACCTTTTAAGTGTTCTTCAGTAATTTGCAGCGATTTATAAACACCTTCTTTTACTGCTATTGAAGGTACAACAATCACATATTTTGAAAAACCATATTTTTTGTGTAATTCAAATATTGTTCTTAAGTAAACATATGTCTTACCAGTACCTGTTTCCATCTCAACAGTAAAATTATAATCTCTCTTATTCTTAAGCCTTAATGACTGCTTAATGCCGTTCTTAAGCTGAATATGTCTGATATTCTTTGTAATGTCTTCGTCATCAAGAATCAAGTGATTGCCTACCCCAATAGAAAATTGACCTTCAGTTTCTTCTTGCTTTTTAACACGCACACTTTTACCGGTTCCTTCAATAAATCCTATACTGTCATTATAAGTATTTGTTACTGTAAAATTTGATTTTGCTAATTTTTGACCTTCAAAGATATCCACTATAGAGTCTATGGCTTCGACTTGATAGTCCAAGTCTTTATTGAATTGAAACTTCATCACTTTAGCCACCCCCTAAATGCTCATAACTTCTTCAATATCATTTGTTCTTAAAATCTGCAAGGCATTTGTCTTTACAGTTGAATCTTTAAAGCCATTATCCCTAAAAATAATGCTTGTTCTTGCTGGTTCAAGCTCATCCTTATATGCAACAATCCCTTCAACTACATCTACAGTAATCTCCATATCAAGACATACGAATAACGCTCCAAATCCAATTGAGTATACATTCTTACCTGCAATACTTCTAGATTCAATTGGTGCTGTTAAATCAATACCGTACTTAAGGATAATTTCATAAAGCACATCTTCTTCAGTTCTACCTTCAACAAAATTGTCTACCATGTAGCTTAGGTAGTCTTCGAGATTTTGATTATTAGCATCCCATTTCTTAATGTTTGATGATTCAAGTTTAAATACTTTGAAACCAATATCAAGGTTTTCAATACCTGCCTTATCCTTATTTTCATCAATAATTTTATCACCAGCTCTTCGGATTCTTTCTTTTCCAATTTCACATAATGTCGAATATCCTTGTAAAGCAGCTTCCGTCTTTGCATCAACAATTTCAGGTAATTGAACCATAATAAATCTTCTTTGATTTCCATCTTCAGCATTCAATTTCATTATTGCTTCCGTTGTAGTAGCAGCACCCGAAAAGAAATCTAAAATTATGTCAGTATCTTCTGTAAGAATTGCTGAAAACCTTTTAATCAGTTCAGTTGGTTTTGGAAAATCAAAAACTTTGCGTCCAAACAAATCTTGTACTTCTTTTGTACCCCTTCTACTTGAAATCTCAGTATCAAGTTGAAGAGATCTTATCATTTTTCCTGTTAATCTAGTTTTTTGAACTACTCTATATTCGCCATTATTTGTTTTATAACCAATTATTTCTTTATTGAGTTCTTTACTTGCTTTTTCTCTTCCCCATCTCCAAACCCTTGATATACCATCTTTGGCAGACACAACAGGGTAAACTTCAATCCAATTATCATTTTTCTCTAAACTTATTTCATAAAAATCATCACCAATACGTCCTTCAGGATTCAAATAAAATGGATAATGCAAATTCGGTCTTGTTTGCGGATTGAATGCTACATTGCCATTATAAAGAGGATATATATTGAATTCTCCTTCTGAATCCGAATACTTAAACACTTTTTCTTTTTCAGTTAAGTGCTTAGTCTCAAATTGTTCAATATCCTTTGCGTAAAATAATGCATAATCATTCATTTTCGCAATATGACCATAGTCTATCGCACTTGGTGAAGAATTAATTATAAAAGTCCCAATGAAATTTGCCTCA
>Ga0302251_1002055_pt1 | contig 10507 bp, 7 predicted proteins | sample AAG_RA_Gln_MG_FD_193534 | JGI IMG/M metagenome (GOLD analysis project Ga0302251, IMG submission 193534) | Enriched activated sludge microbial communities from anaerobic digester in WTTP, New Holstein, Wisconsin, United States - AAG_RA_Gln | ecosystem: Engineered > Bioreactor > Anaerobic >...
TTGCTCCCGGTTTTTCAATCTGGAGAATTTCTAAAATAGTAGGCGCGATATTGCCTAAAACTCCCTCGTTTTTGAGTTTTATTCCCCTAAATTTATCGCCGACAAGCAAAAATGGAACAGGATTTTTGGTGTGAAAAGTATTTGGCTGTTTTTCTTTTTCGTCATACATTATTTCGGCATTGCCATGATCTGCGGCAACAATCATATTCCCTCCGCGCCTTAGAACTTCTCGGGCAAGTATTTTTATCTGCTTATCCAGCGTTTCAACAGCCGAAACAGCCGCCCCCAGATCGCCGGAATGTCCAACCATATCCGCATTAGCAAAATTTATGGCATAAAAATCATATCTATTCTTTTTTATACCCGCCATTACGCGTTCAGTTATCGGTTTAGCGGACATTTCCGGAATAGCCGCATAGGATTTTACATACGGAGACGGAATTGCAATTCTTTCTTCTCCGCCAACCGGATCGGCATACCCGCCATTTAAAAAATAAGTGATGTGGGCGTATTTTTCAGTTTCGGCTATATAAAGCTGCTTTAAACTTCCCAATGCCATAGGCAAAGTAGCCGAAACGCTGCGCTCCGGAAAAGCTGTGTGAATATCCAAGTCCGGACCGAAATTAGTAAGGGCCACCAAATGCAAATTTTCAATTCTATCGATTATCGGCATATTATCAGTCAAAATTTCCTTCTTATTCATAGCAACAAACAATTTGGAAAATTGCCTGGCTCTGTCCGATCGAAGATTAAAAAATATGACAGCATCGTTTTGGGAAATTTTAGCTACAGGCTTTCCATCTTCCGAAATCCAAGTCGGAGTCAGATATTCATCCGTGTGATTCCTTTTGTAGTTATTTTCAATGCATTTTTCGGCAGATTCAGCCTTTTCGCCGCGCGCAAAAACCATCGCGTCATAAGCTTTTGTAAGTCTTTCCCATTTTTTTGTCCTGTCCATCGCATAAAAACGCCCAGAAAGGCTGGCAATTTTTCCGATTTCCTGCCTTTTCATGATTTTTTTGAAATATTTGAGATGAAAAAGAGCGCTTTTCGGAAAAGAGTCGCGCCCATCAGAAAAAAGATGGCAATACGCTTCTTTTATTTTATTTTTTTTAGCCAGCTTTAAAATTGCTTCAAAATGATCAGGATCACTATGGGGACTATCTTTATCTCCCATAAGCCCCATGATATGGAGTTTTCCGCCTGATTTTTTGACATGATTCATGGCGCCGATAAGCGCCGGATTCATAAAAAAACTTCTATCATATATGCTTTTAGTTATTACATTTGAATCCTGGATAACAACTCTTCCCGCGCCTATATTTAAGTGTCCAGCCTCCGATCCGCTCATCTTGTTCTTTTCCAGCCCCACATCTGATCCAGTCGCTCCCAAGAGAGTATTTGGATAAAGCTCAAACAACCGATCGATATTCGGCTTTTTGGCAAGTGTTATAGCATTATATTTTGACGGTTTCGCAATGCCATAACCGTCGAGGATAATGAGAAGGGTTGGTGATTTCATATTATCTGAACCACTGATTATCACATGAAAGCACATGATTTCACTGAATAAAAATAAATTCATGTGCAATCAGGATAATCAGTGCTAATCAGTGGTTCTGAATTTTATATTTCTTCTTCTATTCTCAGCAGCCTGTTATATTTGCATATTCTCTCTCCTCTGCTTAAAGACCCGGATTTGATATATTCAGCGCCAGCTCCGACTGCCAGATCGGAAATAAAATCATCCGTAGTCTCTCCCGATCTATGCGATACGACTATTTTCATTTTATTTTTCTTGGCTAGCTTTATGCACTCAATGGTTTCACTGAGCGTGCCAATCTGGTTGACTTTAATGAGAACCGCATTGCAGGCTTTTTTAGAAATAGCAATTTTCAGCCTTTTTACATTGGTAACCAACAAATCGTCACCTATAAGCATAGTCTTGTCTCCCATTTTTTCATTCATCACGCCCCAGCCTTCCCAATCGTTTTCGTTAAGCCCGTCTTCGATTGAAATCACATTATACTTTGAAATCCATTCATTATATATATTAAGCAACATTTCGCGAGTCAACATCGAATTTTCCGGCTTAAATATGTATTTTTCTTCTTTTTCGTCGAAAAATGAGCTGGCCGCGCTATCGATGCCGATATTAACATCTATTCCTTTTTTGTAGCCGGCTTTTTCTATCGCTTGATTTATAAATTCCAACGCCTGGGTATTGCTCTCAAGCTTTGGCGCAAACCCTCCCTCATCCCCAACTCCCACCGCGTATCCTTCCGCGGAAAGTACTTTTTTGAGCTCATGAAAAATTTCGCTTCCCGCTCGCAGCTGTTCTTTGAATGTTTTTACGCCGCTTGGGACAATTTTAAATTCCTGAATACTCAAACCTGAATCGCTGTGCTGGCCTCCATTTAATACATTAAACATTGGAACGGGAAGATTATATTTTTTTCCAGGTATTTTAAAGGTATTTTTAATATGCTCATAAAGCGGAGCTTTATTTTCCATGGCGGCAGCCCTGGCTGTGGCCAGCGAAACCCCCAAAATAGCATTAGCTCCCAGTTTGGATTTGTTTTCCGTCCCGTCCAGCTTAATCATTTCCGCATCGATTTCTTGTTGGTTTTGAGCGTCTATGCCGACAATTTTTCTGGCAATAATATCGTTTACATTACTAACTGCATTTAAAACACCCAGCCCTTCATAGCGGCTCTTATCATTGTCGCGAAGCTCCAACGCTTCATAAGTTCCGGTAGATGCTCCGCTGGGGACTGCCGCTGACGTTTTAATTCCGGATTCCAGTTCTATTTCAACTTCGACTGTCGGATTTCCTCGCGAATCCAAAATTTCCCGCGCATGAATTTTTGTGATTTTTGACATATGCCCTAGTTTTTATTAGAATTTACATTTGATTAAATTGTATCACACAAACAAAAAAGCCCCAAAAGGCCTTTTATATATAGGCAAGACTTAGCGCGTTTGACGAAAAATTATTCATATCAGTCGCTTTTTTTGCGGGTTCTAGCTTCAGATAAACAGGCACAAAATTAACTTGATCTCACATCAGTCGCTTTTATGATTTTGAGACAGATGCGCTAAGTCTTAATAAAGCTAAATTATTTCATCTTCTCCCTGATAACTTCCATGGCTTTGTCCAGCTGGGGATCGCGGTTATTATTGTAATCATCTGTATTTAAATCTACCTCGACATCCGGAGAAATTCCCTTTTCCATAATGTAATCGCCTTTGGGAGTCAGCCATTTAGCCACTGTAATTTTCACTGAAGAATTTCCGGAAAGTTTGATAAGTTCCTGGACTGTTCCTTTTCCAAAAGATTTTTTTCCGATTAAAGTTATATCCTGGTCGTCATGAAGCGCTCCCGCCAGAATTTCCGAAGCGCTGGCGCTTCCTTCGTTTATGAGAACAACTGTCGGAATTCCGCTTAATTTGTCTCCCCCGGCAGTCTTCAAGCTTTCTTTTTCTCCTTCGCTATTTTCTTCAAACACGACTACGCTTTCTTTAGGAAGCATTTTCCCGGCTACTTTGATAGCTTCGTCCAACAGCCCTCCGGGATTATTTCGAAGATCAAGTATTATTCCTTTTGATTTTTTGGAAATAATTTGGTTTACCGCGTCGTTGAATTCTTTCGAAGTATTTTCTCCAAATTTGATTATTTTCAAATAAGCGATATCGTTCTCTCTGAACTCAAATTTGACGCTTTTTATTTCAATGACATCGCGAATGATGGAAATTTCCCTTGTTTCCTGCTCTCCCGCACGCAATATCGTGAGATTGACTTCTGTACCTTTCTTCCCTCTGACTGCGTCAACCGCTTCATCAATTGCCATATCGGAAGAAACTTTTCCGCCAATTTTGAGTATTTTATCCCCGGCCATTAAGCCGGCTTTTTGCGCCGGAGATCCTTCGAGGGGCGCCACTACAGTTAAAATGTTATCTTTTATCCCAAGTTCCGCTCCAATGCCTTCGAAACTTCCTTCAATATCCTGAGAAAATGATTTGCTTTCCCTGGGATCAAAAAAATACGAATAGGGATCATCTGTAGCCCGCAGCATTCCATTAATCGCTCCGTATATCATTTTTTGGGCGTCCAGAACATTTTTGTTAATATGCTTTTCTCTAACCAGATCCCAGACTTTCCAAAATAAGGAAAAGTCTATTTTTTTATCGGCAGACGGAAGCTTGTTGTCGACATAAGCCTGATTTATCGGAATGGTTTTTTCCGCTGCCTCGGAAGACACTTTTTTCTCTCCTTGCTTGTATCCGATAAAAAAACTGCCGTAAAGCAAAAAAACAAAGGTGAAAAAAGCCACTGCCCTATTAAAAAGCTTCCTGTTTTTTTTCATTTCTTCCTTTTCAAAATTATTATCCGGCATCGGGGAAATTATTTCATTTTGGTTTTCTTCCTGCATTTTGTATCTTTTCTCTTAGTTTTAGTTATGTCTCGGCAAAGGCTTTCCGGCGTATTTTATAAAATATTTTGTTCCGCTTAAGATATGGATCCAAGTCAAACGATTGGAAATAAGCGCTTTAAACATGTTTTTTCCCGCTGAACCCCGGCCGTGATAATGATACATTTTGGCATCAGGATAATAAATAACTTTGTAACCGCTTTCCCAAAATCTTCGGCACCAGTCTACATCTTCAAAATATAGCCTAAAACGGCTGTCCATGAGGCCGACTTTTTGAATTGCGCTTCTTTTTGTCATAAGCGCCGAGCCCATAAGCCAGTCCACTTCTTTTGTGCTTTTATGATCAAAATCCTTCATCAAAAATTCATCCAAGCGCTTTTTGGCAAAACTAAGCCTGCCCAAAAATGTTCTTCTATAAATTATCGTAAGGAGAGTATAGAAACGAAAGCACGAAGGCTGCATACTTTCATTAAAATTTAGAAGCTTCGGCCCGCACAAGCCAACATCTGAATTACTTTTCATATAATCCAAAATTTTTTCTATAGAATTTTTTTTGGCTATAATATCGTGATTGAGAATTAAAATATATTTTCCCTTGCTTTTTCCATATCCATTTTTAACCGTTCCTTCAAAGCCGATATTCTCTTTTGAAGGGATATATTTTATTTCCGGATAATCTTCCCTCATCATCATTTCAGTTTCCTCTTCCGTTTCGCTATCCGCAACTATAATTTCATAATCATAAAGGTTTATGTTTTTTTTAACGGAATCGATGCACACCCGAAGCATTTCCGGATTCTTATATTTGGTAATAATAATGGAAAGCTCCATTTATTTCGGTTTTATATCGCTTTGGGCCGCTATAGTGAAGATATTTTGGGCCATGTCATGGATCTTATCATAATTATCTCCCCTCGGCAGAAGAATATATCCAGCCGCGCTTTCTCCAGGATAATACAAAAACCCTTCTTCTGAATCCTCCAACACCCTTGAATGGATTTCTGGATTAGGAATTTGCTTATAAATATCATAGAATTTTTGCATTTCCCAAAGGCGCATATCCGTCCTGACGTTATCTCCCAAACTATCCAAAATTCCGTTAATTTTTGAAAAATCAGAAAGAGTTCCAGCGCTCGTCATCTTATCTTTCACTGCCTGTATGATAACCTGCTGTCTTTTTGCCCTTTCGAAGTCGCTAGATTGGAATCTGGCTCTGGCATAACAGAGCGATGTTTTTCCGTCAAGATGGTTATTGCCAGCTTGAAGACTGAATATGCCGTTGCATTCCTCATCCTTGTTGTAGCAAAGCGGATAAGATTTTGCCACATATCTGGTGCCGTTTTTCCTTACGTAATATTTATTCTCGTAAAGCTGGATTTTTGTCTTTGGATCCTTTGCCGGAACAGTGTATACGTAAGAGTCGCAAACCTTAGGCTCATGGAATTGCGCCCCTTCGGAAAATGGCGTCTCTAAAACGATATCAATTCCGCCAATTGCTTCGATCAGATCCGTAAATCCAGCGAAATTAATGCTGGCCGCATAATAAATTGGAAGACCCGTAACTTCTTCAAGGGCTGTCTTCATTGCTTCCAACCCCTGGCCTTTGCCCTTTTCCTCTCCATAAGCATGCACGGCATTTATTTTTTGCTTATCCTGAGTTCCGGGAACTGTCACATATAAATCGCGGGGAACGGAAATTATCGATGCTTTATTCTCTACTGGCTTTACGCTGATAACCATTATAGTATCAGCCAAAAGGCCTCCTCCTTCCACTCCTTCGCCCCTCATTCCAAGAAGGACGATATTAATTCTTCCTTCTGATTCCCCTTTTAGCTCATCTTTTACCCCGGGAATATTATGAACGATGCTGGACAATAGCCCGCCTTTCGAAATCTTCGTAAGAATCATTCCGGTTTTCCAAGCAAAAAGAACGCCTCCAATAACTAAAATAAAAACAAGAGCGAGTAAAACCTTGAACCATTTTTTCTTATAAAATTTTACCTCTCCCATTGAGTCATTTTGCATATACGCCATAAAATAAAAAAATTATTGAATTATTTATTTTTCACAAAAACCGCCATCGCTCATGAAACATGAACGATGTTTACATTTTAATTCATTTATGGCGTTTGTCAATTTGAAAAGTCTATATCAACTATACTGCTTTTTTACTTAGACCGGCGCAATCCGAAATTCATCCTAATTTATTGAAAATTCCCACCATTTTTTCCGCTGTTATTTTCCAGGAAAATTTTCCGGCCTGCCTTAGCCCTTCAACAACCAGGCTTTCCCTCAATGCAGGATTTTTTATTAGCTCGATGAAATTTTGTGAAAGCTCTCCTGGAATATCGGGGTTAAAAAACAAAACTGCGCCACTGGCAATTTCCCGGTGCGGTGGAATATCAGAAGCAATTACCGGAACGCCGGCTGACATAGCCTCTAAAATTGGAATTCCAAATCCTTCATAAAAAGAAGGAAAAACAAAAACCTGGGCCGCTTTCATGATTGCCGCCTTATCTTCCTCGTCAATAAATCCGGGCATTATTACATTTTTTTCCAGCTTATATTTTTTTATAAATTTTTCTATATTTTTGTCAAAATTATGCCCTTTCCCGCCTGCGATAACCAGCTTCATTTCTTCCATTTCCGGCCGAGCTAAATTATACGCTTCCAGCAAGGCCACAATATTTTTTCTTGGCTGAAGCGTTCCCAGATATAAAATAAATTTTTCCGGCAAATTATATTTTTCCCTAACTATTTTAATTTTTTCACTGGAAGTATCTTGTTCTAGAAAATCTTCAGAAACCGCATTGTGGATCCAATCCACTTTTTTGGGATCTCCGCCAGCTGGCGGATTATAGTATTTTATTATTTCGTCGCGGGTGAATTTGGAAACTCCAATAATTTTATCCGCCCGCCGGAGGCTTCGGGGAATCAGAAGCTTAAGAAAAAATAAATCTCTCCATTTTATAAATTGCGGATAGAAATTGAAAGAAATGTCATGAATAATCGTAATAATTTTAGTGGTTCTGGGAATGAAAAATGGCGTTATGTACTGGGTCAAATAAATGTCCAAATGTTTTTTTCTCGCATATTTTGGCAAAGTCCAAAAATTCCAGACAAACCTGTTGGCTGTTTCGAGAGATGTCAGGTTGAAATTAGGTTTGTTTTCTATATTTAGGCTGTTTTTTATCCCGCACAAAACATTTTCATCAACAATATCAGTTAGGAGTTCATATTCATTGGAATTGTCGATTTCAGCCAAGTTCTTTACCAAATTAAAGAACACCGCCTCATCGCCAGTTCTTTTTTTTCCGATATTTCGCATGTCTATGCCGATAGTTGACATAATTGATTTTAAATAGTATGATACCTAGCTGGTTTCGGTGAAAATTATTTATAATCAAGGAGGGTTATAATGAGAGAGGATGCACCAACCAATTGTCTGTTTCGGCTTTTTTATAGCTTTTCCTTATGTGAGGATTGTGGTGGATACTGCAAATCTGAACACGAGGAAGAAAAACCGCTTTATTTCCCTTCTGACAATCCAGGCGAGATACCTTGTCTTCTCGCTTTGGTCGCCTAAGCCCTAAGGCTTAGGCTTTTTTTATCGTTGCTGTCCCCATCCAAATCCACAAAAATCCAAGTAATATTCCAGCATTGAACAGATTTGCGATAGTTAGTCCGAACCAGGCAACCATAATAAACAGGAAAATTGCTTTTTGCAAATCATCGTCGCTGGAATAAAAATTCCTGGCCGCGTTGAATATCAGATAAAACCAGAAAACCAGAAAAGCTAGAAATCCAACGATTCCTGCACCCAGCCAAACTTCCAAAAAAATATTGGAAGAATTAAGACCAGTTCCCCGTTCGTCCTTGCCCAAAACATTATTAATACTTCCCCATCCGATTCCGAGCAGCGGGTGGTTTTTTATTTCGTTCCATGACTTTTTATAAATTTCGCTTCTAGTCTGAATGTTTGGATCTTGTCGGTAAATTTCCATCACATTTTTTCCCTGAGATTTTTCATTTTCGATGTCTTCCAGATTTATATGCCTGCATCCATAGCTCTCGAGTTCATCAGAACTATTTATTACGCTATCCGGTTTTAACAAGCCCTGATTTATGCAATCACAATCCATTACGCTGCAGCTTACCGTTATTTTTTGCAGTCCCGTTCCGGTACTTTGAACTCGGTTGGCTAATTGGAAATTAGTCAGATTGAAGGCATAAACGATTGCAACGCTTATCACAAGCGATCCAACAATTCCCAGCGTTATTTTAGCCGCTTGCTTCCACTGCCAATCTTTCAATTTTAAATTAGTTAGAACCGCCCATAAAAATACAATTGTGGAAAAGAATGCTCCAAGCCAGGACGAGCGGGAAACGGTGAGAACTAGAAGAGCAAGAGAAAGTGTAAGGAGAAAGTACAAGAATAATGTTGTAACTAGTAATTTGTAATTAACAACTTTAAAATTTGGATTTTGAAATTGATCCGACATCGGAAATTTGTCATTGGAATTTTGATTGTAAATTGTAAATTGTAAATTGTAAATTGTATAAATAAAAACATAAATAACACTTATAAATAATACAATAAACATTCCCAGCCAGTCTGCCTCCGCAAATGTAGAATTCGGCCTTCCCGGCATCGTTTCAAAATTGGCCAGATTATGCATAAAGCGCCAACTCTGCCATATGCCATAAAAAATTACGGCCATTCCGGAAAATATGAAAAACGGAACGATCCTCTTAATATCTTCGCTGTTTTGGATATAAATCCGGACTAAATAATACAGCACGAAAAATGTTGCGAAAATTATAGCCAGTTTCAAACTGGTGATTTTGTCCGAGGTGCCAGTTATGCTTAGAAATCCGGAAAATACCACTAGCAGTAGCGTATAATCCTGCCATTCAAACCCTGGGAGCTTGAAATACAATTTTTTCGAGAAAAACCTGATTGCGACCGCCAGCAGTATTAAAGCCCCGAGCAGCTGATACGGCCGGATTGCAATTCCAAAATTAATCGGCACCAGATTTATATTTTCCAGCATGACAGTGCCAACAAAAAACAAAAATGCCCATCCGGGACGATAAAGCGCAAAAGCTAAAGTTAGAATTACAAAAAAAATAAAATCTCCAGAGCGGAGAGGAATTATTTTCAAATTATTGAGAATTATCAAAACCACCACCAGCAAAATATTGGCCAGAATTAAATAAAGCTTTGTTTTATTCAGATTATTAATAAACTGTTGGATTTTTTCTATCACAAATTTTCAATTATATTCAAAACTTTTTCCGTAAATTTATTCCATCCAAATTGCCCGGCCCTTTCTTTGGCGCGCGCAGAAAGAGTTTCGCGCAAATCTTTGTTAAGCATAACATTTTTCATCACCATCGCAATGTCTTCTACGTCATCGTGATGGCAATACAGGACGCTGTCGCCGCCTACCTCCGGGAGAGAAGAAACTTTCGAAGTAATCACAGGCGTTTCCGTATTCATGGCTTCCAAAATCGGCATACCAAACCCCTCGTAATGCGAAGGATAAACAAACATTAGCGCGTTATTGAATAATGCCGGCATATGATCTTGCGGAACCAAATCGAGAAGTCTCACCTGCTTTGTTAAATTTAATTCTGCAACAAGCTTTTGGGCATCGGTAGCTAGCGGTGCAAGTTGTGGCATGAGTTTTCCGTAAATGACTAGTTTTGGCAATTTATAATGATTGTCATTCCCGCGAAGGCCTGCCTGTCCGGTAGGCAGGCGAGAATCCAGTTCCTTATACGCGCGAATCACGCCTTCAACATTCTTCCGCACTTCATATCCCCCGCCGGCCAGAATATATCCTGGTTTCAACTTATACTTTTTAAGCACTTTTTTATTTTTTTCCTCACTAACTTCTTCTTTATATATCCCATCTATATCAATATAGCTATTCGTGATTTTCATGGGAGAAATTCCAAGATGCTGGATTAAATCTTTTTCCGTTCTCCTAGAAACAGCCACTATTCTATCAGCCTTTTTTATGCCTTTTTCCGTCAGCTTCCAATAATGCTTTTTTCTGGAATTATTA
>Ga0302251_1002057_pt1 | contig 10494 bp, 10 predicted proteins | sample AAG_RA_Gln_MG_FD_193534 | JGI IMG/M metagenome (GOLD analysis project Ga0302251, IMG submission 193534) | Enriched activated sludge microbial communities from anaerobic digester in WTTP, New Holstein, Wisconsin, United States - AAG_RA_Gln | ecosystem: Engineered > Bioreactor > Anaerobic >...
ATCTGAAATGTGTGCATTGTTATTCTGATTCGGAAATGAAAGCGTATGATGGTGAGCTTTCTACATCTGAAGCTAAAAAAATGATTCGCAGCCTTGCGGATTTCAGGGCCCCTGTATTGCTTTTTTCGGGAGGAGAGCCTTTATTGCGAAAAGATATTTTTGAGCTTAATGTTTTTGCGAAAAATCTCGGGTTGCGCACAGTAGTTTCAACAAACGGAACGCTGATTACAAAAGAAATTGCACGCCGCATCAAATCAGACGGGTTTGATTATATCGGCGTCAGCCTTGACGGTGTCGGCGATCGGAATGATATGTTCCGCGGTAAAAAAGGAGCGTTTGATCAGGCGCTTGCCGGGATCCGTAATCTTGTGGAAGCGGGGCAGAGGGTAGGCTTGCGTTTTACCATAACCAAAAGCAATTTTGCAGATCTCCCCCAGATATTCGCTTTGACAGAAACTGAAAACATAGGGAGGATTTGTTTCTATCATCTTGTGTATGCCGGAAGAGGAAGTGGTATTTCCGAGAACGACCTTTCTCATGAAGAAAAAAGGGCGTGTATAGATATGATGTGTGATTGGGCTGTTTCTTTGCGCCGGAGGGGGATTCAAAAAGAAGTTTTGACAGTCGATAATCACGCTGACGGCGTGTATATATATTTAAAATTCAAAAAAAGTAATCCTGTTTTGGCGCAGCGCATTCTGGATTTGCTTCGCGCTAACGGCGGCAATAGTTCGGGGATAGGGATTGCGGATATTGATACGCAGGGTTTTGTTCATCCAGACCAGTTTTGGCATACGTATTCGTTTGGAAACGTACGAGACAGGGATTTTGGCGAGATCTGGACAGATACCGGTGATGAAATGATGCGGAAGCTTAAAGACAGGAAATCGTATCTTAAAGGAAAATGTTCCCGATGTTCTTTTCTGGATATATGCAACGGGAATTTCCGGGTTCGCGCAGGCGCGGTTTATAATGATATCTGGCAGGAAGATCCCGCATGTTATTTGACTGAAGCTGAAATATCGTCCGCTGTATCATCTCCCCGGAACGTTCAGAGACAAAAGGAGGCAGGGTTATGAAATATCCTTTATACCGGGCACAACGGCTGCGTTTCCGGGATTCCCTTCGGAGTTTAACCAGGGAAACCACCGTGTCTTGTACGGATTTAATTATGCCTTTTTTTGTCTGCAGCGGGAAAAACGTGAAAAAAACTATAGTTTCTCTTCCCGGAAACTTTCAGTTTTCTATTGATATGCTTGTTAAAGAAATTAAAGAGTCCGTGCGAATGGGGATTTCAGCTGTTTTGCTTTTTGGGATTCCGGAATCAAAAGACGAATTGGGAAGAGGCGCATATTCAACTGACGGCGTTATTCAAAAGGCTGTAAAGGAAATAAAAAACAAGGTGCCGGAAGTTCTTGTAATTACCGATGTTTGTTTATGTGAATATACCAGCCATGGGCATTGCGGCGTAATACACGGTCGGCCATCACGGGGAGCGGTGGAAATAGATAATGACGCGACTCTTGAATTATTGGCAAAAACCGCTGTTTCTCACGCGTGCGCGGGAGCTGATATGGTTGCTCCTTCAGCTATGATGGATGGACAGGTTGGTTCTATCCGCCGGGCACTGGATGAAAACGGGTTTTCTCATATTCCTATTATGGCTTATAGCGCAAAATACGCTTCAGCATTTTACGGTCCTTTCCGGGATGCGTTGGAATCATGCCCGTCTTTCGGTACCAGGGATTCATACCAGATGGATTGCGGTAACTCTCGGGAAGCATTACGAGAAGTCAGGCTGGATATTGAAGAGGGCGCAGATATTGTTATGGTAAAACCTGCTCTTGCGTATCTGGATATTATCCGTATTGTAAAAGACACATATGATGTTCCTGTGGCGGCATATAATGTCAGCGGGGAATTTGCCATGGTAAAGGCTGCGGGGAAATTGGGGTGGTTGGATGAAAAAAAAGCTATGATTGAAATTATAACCGGAATAAAAAGAGCTGGCGCCGATATTATTATTACCTATCATGCCAAGGAATTAGCGGCGCTGCTGTCTTAATAATTATAATACATAAGAGCTGAGAATGATTATATCCTGGAATGTTACAAAAACGTGTAATTTGAAATGTAAGCATTGTTATCGTGATGCTGGATTACGGGACCCCCAGGAGCTTTCTTCCGAAGAAGCCCGGGGGTTGATTTCTGAAATAGCAGCCGCGGGTTTTAAAATCCTTATTTTAAGCGGAGGGGAGCCGTTAATGCGAAAGGATATTTATGACCTTATTACATTCGCAGCGGCTTCAGGCGTGCGGCCTGTCTTGGGAACTAACGGGACGCTGATTGACAGGGAAGCCGCCCGGCATTTGAAAAAAGCAGGCGCCGTCCGTATCGGTATAAGCCTTGACAGCGTTAATGCTTCTGTTCATGATGAATTCAGACAGGAAACAGGCGCCTGGGAAAAGACAGTGAATGCTATGAAGATATGCGCATCGGAAGGCCTTGATTTTCAGGTGCATACAACATTGACAAAATATAACAGCAAAGAAATTGAAAGTATCACAGATTTTGTTGCTGCGGCAGGTTCCCGCGCGCACCATATATTTTTTCTTGTCCCTACCGGAAGAGGAAAAGATATAACTGATGTTTGCCTTGATGAATCGGAATATAAGCGTGTATTAACCGCGATTTTAAAGAAACAGCAGAAAATTCCTATGGAATTAAAACCGGTTTGTGCGCCGCAATTTATTCCTCTTGCCCGTGAAATGGGTATGGATTTGCGTTTTCAGAGAGGGTGCCTGGCGGGAATCAGCTATTGCTGTATACTTCCTAATGGGGATGTACATCCGTGCCCGTATATGCCTGTCCGCCTCGGCAATGTGCGTGAAATGCCTTTTAGTGTTTTATGGAAAACTAATCATGTATTCCGAGATATGCGGTCACTGGAATATAAAGGGCGGTGCGGTGTTTGTGTCTATAAAGATGTGTGCGGCGGATGCAGGGCACGGGCTTTTCATTTGTCCGGCGATTATATGGCGCAGGACCCTGATTGTTTCTGCTGTAAAGTTACCACAGAACATGGTTAATAAAAAAGATAAGAAACTTCTTGAGGAACTGCAGGACCGTTTCCCGCTTTCTACCCGGCCATATCATGATATTGCCGTAAAACTGGGAATGAAAGAATGCGAGGTTTTAAAGAAAGTACGGGGATTAAAACAGCAAAAGATTATCCGGTATATAGGCCCGGTTTTTGACCCTAAAAAACTGAAGCTTGTTTCCTGCCTTGCCGCTGCACATGTTCCGGAGAAGAAGTTAAAGCGCGCCGCCGCGATTATTAATAAATATCCGTTTGTAAGCCATAATTATCTTCGTGATGGCGAATTCAATGTGTGGTTTACCGTATCCGCGTCTTCAACCGCACGCCTGAAGTCTATTCTGTTCAGGATCAAAAAAGATGCCGGTCTTAAGGAAGTACTGTATCTGCCGGCTGTAAAAATTTATAAAATTGACGCACGATTTAAAATGTGAATTTTAACCGGCATGAAAATAACGGATAAACGCATTATTTCAGTTATATCGGCCCAGGTGGATATTATTCCCAGGCCGTTTAAATCCTGTGCCGCAAAACTCGGAACACACGAAGAAGCAGTAGTGGGATTTTTACGGGAACTGAAAAATTCAGGGATTATCCGCAGGTTTGGCGCTGTCCTGAATCACTATTCTCTTGGATTAAAAACCAATGCTCTGGTGGCGTGGAAAATCGATGCCGGCCATATTGACGCCGCCGCGCACAAACTTCTTTTGTTTTCTTCTGTTTCTCACTGTTACTGGAGGAGAAAAACGAGGCATTGGCCGTATTCATTGTATACGATGGTCCACGCGAAGAATAGAAAAGAATGCTTATTTATTATTAGGAGAGCCGCGCGCGCAATCGGTAATTCCGATTACCGGGTTCTTTTTACTGTTAAGGAACTTAAAAAACGTAAAGCTGATATTCCTGCGTTATTGGGTCATAAGGCGTTTAAGAAAGGATGAGTTACCTGTATGGATAAAAGAAGATATCGCCGTTTGAAAGACGGAGTCAGGGTTATTTATAAAGTTATGGGTGCTCCGGGAGAATCTATTTTACCCGCGTATGATATTGGCGGAGGAGGAATCCGCCTGCAGTTAAGTGACAGGGTTAAAACAGGTGAATTGCTTGAGCTTGGGCTTATCCTGCCTGAAGATCCCCAGCCTTTTTTTGCCCTGGCAAAAATTGTCTGGCAGTCTGAAAAATCAGAAAAAAATGCCGACGGAAAAGAGTTTTTTGAAACCGGGGTGCAATTCCTTAAGCTTGACATTCAGAACCGGATGCGTTTGATTAAGTATGTGTATTCTAAAGTAAAAGAACGGGAAAATGAAGAATAAGAGGAAGAATGTGCGGTTGGCAGTTTCAAAAAGGATGTTCCGGTCTGCCGTGAAATATATGGTCGGGGGGGTTAACAGTCCGGTGCGCTCCTTTAAATCAGTTGGAGGCAATCCTCTTTTTATTGCACAGGGAAAAGGTTCCCGTGTGGTTGATGTTGACGGAAATGCGTATGTTGATTATGTCATGAGTTGGGGGGCTCTTATTCTTGGGCACGCGCATCAGTCAGTCACAATGGCCGTATGCGGCGCATTAAAAACAGGGACAAGTTTTGGCGCGCCGACCGCTCAAGAAGTGGAGTTTTCCCGGATGTTGTGCAAGGCTATTCCTTCAGTTGAACGTGTGCGTCTTGTTAATTCCGGTACTGAAGCGGTTATGAGCGCTATCCGGGTGAGCCGCGGGTATACCGGGAAAAATAAAATTATTAAATTTGAAGGATGTTATCATGGGCATTATGACGGGCTTTTGGTGAAAGCCGGTTCCGGTGCGGCAACACTGGGTATTCCTGACAGCGCGGGTGTTCCTTCGGGGCTGAGCAGGGAGACTATAGTGTGTCCTTATAATGATATAGACGCAGTATACACTGTAGTCCGGAAGTACCATAATGAAATTGCTTGTATTATTGTAGAGCCTGTTGCCGCAAATATGGGCGTTGTGGAACCTCATGGCAATTTTCTCTCAGGATTAAGGGAGTTGAGTGACCGGTACGGTATTGTGTTAATTTTTGATGAGGTTATTTGTGGTTTCCGGTTTTGTTACGGAGGGGTGCAAAAATTGTTTGGGATAACGCCTGATATGACCTGTTTGGGTAAAATTATCGGGGGAGGTCTTCCGATTGGTGCCTATGGGGGAAAAAAAGAAATTATGGAATATGTTGCTCCTGTGGGCCCGGTATATCAGGCAGGAACACTTGCCGGCAATCCGTTGGCTGTCAGCGCAGGAATTGCTGTTTTGCGGGAGCTTCAAAAAAAAGATTATTCAGCTCTTGCCGTGCAGACAGCATTTGTATGCTCCGGTTTGGGAAATATTTTTCGAAAATACGGCATTCCTCATACAATTAACAACAAGGGGTCTTTATTTACCCTGTTTTTTTATCCCGGAGAAATTAATAATTATTCTGCTGCCGGAAAATCTGATACTAAAGTTTTCTCTGAATATTTTTGGGCTATGCTGAAAGAGGGAGTGTACCTGCCTCCTTCGCAGTTTGAAGCTCAGTTTTTTTCTTTTTCTCATTCTCCCCGGGACATACAAAAAACCCTGGCCGCGCATGAAAAGGCGGCATGGACGCTGGCGCATAGTAGTTCTTAGAAAGAATAAAGATCAGAATAAAAAATATGAATTTTTATTCCATTGTTCGTTTATGTGGTTCTGTCCGCGCAGGATTTTATGTGTTTTCGCTTATAATCCTGGCTTTGATAGCAGGATTGTTTTTTCCCGATGTATTTAATTCATCCCTGTTTTATATCATTTTATTTTTTCTTTTCCTGAATATCGTATTATGTGCTTTTAAGGGCGGCGTGTTTACTCCTCGGAAATTAGCCTCCGTTTTTTCTCACTCAGGTGTTTTAATAATTTTAGTCGGATCGTTTCTGACCGCCACCGGGTCAAAAACCGGCACCATGAAAATAGCAAAAGGAGAAACAAAGAACAGGTATTATTTTAACGGTACGGCGGAGAAATTGCCTTTTGAAATAACTCTTTCTGATTTTGAAATTGATTGGTACCGTCCTGCGCAGTACCGGTTTACCGTGTTCCTGACGAAGGAACGGATGAAACAGACTTTTACGACTGAAGAAAAAAAAGAGTATTCTGTTAAAGGTATCCCGTATACAATTACGGTTTTAGATTATAATCCTGATTTTGTCCCGGGCAACCGCCAGCCGCCCGTCTTTTCTTCGGCTGTTCCTTCCATGAGCGCCCAGCCTGTGTTTGATCCCGCTGTGTTGGTCCGTGTAAGTTCTCAGGGTAAGGTCTATGACCAATGGGTTTCGGTTTCTAATCCCCGTTTTAATCTGCCCGGAGATAATTCCGTGGAATTTATGTATGTCTGGAACGCTCCCGTAAAAGAATTTCGCAGCAGTATAAGTATTGCGGATAAGGGGGTAACCCGGAATGCGATTATTAAGGTTAATTCTCCTTTGAGGTATAAAGGGTATATGATATACCAGGCCAGTTATGACCCCTCGTATTTTCAGTGGGCCGGTTTGACGATAGGAAGGGATCCCGGCGTTGGCTGGATATTGGGAGGGTTTATTTTATTAAATGCCGGAATTGCCATTGGTTTGTACAGGAGAGCACGTTGTATCCCGGCTGACACCAAATCCCGGGAAAGTTTAGAATGTATCTGACAGTCCTTAAAATAACGGCGTTCATCTATCTCGGCGCGTTTGTATGTTTTCTGGCCGCTGTTTTTTTACGTAAAAAAACAGCGGTATTTTTTGCCCAGGGAATGGGGGGGCTTGGTTTATTATGCAATACGTACGTGCTTTTTTTACGATGGCGGCAAACAGGAAATTTACCGTTTACTAATATATATGAAGCCCTTATTCTTTTTGCTTTAATAACGTTTGTGCTCTATGGGATTGCCTGGCGAAAAAATGATACGGGGATTTCCGGGGCGTGTGTCGCGCTTATCGCGTTTGTCAGTATATGGTACGCTTCATTTTTTGATACGTCGGTTAAACATCTTATGCCGGCCCTTCGTTGTAAATGGATATTTGTTCATGTTTCCAGTTATATGATAGGGTATGCGTCACTTGCTCTTTCTTTTATCGCCAGCGGTATTTATTTATGTGTCCCCTCAAAAAATATACGTTCGGAATTCGCGGTGACGTTGGATAACGCTGCGTACAAACTTATTATGTTAGCCATGCCTTTTATAACTGTCGGGTTGACTACAGGGTCTGTGTGGGCATATATTGCCTGGGGCAGGTATTGGGGATGGGATCCTAAGGAAACATGTTCGCTTATTTCCTGGTTTATCTATGTTATATATATTCACGGCAGGGTTTTGCGTGGATGGAAAGGCAGGATACCAGCCGTGGTTGCCGTTGCCGGTTTTTTCGCCGTGATTTTCACTTTTATCGGAGTTACATTTTTTTTAAAAGGTTTGCACAGCTATCGATAGAGTTTAGTCGGATCATATCTACGTGTGTTGAGAAAAGAACGCATATTTTCCTTGACAACTAACTTGTTTTGTATTAAAAAGGACATAGTTTAGGTGTTTTATTTGGGTCAACAAACCAAAAGGAGGGGAACAGTATGGGAAAACGCACTGGTTTTATGGTTCTAATGGCATGTCTTTTTGTTTTGGGAATGGCAGCTACTTTTGTAGCTCCGGTATTTGCCCAACAGGCAAAAGTTGAATATCCGGAAGATTACCGCAGCTGGCATTATCTTAAGTCAATGGTTATTTCAGAAGGCCATCCTTTGTTCAGCATTGTTCCGGGATTGCATCATTTATATGCAAATGATATCGCGTTCCAGCATCTTAAATCCGGAAAAAATGAACCGTTTCCTCAGGGAAGCAAATTCGCGTTTGAATTACTGGATGTAGCTACGACTAAAAATTCAGTCAGTACTACAAAGAATAAGATAGTTTTCGTGACTCAGAAAGATGCGGCGTTTGGACAGACCGGCGGTTGGGGATGGGAAGCATGGACATTACCCGGCAAAGAAAGAATCGTAAAAGATGTCGATCGTCAGTGCGCTAATTGCCATTATCAGTCCACATCTACATTTGACGGTATCTGGGTCAAATGGGACGAAGTCAAAAATATCGCTAGATAAGTTTGTAGTTTTTTTTCTTCCCGAGCAGTTATCCGGTGCAGGCGAAGCAAAAGGCAATCGCCTGTGCGGCGCCTGCACCGTTAAAAACAAATACGTTTTATAAAAAACAGGGGAAGTAAATGTCGATAAAAAATAAATTCTTTCTTACCTTTTTTATAGTCCTTTCACTTATTTCGTTTACCTCCGTTCTGTTTTTTTCCACATTTCACCGTAATGAAACAATCCGTCTTATAAAAAATAAAGGTGAGGTCCTTGCTGATGCCGTGTCGTATGCGACAATGCTTGGTTTGGAATTCCGTTCTATTCCTTCTGTCATGGAAGCAACAAAAGGTGTACGTGCTGTCAAGGAATACCGTTTTGTGGGAGTTTTTGACCAGGAGAATCAGCTATTCGCGCAGGATAAATTTGAAGGCAAAGATAAAGAGGAAGCATTAAAACTTCTCGCTCAAGGAGATAAAAAAGGCCAGTTTGTTGAAGCGAGCATGCAGTCAGACCTTTTAGTTGTTAAAAAAGTCTTGATGTCTGATTCCGGAGAAAAGGTAGGGACATTGTTTTTAGGTTTTGATCTTAAAGAAATCAACCAGGCGATTAAAAGTTATCAGATCGTTATCGGTATTATCAGTATTGTGTTACTTGTGATTGGTTCTCTTATTGGATATATTTTCGCCCGCCGTGTTTCCATATCTATGCTTCGTTTTCTTCAGATTGCCGAGGGATTAGGCTCACGAGCAGGGGATTTGACACAGCGTGTCCCCATTCACAGCAATGATGAAATAGGCAGATTGGCAGAGGTTTTTAATAAAATTATAGAGTCAATGCATGATATGGTCTCCCGTATCAGAAGCACTGCCGAACGGGTTGCTACTTCTTCCCAGGAAATGTCATCCACATCGGAAGAGGTTAACGCAACTGCCCAGGAAGTTGCTTCGGCTGTCGCTCAGGTTACTAAAGGGACTAATACACAGGCCAGCCGCATTGAGGAAACCTATAAGATAATAGAGATCGCCGCTTCAAGCCTGCGTGAAGTTGTTGCTAAGGCATATTCTACAAATAAAGCCGTTAATAATACAAGCTTAAGCTCGGAAAAGGGCCGCGCCGCGGCACAGGAAGCAGTGGCGAAAATCGAAGAACTTACTAAGAAAGTCCTTGAAACAACCCAGATTATTCAGGAACTCGGCAAGATGTCACAGGAGATTAACGAGATCACTGAAACGATTAATTCTATCGCGGATCAGACCAACCTGTTGGCTTTAAATGCCGCTATTGAAGCGGCCCGCGCGGGTGAAGCAGGGAGAGGGTTTGCTGTTGTGGCGGATGAAGTCCGCAAGCTTGCCGTTGCATCAGCTGAAGCGGTCAGTAAAATAGGCAGGCTTATTAATTCAATTCAAAATGGTTCTACCCGGGCCGTCGAGGCGATCCAGGTAAGTTCCCGTGAAGTAAAAGAAGGCGAAGCTCAGGTTGTGAATATTTCTGAGGCGTTGGTGGAAATTAACACTGCAGCTACCGAAGCCGCAGAATTTGCGAATCAGATCGCGGTTTCCGGGCAACAGCAGGTTGACGAAATGGCAAGAGTTGTTAAAGCAATAAATGAAATATCTTCAGTCGCAAAAGATTCCGCTTCTACCGCTGAAGGTGTCGCGGCAAGCACTGAAGAACAAACAGCTTCCATGCAGGAGCTATCTGCTTCAGCCCAGGAATTAGCTAATTTGGCTATGGATCTTAAGAATTTGGTGGGTAAGTTTAAATTGCGTGAGATAACGGATAAAAGCGCGTAAATAGCGCGCGCGGATATACTTCAATAAAAAAGCCACTGACTTTATCTTCAGTGGCTTTTTTATTGAAGTATACGGTTTTTATTTAATCTTTTCTCCGGTCTTTAACGTAAATGCTTTTCCCGAAGGTCTTGGCGTAGCTTTTTAATTCAGTCGCGGTCTGGATTATTTCTCCTACGTGGGAAAATTTTCTGTTTTCTCCGGTGGCAATCCCGATAGAAACGCTCAAAATAGGAATTTTAGCCAGTTGTCCGCTTCGTGTTTTGGTTATGATGTATCCTTTTTCCCTGTCTTCTGTATCATAAAATGAGCCGATGTTTTTATCGAATTCATCAAGTATCATTTTACAGACCGGATCAATACAATCCGGGGTGGTGATAAAAATAAAATCATCCCCGCCTATATGCCCCACAAAATCAGTCCGGTTTCCGAGGCTGGCAAGGCTTTTGACAAGCGTTTGCGCAGTAAAGAGGATTATATCATCGCCTCGTTTAAATCCATAACGGTCATTAAATTCCTTAAATT
>Ga0302251_1002058_pt1 | contig 10491 bp, 8 predicted proteins | sample AAG_RA_Gln_MG_FD_193534 | JGI IMG/M metagenome (GOLD analysis project Ga0302251, IMG submission 193534) | Enriched activated sludge microbial communities from anaerobic digester in WTTP, New Holstein, Wisconsin, United States - AAG_RA_Gln | ecosystem: Engineered > Bioreactor > Anaerobic >...
ATCTATTGCCATGACGAGTATCAGGAACATGTTTCCGTCAAAAGGCTCAGGGAAATATGTATCAAAATCCGTAACGAAATGAGCCTCGCCGATATTGTCAATGATACCGGCGTATGGTTATATCAACCGCCTGGCTCAGATTTTGTTTACGCAAGTCCCTAACCGGACATTACTGACTATTTGTAGAAAGTCAACAACGTTTTGGTTTCTTCGCGCATCCTCATTAGGCGTGTCGTTAATCATGAGCGTAAATACTTTTATGCTCTGTTAGATTATGTCTCACACAATGCCGCTCGTACCTTTTGCACGATAGCTTCAAAATCTTTACCTTTAGGCATGATGAAAAAGCATTTGCCGTTACTTCGTTTTTCCCAGAGTTCTCCGATTTGCCGCTTTTCGATATTTTCCGGCAAATCCCAGTCACGCATGTTTTTGTATTCGACCGCCATTACCGTTCCGTTTTCCATTTGGCAGAGAAAATCCGGATAGAAACGGTCGCTTGCTGTTTGCAAAGAGAAAGACGTTTTCTTGCGTTCGACGTTGCGTACCCAAAATATTACACTTTCAAGTTGTGTTGCGAGAAACAGCGCGCACTCATACTCTTCTCCTGTTCTTTTCAAATTCCCGATTTGTGGAAAAAAATGCTTTGGCAGATCCACAAAACCGGAATAGATGAAGTCGTAAGCGTATCGGCCCTGTTCAAAGATCACTTGGCTTTGATCATTGACTATAAAATCTTCTTTGTTCAATAAAAGAGACTGATACACTTGATTCAAGGCCTGTTTTTTGGCATTTGAGATTTTGTCTTCCAGGACAGTTCGCAGACGATATTTATCGTAAATTAATTCGTCCAGAGTAAAATTCTTAGATAGCAGCCATTCAACAGCTTTGTTCAAAAACGCCGCCTTTTCATCCGGTAAGATAGTGTCATCAAAGATATTTCTTTCCAGCCAAGCCACCAAGTCAACGCGTGTCCAGCCCGAATGATAATCAAACTGAACTTGTTGGACCGTCTTCTCATTGAAGTACGTGAATTTTATCTTTTCCGCATTACTATCCACATAGAGAGAACCGCCATCAATTTTTTGATAACTCTTGGTAAAAGTAGGCAGTTCCGCCGAATAATCCAACAGCCGCCAAGATCCCTGTAACAGGTGTGTGTCATCGAATTGTTCCCACAAATCCGCCTGACGGTATTGCAAAACCGGCACTGCAAACAATTCTCCCTGTTCCGACGGGGTTGGCTGCTGCGCTTTACGCGGTTGGTGCATGCGGCTCACAGCCAGTTCAAAAGCATTTTTTCCTTCCAACGTTTTAAAAGCTTCTTTCAGTATCTTTTTCTGATTTTCAGTAAAAGAACCTTTCAGAGTGATCGTTCCATTTTCCGGTGTGATCTCTATTTTTTTTGCAAGATTATTCGGAATGTCCACAGGTTCCGGGAGCTCCGGCGCGCCATATGTGAAATTCATTTGTTGGCTGAATAGATCATCTTCCGGTTGAGAATCCGGCGTATGGATCAAATCTCTGGTTTCCTGGCGTTCAAAACCGTTGCGCACCAGACCATCTTTCAGGCTTTCCACGGTTGCGGCAAAATTGGTTGATGTCAAATAAGCATAAGCCATGTTCAAGCCAGAATGTTCTTTCTTCCGGGCATATGGCTGACGCAAAATGCGGCCCAGAATCTGCTCCGCAGCCGTGGCCGAACTGGTATTGCGCAGCGAGCAAAGCACGTAGGCAAAGGGGCAGTCCCACCCTTCGCGCAGCTTGTCTACAGTGATGATGAAGCGCAGCGGACAGTCCTCGGCCAGAATATTAATGCCATCAATTTCATCGACCGCACCCGTGGCGATGGCAATTTCTTGTGCAGGAAGGTTAAAATCGTCGATTAGCGCTTTCTTGACGCGTTCCGGCGTAAGGGTTTCATGATCTGCGTCCTTGCGTTCCGCCTGGATCAGCATGACCGGTCGCAGATAACCACTGCCGGTAATTTTCTCGGCTTCGGCTTCTTGCTGCAATTCATTCAAACAGGCAATCGCGTCGCGCAACGCGTCCATCCAGTTAGGCCGCTGCACCAGATTAATCGGCATCTTGATCATGTCTTCGGAATGCAAAACGGAGGCGGATACGCTGAAAAGCACATTGCTGGGCTGCCAGGTGCGATCAGGCGTCGCCGTCAATTCCAGAATGGCACAGGGTTCAAAGCGCGCCAGCGTTTCAAAAGCCAGCGGTGTTCCCTGATTGTGAGCCTCGTCCACGATGACGAAAGGGTGACGGAGCCGCAAGACATCGACCAGCGAACCGTTGCCGCGTTGCGCCTTGCCGGCAAGATCATCGAAATGTTCCATCAGATAGCCGTTTTCCTTGTAAACACTGAGACGGCCCGTGTCTTCCTGCTTAAACGCCTGCATGGTGGCAACGATGATAGTGTTGGACCCGTTGAGCACATGAGGCGTCACGCAAATGGCCTCATCAATATCCAAAACAGTAAAGTCGCCTAAAACGGTGGCCACCGACCGGCACAATATCGTGGTGTTGTCACGCAGCGCCTTGAGGGTCTGTTCGCGAATCGGTTCGGACGGCACCAGCCACAGCGTCACGCTGAAGGGTGCTTCCAGCAGGCTGCGATTGACCCTTTCAATGGCCATGCCTGCCACCAGTGTTTTGCCGCCGCCCGTGGGAATCCGCACACAGGCATAAGGAACTTTCTCCAGACTGGACAGAGGATGATAGGGCAGTGCAATATCGCGCCACTCCAATGTTGTCTGCGCGTAGCTTTCGCGGGGATTGTTGCTTTCCCTGCAGCGTTTGAGAAATTTTCCCAACCAGTCCAGCGCTTCAATTTGATAGCTCTTTAACATCACAAAACACCCACTTTCAGCTTGTAGGGCAACTGTTTGAAGACGATCTGCTCGCGTCGCAGACGTTCAGCGCCAAGGCGGCAGGCAGCGCCGTAGATGACTTTGGGACCATGATGCGGAGGAAGTGACGCGAGCACGCTGGTCGTCAAAACATTCCCGCCGTCTGGTGTTTTATCTTTTAAGATTCCGTTATAAAGTAGATAGATGCCTGTGCCGTTGTGAACACCCAGCAGCGGGCTGGATGACTTTTTCAGAACGGGTAACGGCTCGCCCGTTTCGGTGAAATAGACATGTCGCGCCAGGTCGGCAAAACGCACGGTGGAACGGATATTCCCCCGCTCGTCAAAAAGCGGTTCGCCTAACTCGCAGAAGCGGAATCCGCCGCCCAATGGAGGCAAATCTGCTATTCCTTCAACTACCCTTTTGATCCTTTCGGCAGTGACGTTAACAGCAATATCAGGCATCATCTCAACGAGAATAAATTTTCGGTTAGACCCTTCGTCTTCCTGGTTGATTTGAAGTACTGCATGTCCTGTCGTTCCACTACCGCCAAAGGAATCAAGAATTATGTCGTCCGGACCCGTAACATACCGAATCATACGCATAATGACTTCGTGGTCTTTGGGATTGGGAAAAACCTTCCGCCCTTCAAATATCTTTCGCAGGAGCTTCACTGAAACTTGCGCCTGTTTTTGAATCAGGCTTGGCATTACCAATAATCCAGCTACGCTATCATCTGCCTCTGTTGATTCATCGAATTCAGCATCTGGGCCTATTTCTTCAGGGATAGGCAGCAAATGAGCTTTTCTAAAAGGCGGTTGTGTATGGTCTTCTCGAAAAACAACTAGACCTATACCAATTAAGCGCTGCATTTCTTCAGAAGTGGCAAAGCCCCATCCTCTTTCGGGAATCTTGCATGGCATTTTTGTAAATGGATGTATAACATCATAGCGGGGACCACCGCCACCCGGCCATGAAATATCTCTATCACGCCAAGGCCCCCATTTATCAACCCATTTGTATCGGCTTAATTTTTTTGAAGGATGATTTTTGGGCAACTCCTTGTACCAAGCTCTTAATTCATGTTGGATAGAATCGTAATCGTTACTAAATTTGTCTTTCAGCTGTTTCCAATGAACAAGGATTTCAGCCGCACCCGGTTTCTGCTCACGCCACACAGTTTTCCTATCTTTTAAATATTGAAGCGATTTGGCATAAACAAGCATATACTCATGCCCGGTAGAAAATAGCTTTGCGTCATTTTTTCGAGTCTTATCCCAAACAAGCTGCGCTATAAAATTATGGGGACCAAATATTTCATCCAAGAGGATGCGCAGCCTGTACCCCTCGAAATCATCGATACTAACGAGGATAACGCCATCTTCTCGAAGAAACTCGCGCAACAACGCCAGACGCGGGTACATCATACAGAGCCACTTGTCGTGACGCGAAAGATCTTCCGCTTCCTTTCCTACGGCGCGGCCCAGCCAGGCCTTCATTTCGGGGCTGTTCACATTATCGTTATAAACCCAGTTTTCATTGCCCGTGTTGTATGGCGGATCGATATAGATGCATTTGACCTGTCCGGCGTAGTAGGGCAGCAGGGCTTTGAGGGCAATCAGGTTGTCGCCCTGCACCAGCAGGTTGCCGCAACCCGGATCGCCCACGGAAAGGTCGTCATTATTTTTGAGCAGGTGAAACGGCACTTCCCGGTGATGATTGACCACTGCTTTTTTGCCGATCCAGTCGAGTTTGGGCATGAATTATTGTGCTCCTGTTCTTTACGAGACGTCATATCCGAAATTAGGACAAAAAAAATTTTGCCGGGCGAGTATAGGTTTATGCCTATGCTGTGTCAAGAAAAATGATGGACATGCAGAGCAATATCCTATTGACATTACTAGCACAATACGCTTTTATTCAGTAACTTTAAATTGCATTTCTAAAATCTTTCTATTGCTACTGTATCTGGAGGGATTCACATGAAGTCAATCAAGGAAATGCCCGTTCATAGCCGCCCGCGCGAAAAGTTGCAGGAGAAAGGCACTGCGGCGCTGACCGATGAGGAACTGGTGGCGGCAATTCTGGGCATGGGCACAGCCGGACGCGACGTGCGGGCGATTGCCAGGCAGGTGGCCACTCTAATCCAGGAGAAGCAGAAAGATTTATCTCTTGCCGATTTGCTGGATGTTCCGGGAATGGGACTTGCCAAGTCCGCACAAATACTTTCCGCCTTTGAGCTGGCGCGCAGGCATTTGCTTAAGGATACGGTAAAAATCAGCCGCGCCCAGGATGTTCTGCCTATCGTTTCCGACCTGATCGAAAAACGGCAGGAGCATTTTGTTTGCATTTCGCTCAACGGCGCGAATGAAGTCATTGAAAAACGGATTGTTACTGTCGGACTGCTCAATATGAGTCCCGTGCATCCGCGCGAGGTTTTCGCCGATGTGATTGTGGATCGGGCGGCCGCGGTGATCTTTGTCCACAATCATCCTTCCGGCGATTTGCGGCCCAGCGACGCTGATTTGCGGATACATGAGCAACTAACAGAAGCCGGAAATATTCTGGGTTTGCGTATCCTTGATCATATTATCATATCGCGCCGGGGCTATCTGAGCTTTCAGGAAGCTGGAATCATTAAAAGTTAGCAAAATCTAAATAGAATTTATCGATTCTGCAAATAGAAGTTGACAAAAGTTGACGTCATGTGCAATGTAACACTATGGAAAATAAATTAAATATCGAAAACGTCAATCGAAAAGTACAGGAGCTTGGCCTGAACCAAACAGCGCTTGCCAAGAAAATGCAAGTATCCAAGGAAGCCGTATCTAAATGGTTTCAGAATGAAAAATACCCCCGACCCGATAAGCTTTTAAAATTGGCGCGTATTCTGAATCTAAGTTTTGGTGAACTGGTCTGCAAGGTTGCTACTGAAAACGAGCCGGTAATCGCCTTCCGCAGGAAAGGTGCTCATAAGATAACGTCTGAATACATCGACCAGGCCAAAGACATGGGAATGATCCTGAAAGAATTGGTACCATATCTTCCATTTGACGATCTTTCTCAGCCTGCTATTCTGAAGTCTCCTTCCGTAGATTACGATTATGTTCAAAAGGTTACAAAACGAGTCAGAGAAAAAATCAACGTTCATGAAGGTGACGAAATCCGCTTCGATAGTCTGATTAGATTTTTCAACGAGTTGCAAGCTGTTATTATCCCTGTTCTCTGGGGTAATAAGGAGAATCACGAAAATGCCCTTCATATCTATCTTCCCGAATCGATGACTACCTGGATTTACTTAAATCTTGATTGCCGAATGCACGATTTTAAGTTTTGGATGGCCCATGAGCTGGGACATATTCATGCGCCAACGCTGCAAGGAGAGGATGGTGAAGACTTTGCCGAAGCATTTGCGGGCGCGTTGCTAGTGCCTCACGAATTGGCCGCTCGCGAATATAAAACGCTACAAAACATCGACAACATTGGGTCTCAAATCAATCATATCAAGTCACTTGCGGAAAGGCTCGTTGTTTCACCGCTCACCGTTTATTATCAAATCAACAAATATGCCGTTCATAGTGAAGAGCCTAAAATCGATCTGGAAACGAACAAAGAAATCTACCAGGCCACAACCAATTTCAACAGAGAGTTCAAACTGGTTGGTGAAGGTCTCTTTGGCACCAAATCCCCTTCGCCTTCTCGCTATATTGCCAGTGCGAAGGAACTGTTTGGAAGTCCCTTTTTTGAAATCCTTAAGAAATATATAATCGACCATCACAAATCGGCAAGTTTTATTCAATGCCTCCTTAATATACCGCTCCTTGATGCACAAAACGTGTATAAGGAGCTTTGTTAATGTCTCAAAGTCGCATTCTCGTAGATTCCAATGCTTATTTTCGATTGGCGCAAAGCATTCACCCGCTTTTGAATGTCGAATTTGGCGTGCAACGATTTTGTCTATACTGCCTCAAGGAGTTACAGGATGAATATGATAAAAATCCTCGTTTAATCAATACCTTTTCCTGGGTGAATGAGCCTGAATATGTAAAGAATCGTTCTCATTTGCTGAAAATAACAAGAGAAGAAAAACCGGAAATCAAGAGAGCTTATGACTTCATTCGCGACTACGTGCGCAACGTGCATCCCGGTGTGTCAAAGGTTGACGTTCTTTGTCTGGCCCATGCCGAGCAACTCAACATTCCGGTTGTAACGGACGATGAGGAAATGAGGATAGCTGCAACGGCCTATAATATTAAAACATTCAAGACCTTAGAACTTCTCAGACTGATGCTGGATTGCGACTATATTGATATCAAGAAAATTAGAGAGATTGCCACCTATTGGATTTACCTCAATGATAGACCGAAAGATTTTAATGTGGATTACAAAAAACTCTTCGGCGAAACGCCACCCAAGTAAAGTAAAGGGGACGGTTGTACTTAATTTATATGCCACGAAGGAGCCGTAAACCATGACCAAATCGATCCACCATTGGCCCCTGCGCGGCTGGGCCGGTCTCGCCCTTATTGCCGTTTTCTGGCCTCTCAACTGGCTGCTGGACGGGCCGCGGACGCACTGGGGCTTCTTCCCCCTCTGGCTCGGTTACTGTCTTGCCGTCGACGCCGCTGTTTTTTTTCGTAAGGGATCATCTCTTTTTTCGCGGGATCCCGGCGGGTATGTCGGAATGTATCTCATTTCTGCTCTGGCCTGGTGGGTCTTTGAGTTTATCAACTGGCGAACTGCCAACTGGATCTATCTGGGAGAGGAAAATACGGGCCCGATCGGTTTTTTTGTGCTGTCTTCTTTCAGTTTTTCGACGGTTATTCCCGCAGTTTTCGGCACTGCGGAACTGGTCGCAACTTTCCGCCCGATCCGGAACCTGAAATCGAGCCGCCCTTTGCTGCTGACGCGCTCATCTTTGACAGTCATGTTCGCCTCCGGATGGGTGATGCTGGCATTGCTCTTCATCTGGCCGAAATATTTTTTCCCTCTCGTCTGGATTTCGGTCTTTTTTATCCTGGAGCCCATCAACGCCCGGCGGGGATATCATACACTAACCGGATTTCTTGCCGAGGGCGACTGGCGGCCCGTCGTCGCGCTGTCAACCGGCTGCCTTATCTGCGGCTTTTTCTGGGAAATGTGGAATTTTTTCTCCTACCCCAAGTGGATTTATGAAATTCCCTTTGTCGGCTTTCTAAAGATCTTTGAGATGCCGCTTCTGGGATACGGCGGCTACATCCCTTTCTCCTGGGAACTTTTCGCTTTCTACCACCTCATCCTGGGACTTTGGGGCAGACGTTCTTCCGTTGATTATGAAGCTTTACGTACAGTGTGATTTCTTTTTTCATGTATGATAGATTATAAGTTATTCAGGTCTGTCCTTTTCTAAAGGCCGTAGTTTTCAATTGTCCCCGCCGTGGGATAAATAACTTTTTTGCAACAGTGAAAGGAGGGCATCAAAGATGAATATGCACAAGTTACAGAAGTTTTGCGCATTATTGGGAGTAGTGTTCCTTCTGGTTATGTTTTCCATATCCAACGCTTTTTCCTGGGGATCGGCAACACACGCCTATATCGATGACCAAATAGGCAAAAAATTACCGCTCCAAAACCTGAATGAAATTTACGGCGGAATGGCGGCCGACATTTTCAACTTCTATCCGGATGTTTTTGAAGAGGGTACGGCAAATTATCACATGTATATCCAAACGCATTACAACACGCTGGCATTGTGGTCGAAAGCACAGAAGGCCACAAACCTGGGAAAAGCCCTGGCCTTTGGCTTTGCAAGCCACGCCAACGGCCAGCTTTGGCCTCCCTATGCCGGTGTTTACGCCGGCGCTGATTACACCGCCCATGGCCCGTCTGGAAATGATCCTGGTTATTACGTCATCGACAAGGCAGCAGATTTGTGGGACATATTGAAGCTTGAACCTGAGATTCAGTCCCTGAATCTGGATGAAGAAACGGGTTTGTCTATCTCACACAATATTATTGAATTTGCGATAGACATCATGGTGGTCTATGAAATGCCCGACAGCAACAGAATCGGAAATAAGTTAATAAATTCCGCCCTGCTCAGGAGCCCCGAGTTTCCGGTTCTTCTGGTCAAAGCTTATGCTGATGGTCTTGCCTCCGCTCTCGGCATGACCCATTTTGAGGCAGCTAATACGATCATTGCCGCAGAAAGAAATTTCAGAAAAACAATATTGATTTATGGGCAGGGCCTGGTCCGGCAAAGCGAAAATGAAGCTATAAATTATGTAGCGTCATTATTATCTCAACTTGGTTATGACGTTTATGGAATTACAGTGGACCCGGGTGTGGTTGCAAATGCAATCATTGGCGCTCAGGCTTTATGCCGTCCTGATTACGCCGCCGAAATCCAGGATACAAAGATCTTTGTCAAGAACCAGATGATTAACGCTGGAATTTCTTATTGATACGTAGTTTTCACTTTAATTTTGTTTAAAAACGCTGGAAGGGCCGGAAAGGCCCCTCCAGCTTCACTTCGATTCGCATATCAAGTTGCATTCAAAGCATAACGAGGCGGCAAGGAGGAGAATCCGCAGGCGCATTATTCATACGTTGAGGAAGCCGACGACGCAGCCAACAAAGTTAGGCAAAGAAGGCGACTTGGTATAAAACACCAACTCCTCTTGAAAAAAATAATATAATGTTTTAATTGTTTACATTATACGGATGTCAAAAATAGCTGCTGCCCGACATCTACATAACTTTACATATTTGAAGGCACTGAAAGAATCGATGGAGGTAGCTTTGTATGCCAATTTATGAATATCAATGCGGAAAATGCGGCGCGGTGAATGAATTTATTGTGCTGGACAAGAACGAAGCGCTGCAATGCAAGTCGTGCAGCAGCACCGATCTTAAAAAATTGATGTCGGCGCACAATACAATCGTATTATCCCCGTCTCCGTTTCCGGCCGGAGGTTGCTGCGGTTCCCCCGATATGTGCGGAGCAGCCGGTTCCTGCGGTATGCGCGGGAGTTGCTGCGAGGGGATGGACTGAGCGCAGGGACAACACCATTTATTATTGACAAGATCACAAAAAACAGATTGAGTAACCACTATGAAATATGAAGGAAATATATACCGTCCTCCCAGCGAGGCCTATAGCCTGCTTATACAGGTAACAGTTTCATGCTCTCATAATCGTTGCACTTTTTGCAACGCTTACAAGGGAGTAAAATTCCGAATTAAAAGCCGGGAAGAGATTCTGGAAGATATTATTGAAGCCGGCCGGTACAGCCTGCATCACCCGATCAGGAAGATATTTCTTTGTGACGGCGACGCCCTGATCATTCCCCAAAAAAGGCTTGTGGAGATTTTCGAGCAGATACGTCAGCATATCCGGGGAGTGGAGCGTGTGGGAATTTTCGGCAATGTCAAAAGCATTCTGCGCAAGTCGGTTGATGAGTTGAAGGTGTTGAAGGAACTGGGTTTGGGCATTGTTTACCTGGGTGTGGAGTCGGGAAATGATGTCATTTTGCAGGCCACATGCAAGGGAACTACTTACGAGCGAACTGTCGAAGCAGGACGACGCGTCAAAGATGCGGGTATCGCCCTGTCCGCGATGGTTCTACTTGGTCTCGGCGGGGTGGAAAAGAGC
>Ga0302251_1002061_pt1 | contig 10482 bp, 9 predicted proteins | sample AAG_RA_Gln_MG_FD_193534 | JGI IMG/M metagenome (GOLD analysis project Ga0302251, IMG submission 193534) | Enriched activated sludge microbial communities from anaerobic digester in WTTP, New Holstein, Wisconsin, United States - AAG_RA_Gln | ecosystem: Engineered > Bioreactor > Anaerobic >...
GGTGGTGGGGGTTTTTCTTGCCGGTATCGCGTTGCGGCCGGTAGATGCGATGATAAAGACCATTCATCAGATTACCGCTGAAAACCTTAAGTTACGGATTACAATTCCTGATACAAAAGACGAAATAAAACATCTGGCTGATACCTTTAATGATATGCTTGAACGCCTTGATAAAACATTTACTTCTCAGCAGCAGTTTCTCCAGGATATTTCACACGAACTAAAAACGCCTTTGACCATTATCCGCGGGGAAATCGAGGTTATCCTGAAAAAAAAGCGTTCTCCGGAAGAATATGAGCGTGTTTTAAAAAGCGCGCTGGAAGAAATCAACAGGGTAAGCCGGATTTTTGAGAATCTTCTGGTTCTTGCCCGGTTCGACAGTAAAAAGATTTCTCTTGAATTAAAGTCTCTGGATGTAAATAATGTGATAAAGGATATCCTTGAGGATACGGAACAGATAGCCCGGCAAAAAAATATAAAAATAACCTTTTTCCCTGTATCACCTGCTGTATTCCGGGCCGACGAATATTCCATCCGGCGTCTTGTGTTGAATCTTCTGGATAATGCGCTGAAATATACTCCAGCCGGCGGCGATATCCACATATCCACCTCACGGGGAAATAATCTTGTTGTTATTACGGTCAGTGATACCGGTCCGGGAATTTCTCCTGAAGCTTTGCCTCAGATTTTTGACCGTTTTTATCGCGCGGACGCTTCCCGCAGGAGCGATGGTTTTGGTCTTGGATTAAGTATTGTTAAATCGATTGTCCAGGCCCATAATGGAACAATTGACGTAAAGAGCAGCCCTGGCCGGGGGACAACTTTCCTCGTTTCATTTCCTGTTTAAATCAGCACAAGATATAGTATCTTCGAATCTTTTTCGCATGAAAATTTTTTAATCTTCCTCTAATCCTTTTTTAATAGCTGGTGGGATATACTATCCCGCGTAGAATGGAATATTCGGAAAGGAGGTGAGGAATATGAAACGTTCAATGGCTTTATTTTTTGCGCTTGCGTTTTTGTGCGCGTTCAGCGGGATCAGCCTGGCGCAGGACTCAAGCGCAGCAACGGAAACCGTGAAAACAGAGAATACTAAACCGGGTAAAAAACCGAAAAAGCATTTCTTAAAGAAAAAAACCGTTAAAAAATCTGACGAGGTCAGTAAGGAGAGCAAAAAATGATACGAAGTTTAATTATGGCGGTGGTATTACTTATATGTTCAGTGTCTTTAGGTTTTGCTCAGCAGACTGCGATGCCGCAGGTTAAAGCTAAACCGGCAGGCGAAATGAAACTGAAATCTTTTACCGGTAAGGTCGAAGCGGTATCAACAGCTGATGCGGCAACCGGAACGAAAAGCGAGATTTCTGTTATGGAAGACAGCGGAAAAAAATTTACGTTCCTGGTTAAATCTACCACAACGATATACGGCTCAGATTCAAATGCTGTTTCTCTTGACAAGATATCCAAGGGTGAAAAAGTAAAAGTAAAATACGATATTACCAAAGAAGGTGTTCACGAAGCTGTATCGATCCATGTCATAAAATAATACCGTTGTTTTACTATTCTGGTGTGGCAGAGAGGTAGACTGACATGTTTGCTTTTTTGCCACACTCTTTTCTTCCCTCCCTTTTTCTTGAAAATCATCCGATATAATAATCCTATGATAAAACCGCAGTTTATTTTTCCCCTGGAAAGTAGCCAAGCCGCCGTTTTGATGGTACAATAAACCCGATTATATTTTAAAAAACAATACAATAAAATCGAAAACAGGGAGGATGCGTGCGTATAAAAAGATTACGTGAATGCGGCGAGTTTGTCTCCGGAGACGGCTGTCGTTTACGTGAATTATTGAATGCCAATACGGAAAATTCCGCGTTTCGTTACAGCCTCGCTTATGCGGTGGTCTCTGCCGGGCAAAAAACTGCGCCGCATCGGATCAGAACATCGGAAGTGTATTATATTCTTGAAGGGCAGGGGCTCATGCATATAGAGGCTGAAACGGCTGAAGTTAAAGCAGGGGACGCGGTTGATATTCCTCCCCGGTCTTTGCAGTACATCGAAAACACCGGGCTGGACGATCTGATTTTTTTGTGTATCGTTGACCCTGCCTGGAGAAAAGAAGATGAGGAGATTTGCGGGTAAGGTATATCATGAAAACACTAAGGATACAAAAAACACGCGTTTCTTTTCTTAAAGCACCGTTAATCCAGCCGTTCCGCACTGCGTTAGGACAGCATGACAGTCTGGACAATATTCTTTTTACAATTGAGCTTGACGGAGGAAAAAAAGGCTTTGGTGAAGCGGCAATAGCCACTCATATTACGGGAGAAACCCGGGAAGAGACCATTAAAAATTTAACGCTCGCGGGGAATTTCTTACAAGGCCGGGATATTGCGGATTATCTGCGGATTTCCGCTGCGTTGCACGAACGGTTCCCCGGAAATCAAGCCGCGATCGCCGCGATTGAAACCGCGATATTTGATGTTTTTGCTCAAGCCCTGCAGGTCCCTTTATGGAAATTGTTTGGAAATACTTCCCGGCGGCTTAGTACTGATATTACTATTGTTATTGCGGATCTGGCTGAGACCGAGTATGCGGTGAAAAACTTTTACCGGTCCGGGTTCCGTAGGTTTAAGGTTAAAATAGGACGTGACCAGGATCTGGATTTTAAAAGGGTTGAGGCCGTTTCCCGGGTTGGGAAAAATTCAGAGATCTATCTTGATGCCAATCAAGGATATTCGGCAAAGGAAACTTTACGTTTTCTTGCTTTGTTGAAACGGAAGCATATTATTCCTGTGTTGATTGAGCAGCCTGTCCCCAAAGAAGATTGGGAAGGTCTGAAGAGAGTTACCCGCCTCTCGGGGATTACTGTGTGCGCCGATGAAAGTGTCCGGACATTGAAAGATTGTCTGAGAGCTATTAGGGAAAAAGCTGTCAACGCGATTAATATTAAGCTTATGAAATCAGGTTTTGTCCATGCCCGGGAAATCGCGGTAACAGCGCGGGCCGCGGGAATGGATTTAATGATAGGCGGGATGATGGAAAGTTCATTGGCAATGACTGCCGCCGCTCATCTTGCGTGCGGTTTAGGGTGTTTCAGATATATTGATTTGGATACGCCTTTTTTTATAAAGAAAGGGATAGAAAAAAATCCGTATTTATCCTCACGGGGGATTTATGATCTTCGCGGCGGCGCGGCCGGTATTGGTATAACCCCTTTATAAAACATATTTATGCTGACTAACCCGTTTGGAATTGTTGTTGTTTTATTGTGCATCGAAGCTTCGGTTCTCTATGTTTCCAGCCGCCGCGGATTCGAAAAGTATTTTAAATTTATTCCGTCTGTTTTCTGGATTTATTTCCTTCCTATGCTTGTTTCAACCGCCGGTTTTATTGATTCCCGCAGCGCGGTTTATTCGGCTGTGTCGGGTATCTTTTTGCCTGCAAGTCTCTTTTTACTTCTGATGTCTTCGGATATAAAATCTATTATGAAGCTTGACCGTCCGGCGCTTGGTATGATGTTTGCTGGAAGTTTAGGGATTATGCTGGGGGTCCCGTTTGTTTTTTATTTTTTCCGGAATTGGGTTGGATCCGGGATGTGGTCTGGTTTTGGCGCATTGTCCGGATCATGGATAGGGGGCAGTGCGAATATGATCGCGGTAAAGGAAGCGATCGGAACCCCGGATTCTGTTTTTACGCCGATGGTAATTGTCGATACGGTAGTACCCTATGTATGGATGGGGGTTTTAGTAGCGGCAGCCGGTTTTCAGAAAAAATTTGATTGCTGGAATAAATCAAACAGGAGAATTCTTGATGAATTGAGCTGTTCGGTTACAAATATTCCTTTACATGAAAAGGGGCCTTTCCGTTTTTCCGCAATGATACTCAGTATTTTTTTAGCCCTTGCCGGAAGCTTTGCCGTGCGCTATGCCGCAGGATACCTGCCGGTGGTACAGGATGTGATTTCGCCATACGCGTGGACGATTATTCTTGTTTCTTCTTTAGGTATTATTCTTTCATTTACGCCTCTGAGGACTCTTGATAACCGGGGAGCGTCCCGTGCCGGGTATTGGATGCTGTATTTTGTTTTGACATCTATCGGAGCTAAAGCTAATATTTCCAATATCGGACCAACTCTGGTTCTTATTATTGCCGGTTGTTTGATTGTTTTGTTCCACGCCGGCGTGCTTTTAACCGTGGCCAGGATTATCAAAGCCCCTTTGTTTTTGGCGGCTGTAGCAAGCCAGGCGAATATAGGCGGAGTGGCTTCCGCTCCCGTGATCGCGGCGATTTACCAGCCGGGTTTGGCATCGGTTGGGCTTTTACTTGCCATTGTGGGAAATATTATCGGCACCTACCTTGGTATTCTTACCGCGCAGGTGTGCCGATTTTTAACGTGATGAAAATACTCAGGGGATTATTACTATTGATAACCGTGGGATTTGTTTCCGGATGCGGCTGTTTACAACATCAGGTTCCGTGTTTGCCGTCCGGGACAAAAATACCCGGGATTACTCAGGAGATGAACACTCCTGAATTCTGGATAAACAAGTACGAGTTACCCGATGGTGTGATTCTTGACCCCGGGGAGATCCGTAAATTCAACCGGATTAGCGAACAAAGACACCTGATCAAAGATTTAACCGCGCAGGAACATGTAATTACCGGTACCGAGGTACGGAAAGAAGTCTTAAAAGAAATTCACGCCCTCAAAGTAAAAAAATTATATGATGCGCGCGCTCAAATCGTTGGAGAAGATTTTTACCAAAACATAGAATTGTATGCGGATCTTGGGTCTGTGCCTTCCCAGATTTCTCCCCGGTATGGTTTTATTTTGCGTTATGCCGATCAGCGTCTTATTCCGACGGATGAGATTATTACGTCCTCACCGGGAGATGTGGAATTCGATGAGGTCCAGAATTCATCGTTGGATACCGGTACTCCTGTACAGATTCTCCATGAAAGTAAAAACGGATCCTGGGTGTATACCTGGTCGTCTTCAAGTGCCGGCTGGATTAAAAAAGAAAATATCGTTTTTTGTTCCTTTGAGGAGTTTAAACGTTTTTTATCTCCTGATTCGTTCGCCGTGGTAATAAACGCGAAAGCTGATATTTTTTTTGATTCTTCCGTATCCCGTCTTTATGCGAAAGTAAGAATGGGCGGGCGTTTTCCTGTCGTAGGCACCGATCATTCTATAATCCGGATACTAATCCCGTCCCAGAATAAAGATGGCCGGTGGTATCCTGAAACGGCGTATGTAAAAAAGGAAGATGTAAATATCGGTTTTCTCGTATTTACGCCGCGGATAATCATCCGTCAGGCCTTTAAGCTTTTGAATGCTCCCTATGGTTGGGGAGGCAGGAACGGCGAGCAGGATTGCTCAGGTTTTATTCAGGAGGTTTTCGCGTCCGTCGGTATTTGTATGCCGAGGAATTCCTTCGAGCAGGGATTGACCGGAAATCTCAAGGGTGAATTTGAAGGCGTTTCTGAAGATCAGGCAAAGTTAAACGTATTGAAATCTCTTGGGTATAAAGAAATAGCAGTTTTGAGACTTAAAGGCCATATCATCCTTTTTTTAGGAATGTATAATGGGAAACCGTATGCGATTCATGCCCTTTACGGGTATAAAGAGAGAACTCCCCGGGGGTTTATAACCCGGAAGATCAACAAAGTTGTAGTCAGTGACCTTTTCCTCGGGGAAGGTTCTGAAAAAGGGTCATTGTTGGATAGGATAATAACGATCCGTTCTATCGGTATGGGCTTACAGTAAAACTGCCCGGAGGCAATATCGTTCTTGGTGGGGAAAGTAATATCCTGTATAATTATCATATGAAAAAAAATCGTTGTGTCTTAATTTCTATTCTGGTTTTCTTATGCGTGTTCGGCAGTGTTTATGCCGATGATTCAGTCGGAGAACAGCTTACTCTTCAGGAAGGAATCACCAGAATTATCAGGAATAACCGCGGGGTTATTATCGCGTCCATAGACAGCGATATTGCGTCACAGAGTGTTGTGGTTGCCCGTTCCGTTTTATTGCCTCAGATTAATGTCTCGGCTTCCCAGAGTTTTCTGTCGTATCAGCCGGGCGCGAAGTTCGGGACACTGTCGGTGTATACATCGGAACGGCGGTATTTTTCGTACGGCGTTGACGTATATCAGACCTTGTTTGATTTCGGGAAAAACCTTTCCGTGTATAATGCCGCGAAGTCGGATGTTGACGCGGTAAAGTGGAATGCCGAATATGTTAAAAACCAGACGGTCCTTGAATTTATACTTACGTATTTCGATCTGCTTGACGCTGAAAAAATGATTTCTGTTGTTCAGAAAGAAATTGACAGTCTGACTGCGTATCTGCACGATATAGAAAATCTTTACGAACAGGGTGCGGCGATACGCAGTGATTTATTGTCCGCGAAAGTAAAACGCGCTGATGCGCAGCAGCGTTTGATTACGGTCCGCAATCAGCGCGGGATTCTCGCCGCGCGGATCAATAATCTTCTTGCGTTTCCTTTGGATAAAAAAATCAGTGCACGGGATTTGCGTGTGGGGATTCCTGTAACGTTGACAAAATCATCCGCATGGGATATTGCCTGTAAACAGCGTCCGGAATTGAAGATAATAGAAGCCCGGCTAATGGGGTCGTTTTACCGTGAGCGGGCAAAAGCCAAAGAAAATTTGCCGGTTCTTTTTGCCGAAGGCGCCTATAATTATATGGATAATCAGTATCAGCTTCGTGATGATAATGCGTCGCTTCAGGTTGGCGTGAAATTTCCTTTGTTTGACGGCTGGCGCGCCAAAGGAGAGGTAGTTAAAGAACGCGCTATACAATCGCAGTTATTTGAAGAACAGAAAAAAATTGAAGAAGATATCAGGTTTGAACTGGAAAGAGATTACCGTGACCTTCAGGACGCGGGAGAGAAAACTACGGTTGCCCGGGACGCGGTTTCTGAAGCCGCGGAAGTTGTGCGCATAAACAAGGTCAAATATTCTGAAGGAGCGGCGAACGCGACCGAAGTCCTTGAAGCGATAGCAATGCAGGCAGGAGCTGAAACAAACTATACGAATGCCGATTATGAGCTGAAGCGCGCGTACGCGCGACTGATGTACGCGATGGGTATTGATTTGTCATTGGTATATGAAAGCATGGAAGGGGGCGGTAATGGAACAAAAAAATAATAAAAAGATAAAGAATCTTATTGTGATAATTTCTTTACTGTTTGCCGTTTTGATATTCGGCGCCGTATATTTTGTCTTTCACCTGAATCGAGTGACCACGGACGACGCGTATATTGACGGAAGGGTCCATACTATTGCTTCCAAAGTCCCGGGCACGGTGAAGTCCCTGTTTGTTACCGATAATCAGCAGGTGAAAAAGGGAGATCTTTTACTGGAAATTGACCCCGCAGATTATGAGGTTAAAGTTAATGAAGCGCAGGCGGCGCTGGACGCTGAGAAATCGAAACTGCTGGATGCTGAAGCCGGGATTCGTACCGCTGAAGCCGCGGTGGAAATACAGGATGTTACCTTGCGCCAGGCTACGCTGGATAAAAAACGGGCGGAGAACCTTTTTAAAGAACAGGTTATCACTCAAGAGCGTTTTGAAAAAGTGTCCACGGCTTTTGATCTGTCGTCGGCGCAGTTAAAAGCGGCTCAAGAACAGCTTGAAAAAGCGAAATCAACGCGGGACCTGGAAGCGGCATTAATTAAACAGAAAGAATCCGTTCTCCAGATAGCTTTATTGAATCTCAGTTACTGCAAGATATCCGCCAGCGCGGACGGGTATATAACCAAGAAATCGGTTGAAACAGGAAACCAGATCCAGTCCGGCCAGCCGTTAATGGCGGTTGTCGCCCTTGATGATATCTGGATTACCGCTAACTATAAAGAGACACAAGTAAAAAATGTCCGGCCCGGGCAGTCTGTCGTGATTAAGGTTGATACGTATCCGGGGGTTATGTTTAAGGGTACCGTTGATAGTGTTATGGCGGGGACCGGATCGGTTTTTTCCCTTTTTCCTCCGGAGAACGCCCTGGGGAATTACGTGAAAGTGGTACAGCGCGTACCGGTTAAAATTGTTTTTGATAAAGATTCCACAAAGGACCGGGCGCTGCGTATCGGGATGTCCGTTGTTCCGTCCATTCTTTCCAGATAATGAATAAGTGGTTAATTTCGTTAGCGGTAATTCTTCCCACACTGATAGAGGTTATTGATACGTCGGTCGTGAATGTGTCTCTTGACCATATCCGCGGCAGTCTCTCTGCCGGGCTTGATGAGGCGACCTGGGCGATAACCGCTTATCTTGTTTCTAACGCCATTATTATTCCTATTACCGGGTGGTTGACACGAATATTCGGCAGAAAACGGTATTTGATGTTTTCTATCATTTTGTTTACCGTCAGTTCTCTGATGTGCGGCCTATCAGGCAGTCTTGCAAGCCTTATTTTTTTTCGTGTTTTACAGGGGATCGGTGGCGGAGGGCTGCAGCCTATTTCACAGTCTATACTTCTGGAGACTTTTCCGGTTGAACAGCATGGAATGGCGATGGCATTGTTCGGTGTTGGTGTCATGTTCGGGCCGATCATCGGGCCGATTCTCGGCGGATGGATAACTGATACATGGTCGTGGAATTGGATTTTTTTCATCAATATTCCAATTGGCATTATTTCATGCGTATTGATCTGGATGTTTATACAGGATCCGCCGTATTTAAAACGGATCCGCGCGCGCATTGATTACGCGGGGCTTTTCCTGATTGCCGCGGGGTTGGGATGCCTGCAGGTAGTACTTGATAAAGGGCAGAGAGAGGACTGGTTTTCCTCCGGTTTTATCGTATGGATGTCTCTTATTGCAGCGTGCGCGCTTATCGCGTTTATAATCGTTGAACTGCGTTCTCCCGAACCCGTAGTAAATCTGCGCGCGTTTAAAAACAGGTCGTTTTCCTCAGGCAACATAATTATGTTTATCTCGTTTTTCGTGTTGTTCGGGAGCATCGTTCTTATTCCTTTGTATCTTCAGCAGTTGATGGGATATAACGCTTTTCTCGCCGGCCTGGCGCTGGCTCCCGGAGGGATAGCTACCTTAATAGCCATGCCTGTGGCGGGCAAACTTGTTTCGAAGATCAATCCCAAGTGGATACTTATCACCGGTATTTTTGTTTCCGCGTATTCCTCCTTTATGATGGCGCAATTCAATATATATACTGATTTTGATATGGTTGTCCGGTCGAGATTTATTATGGGGATAGGAATGGGGTTGGTATTCATTCCGTTGACCAATCTTACTCTTTCCACGATACGCAAAGAAGAAATGGGAAACGCGACCGGGATTTTTAATCTTCTGAGGAATCTTGGGGGAAGTTTCGGGGTCGCGTTCGTCACAACACTGCTTGTCCGCCGCGGGCAATTCCATCAATCCCGGCTGGGAGAGCATTTGCATTCGCTGGATCCTCATTATCAGGCGGGATTGGGGTATCTTTCCGGCCGCACGGGGATGCATACGGAATCGGCTACGGGGTTTATCTATCAGAATCTTATCCGGCAGTCGTCAATGTTTGCGTTTTCAGACGCGTTTTATATTTCCGGAGTTATTATGATCTGTATTATTCCGCTGGTGTTTTTAATGCGCAGGGGCGTGAATAATTCCGGGGTTTCCGTTCATTGATCCTGCTTCAGGTTTTCTAAAGAACTTGCTTTGTTTAATTTCCTCCCCCTTGAGGAGAGGAACAAGGAGGGGGTGTAATATCCATCCACTTCATATGAGCCCGGATTTTATAAACGCAAAACTAAAAACAAAAGAAATAATTGATCCGCTGGATCCTGATCTATCCGATTTATATAAAAACGTCTGGAGAAAATGTTTTCCCCTGGATCTTTTACCTTTTAAAGCGTTCAAGCAGAAGGTTAAAGAAAGAAAATTTCAAGAAGGGGTATATCATGTCGTGGTATTGAAAAACGCGGACGGAGCGGTTGTTGCCGGGCTCTCTTTTTATTTTTTCCACGAAAAGAAAAAAAATGGTTTCGCGTTCGGAGCTGATGAATATATCGGGGTTGTGCCGGATCTCCGGAAAAAGGGGTTGGGCATGAAACTTGTCGGCCTGCGGACTAAAATCCTTTCTTCTGACGCGCGAACTGCGGGAAAAAACCGGATTGAATTTATCATGGGGGAATATTATGACGAGAAAAAAATTTCTCCCGCGATGGCCCGTAAAGACGGCTTTGACCCGTACCAGAGAAAAAATTTTTGGAAAAAAGCCGGGATGAAGGCGCTGGCTTTTGATTACGAGAACCCGAGTATTTTTGACCACCGGAAAATAGAGAGGGTGTATACGGTAGGAATTAAAATTGCCGATAGCTGTTACCGCAGAAAAATTCCCGCCGTGTTTGTCGCGTCCATGCTGTCGGCGTATTATCGTCATTTCTATGGCGTTAGAGATAATCACGCCGTGATGCGCCGGTTGAGATCAGTGTTGAAGGGGAGGGATTT
>Ga0302251_1002063_pt1 | contig 10476 bp, 10 predicted proteins | sample AAG_RA_Gln_MG_FD_193534 | JGI IMG/M metagenome (GOLD analysis project Ga0302251, IMG submission 193534) | Enriched activated sludge microbial communities from anaerobic digester in WTTP, New Holstein, Wisconsin, United States - AAG_RA_Gln | ecosystem: Engineered > Bioreactor > Anaerobic >...
ATGGAGACGGAGCGCTCTTTGCGCGAGTATCTTGCTTTTCGCTGCAATATGCAGGAAATTTTTACGTATCCTTGGATCGAGGATGAATATATAGCCGCGTCCGGCGCGGACACGACAGAGATGCTTGCTCTCAGCACGCCTCCGTCTCCGGAAGAGAGGCACCTTCGGTCTGCGCTGGTTCCGGGACTGCTTAAGGCTGTTTTTACAAATTTACGTTATTTTGATAAATTTCGGCTGTTTGAGTTTACCCAGGTCTTCTTAGACAAGGACTACCGCAGCATAGACGATCCGTCCGAGATGCTCCCGTCGATGCCGCGGCATCTTGGAGGAGCTTTTGTGGGCGCGGACGCGAGGACTCTTTTCCGCGAGGCCAGGGGTGTGCTCGAATATATGCACAGAGGCGCCCAGATAGAACCGCTTTCGTTTGCCCAGGTCAGAAAACCGTCGTGGGCGGACGATAAACTGTGGATAAACGTTCTCTGCAAAGGCGAAATAATAGGAGAGTTAGGGCTTGTATCGCCTAAGGCGTCGAGGGCTGCCGGCATCAAACGCGGTCTGGCCGTGCTCTTTGAACTTGACGCGGAAAAACTTGTCCCGCTTCCGTCCAGGCATAACGTGTTCAGACATTTGCCGGAATACCCGCTTGTCAACTTCGATCTTTCTATCTTGCTGGATGAAAACGTCAGATGGGCGGATATATATGAAACAGCCTCTAAAGCGGAGCTCGTGAAGGAAGTTCGCTTCATTGACGAATACCGCGGATCTCAGGTGGGGCAAGGCAAGAAATCAGTTACTTTCCGTACATGGATAGGGTCTGATGAAGGCACACTCACATCTGAAGAGATAGACGCGGTCAAAAGGCAGATAATGAAAAAAATAAACAAAAAGTTCGGCGGAGATGTGCGCGGCGCTGTATAGTCTGGTAGAATTCAATAAGTGGATTGTATTTTGGGGAAAAGAGGTGATGTCACTGTGATGCAGCAGTTTGAACTGATAGAGGACGCTATCGGAAGGCTTGAAAAAATAATATCCGATATGAGAAGCGAGAACGAGGCTTTGACGAAAGAGGTCAGGGAGCTCAAGGGTATCATAGACGACAGGGATCTTGAGATACTGCAGCTCCAGGAAGAGGCCCAAAAGCGCTCCGCCGAGGAGGACTCTGAAAAAGCCGCTGTAAAGAAACGCCTCGAGGGGCTGCTTGACCGCGTGAACGCGATCGCGCCGGAAGAACACGAATCAGAGCGGCAGGACCGGCAGGCATAACGCGCCTGAGGCGGAAAGGACAACGATTTTACCATGGATGAGTCGTCGGGTATCCGGAGGCTTGGTGAGGACAAATACACGTTCATAGTCGGCAAGAGAAGGTACACTCTGACAACCTCGCTTGACGATGAGAACTTAGGTTGCGTTGTCGCTGACGTCAGGGCCGCGGTTGACTCATTCCCCCCTAACCTGAGCCAGGAGGACAGGCTCCTTCTTGCTCTTATGGCTATGTCGCACAGGATGCATGAGATAGGACGCAGGCTGAATGGCCTGATAGAAAACAGCATGCCCTGCGAGGAAGAAAAGTGAATATCTGCGGATCGCACGCAATGGATATATTTTTCATAATGCTCGGATGTTATTTTGTGATCCGAGGCTGTTTCCGCGGTTTTGCCGCGGAGATGCTCTCTCTTGGAGGGTTCGTCTGCACCGTCTATCTCTCGTTCAGGTTCTCGGGGATCGTAGGTTCGACGATCGCTGAGACGGCTCATATAAACATCTACGTGGCGCGCCTTTTAGCGATAGTGTCCGTGTGGTTCCTTATGATCCTTGCAGTAGGAGCGCTTGCGTGGATGGTAAGAGGCGCTATCACCGCCGCTAAATTGAACGGTGTCGACAGGCTGCTGGGCATATTCTCAGGCATCGTAAAAATAACTGTTTTTGTGTACGTCGTTCTCATATGCGGGCTCATACTGTCGCCTGTGATAGAGCCCGCATGGATGACGGAAAGCGATACGCTGAAGTATGCCGGCCGTCATTGGCCGTTAGTAAGGCAGATGCTGATAGATTTCAATGTCCTTCCGCATGCGCGTGACCTGCCTGACGGCACGCTTGAGGAGATACTTCGTCCCTACCGCACCGGAAACGGTTCCCCGAAGGTATATGTCCCGGGCGGCAAAGGGTGGGCAAGCGAGACTGCTTTCAGCAAGGCGCCGGACACATATGTTCGTTGAGCCGTCGGCATATAAAAGCCTTGAGATAGAAAAAATTATAGATATCATAGCATCGCGCTGCAGAAGTGAGCTTGGCAGCGCTTTTGTTCGTCGTGCCGCCCCCGCTCGCGACATAGATGAACTCTTTAAGCGCCAGGAACTTTTTGATTCGTTTGAAAAATATATATCGCAAAAAGGGGATCTTCCATGGAACGATCGGGTGGCATCTGTTGAAGGTCTCTTTGAGGAGGCCATGGAGACTGGGCTTCTGACAGGTCTTGAACTTCTTAAAATACGCATGCTCATGCTTTTGTCGATGCGGATCGGAGAGATTCTGAACGCCGCGCGCGAGGACTTCCCGTCGTTTGTCATGCTGACGCGCGATATTCGTGATTTCACGGAGGACGTATCGGCGCTTTCCGTCATCGATGAGGACGGGCGGCTTTACGATTCGGCGTCTGACAAGCTGCGCGACATAAGGGCAAGGATGCGTACGATACGCGAGACGATCAGACGTAAGGGGCGTGCCATCCTCAACGACCCCGCGATATCCGGCATGCTTCAGGAGCGTGTTTTAACTCTTCGCAACGGACGTCACGCTTTTCTCGTGAGGCAGGACGCCATGGGAGCCTTCCCGGGGATAGTAGTTGACCGGTCCGGTTCCGGCAGCAGCGTGTATATGGAGCCACACTCACTGATAATGCTTAACAACGAACACTCCTCGAATGAAAGTGCGGAAAGGCACGAAGAACAGCGTATATTGAGGAGCCTTACGGCGAAGATGCTCACAAGGAGAAAGGCCGTCCTAGACGCTCAGACAGTCCTTGGCAAGGTTGACCTTCTGTATGCTCTGTCTTATAAAAAGCGCGTTGAGGGATGGAGCATGCCCGAGCTCTCGCGACGCAGCAGCTTTAACCTGCGGCAAGCCAGGCACCCGCTTCTTTTCGAACGCGCTGTGCCGATAGACATAGGCTGCGGGGAAGGGTTTCGCATACTTGTGATAACGGGGCCTAATACAGGAGGCAAGACCGTTGCCCTTAAAACCGCGGCCGTATGCGTGATACTTGGCTGGATGGGGTTCCCGATTCCGGCTAAAGAGGGTTCGCGAGTAGGCGACATAAGTGAAATCTTCGCCGATATCGGCGACGAACAGAGCATAGAGCAGAGTTTATCCACTTTCAGCGCGCACATAACGCATATCGCGGCAATTTTAGACCGGGTGACAGATAAATCCTTTGTGCTGCTGGACGAACTTGGGGCGGGAACGGACCCCGACGAAGGCGCGGCGCTTGGCATAGCGCTGCTTGACTGGCTCCGCGAACGAAAGTCCCTTGTGCTTGCAACTACGCACCACAATCCGATAAAACGTTTCGCTCTTTCGGCTGACCTTATTGAAACGGCAAGCGTGGAGTTCGACATCTCCACCCTGTCTCCAACATATAGGATACTTATGGGTATCCCCGGCCGCAGTAACGCTCTTTTGATCGCGGAGAAGCTCGGCATGCCCCAGGCCATAATCAGAAGGGCTGAATCCGCGATGAGCGGCAAGGAGGTATCGATGGAGGACCTTATCGGCGACCTTAACGAGAAACGCTCCGCGCTTGAGAGGGAGATCGAGGAGCTTGCCGTTCTGCGCAAAAAGCTTGAGGGGATGAAAGCCGAATACGAGGCTAAACTGAGCGACATAGAAATGAAACGCGAGGCTCTCATAGCCGAAGCCGATAAAAAAGCGCTCGGCATAGTCAGGAACGCCGAGAGTTCCGCGCGGGCGCTTTTAAAAAAGATGGAAAGCGCCGATACGAAATCCTATGCCAGACGCGAACTTGAGAAAAAACGCGAGCACTTTGCGAATATTGAAAAATCGGCCGTCTTGCGCGAAGAAAAGAAGATATTGAAAAAATCGCTTGCTGCCGCGTCGGATACGCTTAAATCAGGCGATAGTGTTCGGATAATAGGCACAAATCGAACAGCGTCTCTGCTTGAGGTTCGCGGTAAAAAGGCGCTTATACAAGCCGGGGCTGCCGAAATCGAAGTCCCGCTCTCGCACCTTGAGCGCGCCCCCGGCGGCGAGCATCCTGTCTCACCTTCTCCAGTACAAATCAAAGTCTCTCATCCTACGGGTGTGCCCAGCTCGATCATGGTGCGCGGCATGACCGTAGATGAGGCGCTGCCTTTAGTCGAGCAGTACCTTGACAGAGCCTACCGCGCCGGTTACGAGAGCGTGGCTGTGATACACGGGCGCGGCGAGGGTATTCTGCGCCGTGAGGTTCAGGATCTCTGCAAGCGCATACCATATGTCGCGGAACACAACCTCGGGGGACCGGGCGAGGGAGGGTACGGAGTAACGATCGTGAGGTTCAGGAGATAGCCGTCGTCCGCGCAAATGCTGATGGGCCGGCCATATCATAACCGTTACATAGCTGTTACAATTAACAGACACATCGTTAACCTTTTTGCTCTATACTCCAAAGCAAGAAAAAAAACAGGAGGAGATAAGATGAAAAAAGTTATTGCGATTGTCGTTTGTATGGCTGTTATGTCATTTGCTGGCGCCGCGTTTGCTGCGGGGCAGATAGTTATGGATGGCTCAACCACGGTTCTTCCGTTCGCGCAGGTGGCTGCGGAACAGTTCATGAAGCAGAATCCCGGAGTTAAATTTTCCGTGTCCGGCACGGGCACAGGGAACGGGTTCAAGTCGCTTGCGGACGGAAGCGCTCAGATAGCTAACGCGTCCCGTTTCATCAAGGATTCGGAACTAAAAACCTGCATGGACAAGAAAGTTTATCCGGTCCCGTTTGCGGTGGCCCTCGACTGCCTGGTCCCGGTCGTGCACCCTTCAAACCCCGTCAAATCGCTGACGAGGGCGCAGCTTAAGGACATCTATTCCGGCAAGGTCACAAACTGGAAACAGGTCGGGGGCAAAGACGCTCCCATAGTAGTCGTAGGGCGCGACACAAGCTCCGGCACGTACGGAACGTGGCAGGAGATGATAATGGACAAGGACGGCAAGACGCGCGTGACGCCTAAAGCGCAGGTAACGGCCTCAAGCGGAGCTATGATGACTACGATATCTCAGAACAAAAACGCCATAGGTTACGAAGGAATGGGTTATGTCGGTAAGTCCGTAAAAGCACTGGCTGTCGACGGAGTCGAGGGTTCCGCATCATCCGCCCGCAGCGGCCGGTATCCGCTCTCACGTTTCCTCTTTATGTTCACCAACGGATGGCCGGAAGGGGACATACTGGACTTCATCATGTTCATGCAGAGCGATGCCGGACAGAGGATAGTGAACAGAACCGGGTTTATATCTCTTCAGGAGATGGGAAAGTAGCGGGAAGAGCATTATATGACAGGCCGCGCGGGGTCGTCTCCTCGCGCCGCCTTTTGTGTTTATTTTGCTGCTCGGTGATGATTTCTCTTGCCGCGGCTTGGTGGGCAGATGATACTTTATGCCGTGAGGCTGTATGATTTGACAGAGAGCGGATGGTGAAATGAAGAAAAAAAAATCTCGCAGCGTTGATGCTGGTTTTGGCGGTATGGGCGACAGAGCCGCGTTAAGGATCGTCTCCTCCGTCTCGGCAGTAGGTATTTTGCTAATGCTGTTCATCCTGGGGTTCCTGGTAGTGAACGGGCTGCCTGTCCTTAAAGATGCTTCCATTGGCGGTATATTGCTTGGACTTGACTGGTATCCTACTGAGGATCCGCCGGCGCTAGGCATGCTGCCTTTGATTGCGGGCACGCTGTCCGCCACGCTGCTGTCAAGCGTGATATCTCTTCCCGTTGCGTTCGGGCTCGCCGTGTTTACAGCCGAGATAGCTCCTAAGCACATGAGAAACGCCCTTAAAGTTATGCTGGAGCTGCTTGGATTTCTTCCGTCGATAGTGCTCGGCTTCCTCGGCATGATGGTGATAGCGCCGTGGATGCAGGAAGCGCTCGGCGTCGCAAGCGGCCTTAACCTGCTGAACGCGTCGATCCTTCTTGGTTTTCTCGTGATCCCCGTAGTGGCGTCTCTATCCGAGGAGGCACTTTCCGCGGTTCCGCAGGAAATGCGCGACGCATCTTACGCTCTTGGCGCTACGAGATGGGAGACTGTGATAAAGGTCGTCGTCCCGCACGCAATGAGAGGTATGCTTTCAGCCTCTCTGCTGGGTGTCATGAGGGCGCTTGGCGAGACTATGGTAGTGCTTATGGCGGCAGGAGGAGCCGCCATAATACCGCGTTCGCTTACGGACCCGATAAGGCCGCTGACTTCCACGATAGCGGCTGAGATGGGAGAGACAGCCGTGGGCAGCCTCCACTACCACGCGCTGTTTTTCGCCGGTTTGCTTCTTCTTGTTATCACGCTGCTGATAAACCTTATTTCAATGTATGTTGAAAAAAGAGGACAAAGAACATGAACAGGACAATTATGCGAAAATCGACGAACAGCTTCATGACGTTGATATTCTGGACTTGCGGCTTGTTCCTTGCCGCTGTCCTTATTTTCGTTATCGCGTACCTGTTTAAACAGGGCTGGAGCGTCCTTTCGATTGAATTCTTGACGGAGCCGCCAAGCGAAGGCATGACTGCCGGGGGTATCCTGACGCCGCTTGTAGGTACTGTTGAGCTTGTGTTTGTATCCATGCTCATAGCTTTGCCTGTGGGAGTGGCCACAGGGCTTTATTTCGCGGAGTATTCAAATGACGGCATACTGACTCGATTGCTGCGCGTCTCGATACGTCTGCTTGCCGGAGTGCCTTCCGTGATATTTGGACTTTTCGGGCTTTCGCTTTTTGTGGTTTTCATGAACTTTGGATCGTGTCTCTTGTCCGCAGGCCTGACGCTTGGCTGTCTTTCACTGCCGCTCATAGTGACTGCTTCCGAGCAGGCGTTCCTTGCCGTGCCCCAGGATTACCGCGACGCGTCCTTTGCGCTTGGCGCCACAAAGTGGCAGACTATAGTAAAAGTAGTATTCCCGTCCGCAGCCTCTACCATAATAACCGGCGCTATCCTTTCCATCGGAAGGGTAGCCGGCGAGACTGCTCCGATAATGTTCACCGGCGCTGCGTATTTTGCGCCTGACCTTGCAAAGAGCGTCTTCAGCCAGGTGATGGCGTTGCCTTATCACATATATGTGCTTGCCACCGCGTCTACGGACATTGAGGCAGTGAGGCCGATACAGTATGGCGCCATACTTGTGCTGATAGCGATAGTATTAGGCACCAGCGCTGTCGGCGTTGTTATACGAGCGCGTCTTGCGTCGAAGAGCGGGAGGTAAAGAAATGGCGGAGAATGGTTTTGAAACACAGATAAGGACGATTGGACTTAACCTATCTTATGGCACGGCCCAGGTGCTGAAGGATATAACATTTGACATAGGACGGAAGACCGTGACGGCATTCATCGGTCCCTCAGGATGCGGCAAGAGCAGCTATCTGAGATGCCTTAACAGGATGAACGATTTTATCCCATCAGCCAGGGTGAGCGGTACCATAGAGATCGACGGGGAGGATATACTCTCTCCCGCTACGGACGTGATAGCGCTTAGGCGGCGTGTAGGTATGGTGTTCCAGAAGCCAAATCCGTTCCCCATGTCGATATATGAGAACGTCGCCTATGGGCCAAGGCTCAACGGAGTGAAATCACGCTCGGTGCTTGACGATATAGTAGAGAGCAGCCTCAAGGGGGCCGCGCTTTGGGATGAAGTCAAAAATAAACTAAGCAGGCCGGGCACAGGGCTCTCAGGCGGACAGCAGCAGAGGCTGTGTATCGCGAGGGCCATCGCAACACAGCCAGACGTGCTTCTGATGGACGAACCGACAAGCGCTCTGGATCCCATGTCCACCGCGCGCGTGGAGGAGCTTATCAGGGACCTGAAAGTAGACTATACTGTCGTAATCGTCACACACAACATGCAGCAGGCGGCGCGAATTTCGGACTATACGGCCTTTTTCCTGCTGGGCGACCTGGTGGAATACGACCGCACAGCGCGTATGTTCACATCTCCGTCCGATAAACGCACCGAAGATTATATATCAGGCAGATTTGGTTAAGGGAGGGTGCCGTTCATGGATGCAATCAACACGAGGAAAAGGATCGAGGACGACCTGTCGGAACTTAAGCGCATGATTTTCAGGATGGGGCGCATGGCGGAAGAATCGCTGGAGAAGGCCGTATGGGCGCTGAAGAACAGGGACACCGAGATAGCTCAGGCAGTCCTTGATTCAGACGACCTTATAGACGACCTTGAAGACAAAATAGACGGGGCTTGCATGGAGTTCGCGGCCAGATACCAGCCGCTTGGCGAGGATCTGCGCGTCGTCACGTCGCTCATGCACATGGCTGTCGACTTAGAGCGCATAGGCGACTATGGCGGCAACATCGCTAAGGTCGCGATAAAACTCGCGTCGTCCGAGCCTATAAAGCCGCTTATAGATATACCGCACATGGTCGAAAAGATAAACGCGATGCTCGACATATCCCTTACGGCACTGGATACACGTTCGCCGGAACTTGCGATGACAGTGTTCCCCATGGACGACGAGGTCGACGACCTGGAGAAACAGATAATGCGCGAGCTATTCCTCATGGTCATGGAGAAGCCTTCCCGCATAGAGCAGTCCTTCTTGCTCATCAACGTCGCGCGCACGCTTGAACGCGCGGGAGACCACGTCACGAACGTAGCCGAAAGGATAGCGTACATGTACACAGGCAAGACTGTGAGGGCGTCTCAGCATCGCAGGAAGCAGGAGGCTTAGGAGAGTAACGTCTGTGAATTACAAGATCCTTGTAGTCGACGACGAAGAGAGCCTTGCCGAGTTTGTGTGCCGGGCGCTCAGACAGAATGGGTACGGCACTCTGTGTGCCTTTGACGGTGATGAGGCGCTGCGCCTGATCGAGGAAGAACTGCCGGACCTCGTCATACTTGACCTCATGCTGCCGATGATGGACGGCTGGGAGGTCTGCCGCAGAGCCAAGGCCAACAGCGCGACGAAAGATATCCCAATAATGATGCTGACAGCGCGCAGCTCACCGGTGGACGCGGTTCAGGGACTTGACCTTGGCGCCGACGACTACCTTAGAAAACCATTCCCTCTGGATGAGCTCTTAGCGCGGGTTCGCGTGCTGCTCAGGAGGAAACGGCACGAGACAAAGTCCGACGTCATAGAGGAAGGAAGCCTGCGCCTGGACCTGTCAGAGAAAGAAGCCTGGCTGCGCGAAGCGCCGCTTGATTTAAGCCCAACTGAGTTTGAGATATTGGCGATGCTGGTGGAAAGGGTTGGGCACGCGGTTTCCCGCGATGGGATATTGAGACGGATATGGGGATTAAGCGGCGACACTCGTACGGTTGACGTCCACGTATCAAGGCTCAGAAAGAAGCTTGACGACGGCCTTTTCCCTTTGCCAGTCATACGGTCGTCGCGCGGACGCGGATATAAGCTTGTCTGGGAGGAGGAAGGGCAGAGATGCTCCACAGAATGACGTTAAAAAAGAAAATAGCGCTGCTGCTGACATCCTCTGTTTTGATAGTTGCGCTTGCCGCGTGGGGAGTTGTGTACAGGGCCCAGAGAAACGAACTTATAGAGGACAACAGGGCGATGCTCTCACGCTATGCCGCGGCTGCCGCAAAAGCCGGCGAGGAGCGCGGCGTGGAGGGCATAAAGGAGATGCTGCGTTTTTGGATAGAGGTATATCCGAAAGGGCGCTTCTCGCTGATAAACACCATGGGCGAGGTCGTGTTTGACAGCCTCCCGACGGTAGTAGCGCCCGAAAACCATTACAAGCGCCCCGAGGTCATGAAGGCGTTTGCGGACGGCGAGGGGTACGCGCTTCGCTACAGCAAGACAGTTGGGGCATGGCAGAGCTATGTGGCAAGGCGTGTCATAATACCGGGCAGCCCCGGCGAGGGTATGGTGATAAGGTTATCGTACCCCGTCGAGGGCCTTGCCGGGCTCGTGAGGTCAATGGGCAGGCCGTTCCTGTACTCCATTGAGATAGTGCTTGTTTTGGTCTGGCTCGGCGCTTACTGGGTGCTGCGCCAGATAATGAGGCCGCTCAACGCGCTTAGCAGGGCGGCTGAGGATATAGCCGCCGGCAAAGCCGCGAGATTTCCGATATGTGACGATGAGGAGATGCAGAACCTCGCGAACGCGCTCAACTCCATGTCAGATTCGCTGAAATTGAGCGCAAAAGAGGCCGCCGAACGCGAAGAGGAGCTCGCTGTGTTGGTGGGCGCGCTGCCGGTGGGCGTAATTCTGATAGACGACAAACGCAAGATACGCTACATAAACAGGGAGGCGGC
>Ga0302251_1002067_pt1 | contig 10448 bp, 4 predicted proteins | sample AAG_RA_Gln_MG_FD_193534 | JGI IMG/M metagenome (GOLD analysis project Ga0302251, IMG submission 193534) | Enriched activated sludge microbial communities from anaerobic digester in WTTP, New Holstein, Wisconsin, United States - AAG_RA_Gln | ecosystem: Engineered > Bioreactor > Anaerobic >...
CGGCGGGACGCCCCACCGCGACCGTCCGCCGGCGGCACCACGCGCCCCCGTGCCCATGGCCCCGGCCGGCGGGACGCCCCACCGCGACCGTCCGTCGGCGGCACCACGCGCCCCCGTGCCCATGGCCCCGGCCCACGGGACGCCCCACCGCGACCGTCCGTCGGCGGCACCACGCGCCCCCGCGGGCGAATCGCTGCGCCCGGGAACAGCCGGATCAGGCGGCAAAACTCGTCCAACCCAGCCCCGCCGGGTCAAACTACTACCCGTAGCCCTCCGTGGTAAGCCGGCCACTACAGGTACTTAATCGCTGCGCTATCCCGACCCCTTTCCGCGATTGACATTTGCCGGCCATCGTCCTATAATGGGACCATAACGGCAGCGATGAACCCCGGCCTGTAGCTGGACGCCTGGGCCGGGCGGAGCGGGTGGCGTAACCGGCCGTTTTCGTGTATCCGGGCTTTCCGCTTGGGGAACAGAAGCCCGGGAGTGACGGAGGCTTGGCTATGGTGCGCAGACGTATCTTCTGGGTTGCAGAGGTAGCGGTGTTCCTGGTGTTGATCACGCTCTTTTGCTTTGTGGCAAGGGTTCGGGCCACGACCTACAATACGAGCATCTCCGTGGACGGGACGATCAATGACACCAGCGAGTGGGCTGCCGACGAAAAGTTCACCTCGTTTGTGGGCTCATTTGGCGCCTTTTACATCACCTGGACTGATACGTACCTGTACTTTGCATTCAACGGCGGCACTGTCAGCAGCGACCGCTACGTTGTGGCAATCGATACAGATCCCGGGGGGACCGCGGGGGATAGTGGCGAGTGGGGCGGTGTCTCGTTTCCCTCGTATGGTAGCCCTGACTATATCGTGGAATACAAGGGGGGGGCGATCTATACCCGTGGGGGTGTCAATGGGGGGAACGTGCTTCGGGCGATCAACGCCGGCGCAAACACACTGGAGCTGGGTATTCCCCGATCGGAGTTGGGCGGCTTGAACACCGCGGCGCAGATGGGTGTCTACCTGTACGCGGGTTATGATTCCGGTGGGGCCCGGACATTTGCTTTCTTTCCTCCCGGCCATGGCAACAGTGTCAGCGGCAGCACCTCTGTGACGGCAGTGACAGAGTGGCATTTTGCCACGACGGACGCCGGCCGAGCCCCAACAACCTACGGCCGCTACCAGTCGGACATTTGGAGCGGGGCGACGGTGAACGTGGCTGCCGGAGACAACTTCCATGATGTGATCTTGGATGGGGGAACCCTGGTGGGGCCCACCGACGGTGTGTTCAACGTAGCCGGCGATTTCCACTACGACGCCACCCATGGCGGCATCTTTACACTCAGTAACTGCACGGTCAACTTCGATGGCGCCGGCACGATCAAGGGGGGCCACCCCATTGGGGTTACGTTCAACCACATTTCCATTGCCAGCGGCGCCACGCTGGCGGCCGATTCGAACTTGCGCGTGCAGGGAGATTGGATCAACGCCGGCACCTTTACGGCGAACACGGGGACTGTCGAGTTCTGGGGAAACAGCGGCAACTCGAGCCGGGTGTTGGGATCCGCGACGACGACCTTTTACGACGCGACGATCTCTTGCAGTAATTGCAGCGTGGGCAACACCTATGGGGTCGATTTCTACGATCACGACACCGACCGGCGGACTCATATTGCCGGCACGCTGACGTTGAACCAGTATACTTTTGTGGCCAGCGAGGAGGACGGCAGCAGCACGAGTTGTGTCGATTCGATCCCTGACCCGCTTCTGGGACAGCCCGATGCCACCGACGAGTGCGACGGCACACCCATCTATAACGCCGGTTCGAACCTGGTCTATAACAACTCGGGTTCATTCTCTTCCGGTGCCGAGTGGTGGCCTGACGATGCCAATCCCACCTGCGGTTCGGACAAGGGCATGCCCTACAACGTGATCATTCAGAACGATACCGCGGTAGACATCAACGCTGCTTTCAACAACAACTCCAGGGACCCCAGCTACCTTGGCGGATCGAACAAGACCGCATGTGGCTCGCTGACCGTCGACAGCGGCAGCACCCTGCAGTCCACTGGCGGCACGTTCAGCGTGAAGGGCGACTTGGCGAATGGCGGATCGTTCGTCCACAACAGCGGTGCGGTGACATTGAACGGGAGCAGTGCACAGACGCTGGGAGGCAGTAGTACCACGACATTCTCGGATCTGACGATCAACAACAGCAGCGTGGGTGGAATTATACTCGGTGTCGACCAAGAGGTTGCTGGCACCTTGACACTGACGGATGGATTGGTCAAGGTGGGTGCGCATACCCTGACCATCGGGCAGGCCGGCAGTATCAATGGGGGGGCGGTCGACAGCATGGTGGTGACCGACAGTGACGGCTTGGCGGCAGGGGACGGCTGGTTGTGCAAAGAGTTCGATACAACCGCGAACCCGGCCCCCTTCACCTTTCCTGTGGGCGATGTCTACAACAACGCCAACTACTCCCGGGGAGTGCTTGACTTCTCCAGCATATCGGGCGCCGGCACCGCCTGCGTGCAGGTGACGGATGCGGAGTACAACGCCAGCTATGAGAACCGCTTGACCCGTTACTGGAACGTTGGGAGCAACATTGGAAGCTTTGCCTGTGACGTGACGTTTTACTACGACGCCGGGTCGGAAGATGTGATCGGCACGGAGGACTACCTTAACGCGCTCAAATACCCGGGACCGGTAGAGGGAGACGCGGTAGATACGACGAACCACTGCTTCTCCATGACGGGACTTGGCAGCTTCTCCGACTTTACCGCGGGGGGCATCACCCCCACCGCCGTCAAGCTCCTGGCCTTCGCCGGCCGGCCGGCCTCTTCCGGCATCCTCCTGGCCTGGGAGACGGCGACGGAGGAGGACAACGCCGGCTTCCACCTCTACCGCAGCACGCGGATCGACGCCGTGGGCGTGCGGCTGAACGCCGCCCTGATCCCGTCGCAGGCACCCGGCGGCGGCCAGGGGGCGGCCTACACCCTCCTGGACGCGACGGCCGAGCCCGGGACGACCTATTACTATACGCTGGAAGACGTGGACCTGAACGGCACGCCCACCCCCCACGGGCCGGTGGCGGCGGCGCTGTGGCGGGCCTACCTTCCGCTGGTGGGGCGGCAATAGGGGCAGGGAGGAAGCGAGCCTGGCAAGTGGGTGCACAGCGGAAAAGCAGCTGAACGGCGAAGAGGATCTCCGCCTTACATAAGGAGGTGTAGCGATGGCGGTAAGGCATCTTGCGCGCGTAGGCCTGACGGTTTTATTGACCCTGGGGCTGTTGGCCGGCAGCTTGGGTCTATTACCAGTACGCAAGGTTGCGGCGGCGACATGCACATCGACCAAGACCGGTAACTGGACCGACTCGGCAATGTGGGACTGCGGCACGCCTGGGGCAAACGATGATATTGTGGTCGCTGACGGGCACACTGTAACCATTGATACGGATGTTTCGGTTGCTTCCATCACGGTTGGGCAAGGCACGAGCGGGGTTCTGCAGTATCAGAACACGACCACACCGCGCATTGTGACTGTAGCGGGAAACTTGACACTCTCCGGTGGCGGTACGCTTCAAGCTGGAAGCCAGAGCAACCAAGTTGTCCATGAACTTCGAATTGGAGGCAATCTGTCGATTGGAGATAGCGCTACTTTCAATATGGGCGCTTCCGTGAGCCCGACAGTCAGAAAAGTGAGAGTCACGTTCAATAACACCTTGGCTGCGGATGTCACCTTGTCTTCCCCTGGGGCGCCCACCCTTGTGCGGTTCATGGAAATCGTCCTGGATCGCGGTGCAAGCTCAAACAAGGTGGTTTGCTCAGTGACCGCAGAACTTGGAAGCGGCAATGCTGGCATTACCAATGGGATCACCTATAACAACGGGACTTGGGAGCAGGTTGCAGGCATCTTCACTTTCCGCGGAACCTATAATCAGACTCTGACAGCAAACGGGAATCTGACTGTCAGCGGAAGCGGCAGTATGAGTTTTGGAGCCAGTGTTATTGTTCAGGGAGGCACTTTTCTTGTCAACACTTCGGGAGTTGTGACGATTGGGGGGGAGGGGAACAGACTCGAGCCCAAGGGGGGCACGATTGCTCTCACTGCTGGCACGGTCAATGTAGGCGGTCGTATTGGCAGCGAGTCGTATCCGGGCATCGCTGATACAGGGGTCTTGACAATCAATGGCGCTACCGTGAACGTGCCTGCCGTGTTGGTAAGCAATTCCGGTAGCAGCGTATTTGCTGTGGGAAGTGGGATGACATTTCAGATGAGTGCTGGAACGCTGAATATCCTCACAGCAAACCAAGGGCCTTTTGGAGAAAACGATATTGATGTCAGGTCGGGCACGATTAGTGGAGGAACGATTGTCCTGGGAAGCGCGTCGCCAGGAGCGCAAGACTTTCTTGCCCGGTTCGATGTCGCTGTACACCGACTAATCGTGAACGTCTCCAGCCTTACAGCACAGCTGCGGACTTCGAACCTGGCTGTCAACGACGACCTGATTATCAGCACGGGCACCCTGGATGCTAACAATCTGAACATCAACGTCGCTGGCAACTGGGCCAACGACGGCACCTTTACCGCCGGCACCGGCACGGTGACCTTTAATGGCTCCGGTGTGCAAAGCTACAGCGGCAGCAGCACGACGACCTTCTACAACCTCACCGTGAGCAGCGGCGCGATGCTGGACGTGGATGACAACCCGCTGTTCGGCGTGGGCGGCACCCTGGTCAACAACGGCACACTGCAGCAGACGCAGTATGTGGGCACGGAGAACACGGTCTTTCTCAATGTCAGCACGAACAAGTACTATGGCCTGGAGATTGACCCGGAGGGCTCGACCGATATGGGCGATACCACGGTCAAGATCTCAGGCAACCAGTTTTGCCCCAACGCTGGCGATGGTGTCAAGCGCTGCTACGACATAGGCCCGGCAATAGAGCCCGCGGCCACCGTCAAGTTCTTCTTCACCACCGCCGAGCTCGACGACGAGACACGCGCTGATCTAGGGGTCTACGACTGGGATGGCAGCCAGTGGGTTGAGGAGGCCGGCACTGTCACCAACGGCGGCAGCGGTGACGGCCAGTGGGTGCAAGTGACTGGCGTATCCTCCTTCTCACCCTTTGGTCTCAATGACGCCAGCCCCACCGCCGTCAAGCTCCTGGCCTTTGCCAGCCGGCCGGCCTCTTCCGGCATCCTCCTGGCCTGGGAGACGGCGACGGAGGAGGACAACGCCGGCTTCCACCTCTACCGCAGCACGCGGATCGACGCCGTGGGCGTGCGGCTGAACGCCGCCCTGATCCCGTCGCAGGCACCCGGCGGCGGCCAGGGGGCGGCCTACACCTTCCTGGACGCGACGGCCGAGCCCGGCACGACCTATTACTATACGCTGGAAGACGTGGACCTGAACGGCACGCCCACCCCCCACGGGCCGGTGGCGGCGGCGGTGTGGCAGGCCTACCTCCCGCTGATCGCGCGTTAGGGGCGGACACGAGATACCCGGCTGCACGCGGAAACAGGGGCATGCTATGGTCCACCCTCGCCTGGTCGCGCCGCTGTCTGCCCTGCTCCTGCTGACGGCCTTCCTCCCGGCAGCCCGGCCGGCGCCGGAGACCTCGCCGGCCGGCGCGGCCCTGGCCTGGACGTACGAGCGCGTCGACGCGCCCGCGCTCTTTTCCGCCATGGGCAGCCGCAGCCTGGCCCTGGACGCGGCCGGCCGGCCGCACCTCGCCTATGGGCAGGACCTGCTCTACCACGCCTGGCACGACGGCCAGGGCTGGCGGCGGGAGGTGGTCGACGGCGCCGGCAACGTCGGGCGGCACACCGCCCTGGCCCTCGACGCCGCGGGCTACGCCCACATCGGCTACCAGGATTTCGAGAACCGCGACCTGCGCTATGCCTACCAGGACGCGTCCGGCTGGCACGTCGAGACGGTGGACACCGCCGGCGACGTCGGATCGTACGCCGCCCTGGCGCTGGATGCGGCCGGCCGGCCGCACCTGGCCTACTACGACTATACCCACGGCGACCTGAAGTATGCCTTCCGCGACGGCGGCTGGCTCGTGGAGACGGCGGCCGACGCCGGCTCCGTGGGCCAGTATGCTTCCCTGGCGCTGGATGCGGCCGGTGCCCCACACATCGCGTCCTACGAAGCGACGAGCTATGACCTGGTATACGCCTATCGCGACGGCGCCGGCTGGCACACCGCGACGGTGGACGGCGCCGGGAAGGTGGGCCAGTACGCGTCGCTGGCGTTGGATGCGGCCGGCCGGCCGCACGTCGCCTATCACGACGCGGCCCACGGCGACCTGCGCTACGCCGTCCTGGAGGCCGGCGCCTGGCTCACCCAGACGGTGGACGCGGCCGGCATGGTGGGGCCGTGGGCCTCGCTGGCGCTGGACGCGGCCGGCGCCCCCCACATCGCCTACGCCGGTCTGGCGCCCTACCAGCTGCGGTACGCCCGGCTGGAGGGCTCCGCGTGGTTCACCCAGACGGTGGACGCCACGGGGGCGGCCGTGCTGCACTGCGCGCTGGCGCTGGACGGGGCCGGCGCCCCGCGCATCTCCTACCTCGACGACACCAACGCGCGCCTGCAGTACGCGGCGTGGGCCGGGTCCTCGTGGCAGGTCGAGACGGTGGACTGGATCGGCAGCTACGGGCGGGGCACCGCGCTGGTGCTGGACGCCGCCGGGTACGCCCACGTCTCCTACACCGGCAACTATCCGACGCGTGGGATCCGCTATGCCTACCAGGACGCGGCCGGCTGGCACGCCGCCGACGTGTGGAGCGGGCCAGACCTGGGGCGCCGGACGTCGCTGGCACTGGACGCGGGCGGATACCCGCACATGGCCTTTTCCGACACGGACGACTACGATCTGCGCTATGCCTACCTGGACGCGGCCGGCTGGCACACCGCGACGGTGGACAGCGCCGGGTACGTGGGCGGGTTCGCGTCGCTGGCGCTGGGCACGGACGACCGCCCGCGCATCGCCTACCTGGACCAGACGCACTATGACCTTCGCTACGCCTGGCTGGACGCCACCGGCTGGCACACCACGACGGTGGACAGCGCCGGGGACACGGGGTGGCACACTTCGCTGACGTTGGACGGGGCGGGATACGCGCACGTCGCCTACTACGAGGCGCTCGCCGGCGACCTGCGTTACGCCTACCAGGACGCGGCGGGCTGGCACATCACGACGGCCGACGCGGAGGGGGATGTGGGCGAGTTTCCCTGCGTCAAGTTGGACGCGGCCGGCCGGCCGCACATCTCGTACCGCGACAAGGGACTGTGGAACCTAAAGTATACCTACTACGATGGCGCTGCCTGGCACGCGGTGACGGTGGACGCCTCGCACCAGATCGAGCTGGACACCTCGCTGGAGCTGGACGCGCTGGGGTACGCGCATATCGCCTACTACGCCGAGCTGCCGGTGGGCGATCTGCGCTACGCCTACGAGGACGCGCGGGGCTGGCACGTGACGACGGTGGACGAGCGGGGCGACGTGGGGCAGTTTGCGTCGCTGGAGCTGGACGCGGCCGGCCGGCCGCACATCACCTACAACGACGAGACGAACGAGGACCTGAAACGCGCCTACATCTGCACGCCGGTCGCCGGGGCGGCGGTCGCCGGGCCGGTGGAGCTGCCGGCGGGCGAGACGGGCCTGTATAGCGCCGCCTATACGCCGGTGACGGCGAGCCAGGTGGTTGCCCTGGCCTGGGACAACGGCGCGGCCGGCCCGACGGCGGCCTACTCCTGGACGGTGCCGGGGGACCATACCGTTGTGGTGACGGCGGCGAACGGCTGCGGCGCCGCGGTGGGCGTGCTGACCGTTACGGTGCTGCCGCCGCCCTGCCGGCCGGTCGATGCGCTCGAGGTCACCGGGCCGCGCGCCTTGCGGGTGGGTGCGGTGGGGCTGTACACGGCGACGGCCGCGCCGCCGACGGCGACGCTGCCCGTGACCCTAACGTGGAGCAGTGGCGCGGTGGGGGCGAGCGCGGCCTATTCCTGGCCGGCGCCGGGGAGCTACACCGTGGCGGTGACGGCGACGAACCCCTGCAGCCAGGTAGTGGGGGCGCTGCCGGTGGCGGTCGAGCCGTACCGGTTCTACCTGCCGCTGCTCGGGCGGTAGGTAGAACTCCTCCTGGCCTGGGAGACGGCGACGGAGGAGGACAACACCGGCTTCCACCTCTACCGCAGCACGGACCCGGGCGTGCAGGGCGCGGCGCTGAACGAAGCGCTGATCCCCTCGCGCGCGCCCGGCGGCGGCCAGGGGGCGGCCTACACCTTCCTGGACGCGACGGCCGAGCCCGGCACGACCTATTACTATACGCTGGAAGACGTGGCCCTGAACGGCACGCGCACCCCCCACGGGCCGGTGGCGGCGGCGGTGTGGCAGGCCTACCTCCCGCTGGTCGCGCGCTAGAGGCGGCAAGTGATCTTTGTTGTTGGCCGGGGATTGCCCCTTTTGACACAATTGGGCGGTGGCAGTATAATGCCGTGCATTCTCCCCTGTATCGGCAACTCTACGTGGCGGCCGCGGCGGCGTCACCCGCGGCATCGGTTTGGTGTGCGAGCTTTCGTCGAGGAGGTAGTGTATGCCCCAACGCGGGTCGGTTCTCAAAGTGTTGACCGGTGTGGCGGCCCTGGCCCTGGTCGTGGCCGGGGTGGTGCTCCTGCAGCCGCGAGAGGAGGGCTCTCGCGGCCTGGCCGCCATGGCGCCGGCCGGTGCAAATGCCGGTGCCGGCGACCAAGCGGCGGTGGCCTATGGCGAAGCAGAACTGGTCCCCATCGTCATCGTTTCTGACAAGGTCGACCTCTCGCCCCCGCTGCGCGATATCCCCGCGGTTGTCAGCCCGCCGGAGCTCGAGGCCCCCGAGAACGAGGTCCTGCCCGGACGCACCGGCGGCAGCGTGGATCAGGACGAGGTAGCCGCCATCTTGCAGGACTGGCACGGCGCGGTCGATATGCCCGCGCCGATCCAAAACTGGGAGGGCATCCCCAACCTGAGCACCGTCTTTCCTCCGGATACCGAGGGCGAGGTGGGGCTCAACCACTATGTCCAGTGGGTCAACCTGTGGCTCCAGATCTGGGACAAGAGCGGCAATTCGCTCTATGGACCGGTGGACGGCAATACCCCATGGACCGGGTTCGGCGGCCCGTGCGAGGATACCAACGACGGCGACCCCATCGTCCTCTACGACCAGCTGGCCGACCGCTGGATCTTGAGCCAGTTTGCGCTGCCCAACTACCCCTCCGGGCCGTTCTACCAGTGTTTTGCCGTTTCCCAGACGCCCGACCCGACGGGGGCGTACTACCGCTACCAGTTCACCTGGCCGAACAACTATATGAACGACTACCCCAAGATCGGTGTCTGGCCGGACGGCTACTACATGTCGGCCAACCAGTTTGCCGCCAGCTCCTTCGCCTGGCGCGGCGCCGGCGTGGCCGCCTTTGAGCGCGCCCAGATGCTCACGGGCGCGACGGCGCAGATGGTCTACTTTAGCCTCTACGGCGTCGACTCCGACTATGGCGGGCTGCTCCCCAGCGACTGGGACGGCTCCGTGCCGCCGCCGACGGGCGCGCCCAACTACTTTGCCTCATGGGACGACAGCACCTGGGGCGTGGGGGCCAACGATGCCGTGCACGTCTGGGCGTTCGACGTCGACTGGGCCACGCCGGGTAACTCGACCTTTGGCAGCAGCGGCAGCCCCAACTGGACCCTCAACACGACGAATGTCGATCCCAACATGTGTAACTATAGCCGCAGCTGCATTCAGCAGCCTGGCTCGCCGGCACGCTACCTGGATGCGATCTCGGATCGGCTGATGTACCAGCTGCAGTACCGCAACTTTGGCGGCTACGAGTCGCTGGTGAGCAACCATACGGTGGACGCAACCAGCTCCGACCGGGCCGGGATCCACTGGTTCGAGCTGCGCAAGACCGGCTCGAACTGGAGCCTGTACCAGCAAGGGGTCTATTCGCCCGACAGCGTCCACCGCTGGATGGGCAGCATCGCCCAGGACCAACAGGGTAACATGGCGCTGGGGTACAGCGTGACCCACTACAGCACCAACATCTACCCCGGCATTCGCTACGCCGGCCGGCTGGTATCCGATGCCCTGGGCACCCTGCCGCAGGCCGAGGTCGTGCTGCAGGCCGGCACCGGCCGGCAGACGGACAACCAGTACTACCGCTGGGGCGACTATAGCATGATGAGCGTGGACCCGGCGGACGACTGTACCTTTTGGTACACGCAGGAATACTACGCGGTCAGCAGCGCCAGGGGCTGGACGACGCGCATCGGCTCGTGGAAGTTCCCAGGTTGCCCCGGCAGCGTCACCCCGACGCCGACGGCTACCCCCACCAACACCCCGACGCCGTCGAACACGCCCACCAACACGCCGACCAACACCCCGACGCCGTCGAACACGCCGACCAACACC
>Ga0302251_1002068_pt1 | contig 10447 bp, 11 predicted proteins | sample AAG_RA_Gln_MG_FD_193534 | JGI IMG/M metagenome (GOLD analysis project Ga0302251, IMG submission 193534) | Enriched activated sludge microbial communities from anaerobic digester in WTTP, New Holstein, Wisconsin, United States - AAG_RA_Gln | ecosystem: Engineered > Bioreactor > Anaerobic >...
CTCACTTTCAGTTCCATGGATGTTCCTCCTCCCTAAAATATTGTGATTTGGTCGTCACCTATTTTATAGGAGGTACATCCTTTTTGTCATCCTCTGATTAATTTACACAGAAAAGTTTACACTACCGGAAGCTGTCGCCAAATCAACAGTGTCCGTGTGGAAGTGGGAGGAAATACAAGAAATGCTGCCAATTGATAGGGTTATAGGGAGTAGCGGCCCACGTCTGCAGCGCAAACGAAGTCGGCCACACGACTGGACCGACTCGTAGCTTTTCAAAGGCATTGGGAGAAGGCATAATCACTCTTACAAAGGGGAGGTTCATGGGTTGGTGACAGATGATTTCTTGAAAAGCATAGAGAATAATAGGTTCCACTTGGATTGTTCGAGTATTGTTCTCACACAAGACGCTAGTCACGGGAGTCCGGTCGTCTACAATGGTCCAGGCACTATATATCAAGAGGATGAGAATCGTTTCATTGTGAAGGTGTTCTGCCAGGGCAAAACGGATATAAGAACAGTGTTAGGCAGCATCAATCGTCTGGTACCTGGAAAGCTTGTAGACGACAACGAGTATTACTCGCTAAGAGCGACCGATATTAAAGGGGGCACTTGGACAGCGGCCTCGATCATGCCGAAAATTCATGCCAGTTTCCATGGTGAGGGCTTCTTAGTTATGGGTGATTTCTCCGTCCTGCAATTCAGGGAAGAAGACTCGCTCCAGCGCGTCGGAACAAGCATAAGACTATTTTACAAGGGTAAGCATGATGTTCCCTGCAATACGCCTAGTGTTTCAAAGCGATTCATTGGAGATGAAGAGAGAGGAAGTAGCAGCGCTCTGAACGTTGCTCAGTTTGCAATAGGCGATATACAATTCGAAATCCTTTCCGAGGATGACTGGCTCATCGTGTATTTCTACTCCAAGCATGAGGACATGAATAAGATTACCGCCCAGAGAGTTCATGAAGCTCTTCAGTTTGTTCTGGCCAAGACCGTTCCCTGGAGCATATTGGACATTTCGAAAGAGAATGTTCATGAAACAACCGTTCGCGCAGTAGGCTACACAGGTCAAAAGTCTAAGGCGCAACCCCCGTTCCATTTCTCCACAGTAGATACAGAAGGAAATGTATGGAAGTTATTTGAACGTTTCTTCACCTATTGCTCTGATTACAAAGAACCTGACTGGCATCCGCTGTTCGACTATGTTCACCAGGTTGTTGAGGCCGGAAAGGCTTCAATGGAGGCTTATGCATTGACCCTGACTGTCTCCGTGGAAGGGCTCCTGAAATTGGCATTTCGTGACGTAGCGCTTCCGGGTGAAGAGTTTCTACACAAGCTGGAGGATGCTCAAGGAGAAATCGATAACAGCAAGATCAGCGAGGACGTGAAACGAAGAATCCGGGGTGCACTGGAACCCATGAAAAACCCACGGGCGATCGATCGTCTCAGATATCTGGTTGATGAGGGCGTTGTAGATCAACGCCTTGTCAGATCTTGGAAGCGAGTAAGAAACAGTTCAGCACATTCCGACCCGATTGACCTGTCGAGGTTTCAAGAACTCATAGATGATTGCTACGCTGTATACGTTTTGTTTAACCAGCTCATCTTTCACGTTATTGAGTATGACGGTCAGTACACGGACTATAGCGTCCATGGTTTTCCAACTGGGAAATATGAATTGAAGAGGCCTTGAGGAGACGATGAGACAGGAAACGATGGAATGGCTGAGATTTGTGCAGAGCTCAAGCATTCCTCTCGTCAACGTGGATGCCGCCCGTAATCCCACGCGAGGAATAGCATCCGGTTGTCTTATAGAGTATGCTGGCAATCGCCTCCTCTTCTCTGTGTTTCACGCTACCGGAACATCAAGCAGTTGGCTGATTCCACTTAGATATGATTCAATCCACGACAGGACAGACGTCTACTTCACTCCACGCTTCAACTTCTTCGTCCAAAAGTTGCCGAATTTGCCGAGCCTTGGAGTCCCATTCGACTTATCGTTCATACTAATGCCGCGTGACGCCGTTTCGTACTTCCAGAATCTTCAGCTCGCTGGTCCTGTCGAAGAACGGGAGCATACGGTTTTCGTCTCTGATCTTTGCGAGCAACCTCAAAATGGTATGCCCTATGCCTTCTCCGGCCAGGTTCGACCCGCCTTCATCCCAGATCTTGCTACCCTTAAGATCGACCACTGTACGTATCCGGGCCTTCTGTTTAATAGGACAGAGGGCGTGTATCACTATTTCAAGCTCCCGGTCGATCATCCTGGGGACGATGCTTTCGAGGGGTGCAGTGGAGCGCCAATTGTCGGTTACGACAGACGTGTTGTGGCGCTCGTGGTCGGAGGTTCTGTTGAAACGAACGAAATCTATGGAATCTCCATATCTGCATTCAAGAATCACATTGATGAGTTTCTGGGGTTGAAAGGCGCGACGAGTGGTGCATGAGAGCCCGGTTCTGAGATTTGATAGGAGTTCTACGCTGTTGTTCTCGTTGTCACCCCCTTGTCACTCCCGCCATCTATAATAAACGTGAAATTTCCGGTTGAATTTTGTACTATGTCTTTGAAGTTCACTAGACAATTTATGGCTGGGCGAGCATGAGAACCGTACCATAGGGCCAGCACTAGGCCCCGAATGGTTTGTATGGCGGCATCCTTGCCCGGTTGTATTGCAGGCATCAAGCAATGCTTGAGGCACACCCATTCACCCACCGTTTGCTTGACGCAGATGTTAAAAAGGTTTCACTTGGAGGAGCATATGCCCAGATTTTCCATTGATGATATTTTCAAGCGTCCCGATACGAAACACCGTCTGACGGTCTTCAAAGAGGAAGACGTTAACGCTCTTGAGGCCGGGATCTTCGAGAAGAACGGGAAGCCTTACCTGAAATGCCTTGGAAGCGGAAAAGACCGTCCTGCCAAGCCAGAAGAGATAGTCAGACAGCTGTGGGTAAGGAAACTCATTGACGAATACGGTTATACGCCGGACAGGTTGAAGGTGGAGCATCCTATTCAGTTTGGCAGAGAGGTCAAAAGGGCCGACATCGTTGTGATGGACAAGGACCGTCCCACCGTCGAATACATCATTGTTGAAGTCAAGAAGATCGACCTTAAAGACGGCAAGAAGCAACTTCGTTCTTACTGCAACGCAACGGGTGCGCCCATCGGGGTATGGTCAAATGGAGGCCCCGAGGAGATCTATCACAGAAAGGATCCCAACTACTTCGATAAGATCCTTGAGCTCCCGAAGGTACATCAGAAGCTCGCTGATGTCATAGGAGAGAAGCTGTTCCTGACGGACCTTATCCGCCTTGATGAAGAGAAGGCCCAGACGCAGACCCTGCGGGATCTTATCGTGGAAATGGAGGATGAGGTTCTGACCTATGATGGGGTAGACGTGTTCGACGAGGGGTTCAAACTCATCTTCGCCAAGCTCTACGATGAAGCAAAGTCCGGGGAGAACCCGAAGAGGCCCCTTGAGTTTCGAAACGTGGGAACGGAGACGGAGGCAAAAGAACGCATACAGCGCCTACTGGACGCAGCGATCGACAAGTGGGAGAAGGTGTTCCCTAGGGGCACGGTGATCAATCTCAGTCCCACGGCTGCGCAGATCTGTCTTTCATACCTCGAGAACCGCCGGCTCCTGAACTCCAACCTGGACTTTGTTGATGAAGCGTTCGAATACCTTACCTCAAAGCGTCGCAAGGGGGAGAAGGGCCAGTATTTCACTCCCCGCTGGGTTGTCGACATGGCAGTCCGTATGCTCAATCCCCGTGAAGAGGAAACGATGATTGACACAGCCTGCGGCTCTGCAGGATTCACAGTGCACACGATCTTCCATGCGTGGAAACAGATCCTCGAAGATGAGGGTGTTGACCAGTCGCATCTTTTCACGGCTGAGCCGAAGCCCTCCCGTTGTACCGACTATGTGCGCAACAAGGTCTTTGCTCTGGATTTTGACCTCGATATTGCCAGGGTCGCGAGGTGTCTCAATATCATCGCCGGCGATGGACAGACAAATGTGCTTCACCTGAACACCCTTGACTACAGGCTGTGGGATGAGGTGACAAAGCAGGGCGACTGGATCGATGCCTTTTACGATGGATTCAAACGGTTTCGCCGCAACCGGGCAGGTAATGGTTCATGGAAAAACTTCAACATGGATATCGTAATGGCGAATCCGCCTTTTGCACCCGATATCGAGAAACAGGATATCCTTGCCCTTTATGATCTCGGACACAAGGCCAACGGCAAACCTGAGAACGGGGTAGGGCGGGCGATTCTTTTCATTGAACGTAACCTGAATTTTCTACGCCCCGGCGGGCGCATGGCTATCGTTCTTCCCCAAGGGGTGCTCAACAATGCGAGTGACAAGCGGGTCCGGGAGTACATTGCTGAACACTGCCGTATTCTGGCCGTTGTCGGTTTGCATCCTAATACTTTCAAGCCGCACACGGGGACGAAGACAAGCATCATCTTTATGCAGAAGTGGAACGATAGCCCGAAAGACGGGCCTCTCTGTCCGAAGAAGGACGATTACCCCATATTCTTCGCAACTCAGCGCCTAGCCCCCAAGGATACGAGCGGAGAGAAGATCATTGCGAAAGATGACGAGGGGAAACCTTTGCGCGATGATCACGGACACTGGGTGGTCCAGCATGACCTGTACAACCATGATGGCCTGACCCGGGATGGGATCGCGGAGGCCTTCATGGAGTTTGCCAAGAAAGAGGGTCTAAGTTTTTTTCAATGAGCCCCTTCGACAGCGCGAGGTATGGGGCGCTATTGGAGGGGCTGGAAGCTAATGTCGCTTATTTTTCGGAAATCTGCGAGGACCAATATGCCCTGCGCCTTGATTCGGAGTTCTTCCTGAAGGACCGAGTTGCGGCGCATCGGCGCATCCAGGCCATGAAGAATACCGAAACGCTCGGAAAGACCTGTTCGAAAATCGTGCAAGGCCCTAATCCAGTATTCGCGGAAGAAGGTATTCAATGTCTTAACGGCAAGAACATTTTCTTTGGTACTGCGGATGCTGGTGAGCCCAACTATGTGAGTGTTGAGGAGTTCCAACGCCTTCAAGGATATGCGTTGAAGCTTGGAGATTTGGTCATCACTTTGAAGCATGCCAGCAAAATCGGCCGCGTTTGGATTATACGCGATGATTCAAGACGGCTGTTTACCAGAAATGTGGGGTTATTGCGTTTGGAAGATCATGCTTCCATTAGGCCGGAAGTGTTGTTATTCACGCTTTGGACTTCGTTCTATCAGACTGTGCTTGATCGAATATCAACCGGGGGAACGTCAGGGCAGATAACCTTGGCAACAACTCCCTTGAAGGCGTTGCCCATTCCGATTTACGGTGACAGGTTCCAAGATGCTTTGACAAAGCTCTTCAATCTAGCCGAGAAAGAAATGATATGTGAACGTGATGCAGCGTTGCTAGCCGATTATATACTCATGACTGCGCTAAGATTGGATGAGTGGCAACCTCCAGATGATCTTTCGTATATATGCAGAGCCGATGAAGTCCTTATCGCTGGACGTTTAGATGCGGAACATTTTCAACCCAAATACAAGGCTTTGCTCGACCACGTCAGGGACCATGCGGTACGTTGCCGCGTAGTTGACGAGATTGCCGAGAAATGCGACCGGGGGGAACAACCCAAGTACTCTGAGGACGGAACTCTTGCGGTTGTGACGAGCCAGCACATCCTTGAAAACGGCCTTGATTATGAAGGTTTTGAGCGTACCGATGAAACGTACTGGGAGCACAAGGATTTCATCAGCGCCCAGATTCGGAGAGGTGATATTCTTACCTATACAACCGGCGCCAACGTTGGGAGAACGGCTGCATATTTGTCTGATGAACGAGCCCTGGCAAGCAATCACGTTAATCTTCTCCGTCTTAACGAAGAGAATCCTATCTACGTGTCTGTGGTTATGAATTCTATGATAGGCCGTATGCAAACTAGAATGCTGGTTACGGGTTCTGCTCAAGTCGAGTTATATCCGCAAGACATCCGTCGCTTTGTCATTCCCTTCGTGGATGAAGAGAGCGAGAGGGTTATTGTCGATGCAGTGATGAGGGCCTACAGTTCCCGTCGCAAGGCTCATCGGCTCTTGGAAAGTGCTAAGCGTTCGGTGGAAATAGCCATTGAGGAAAGCGAGGAGAAGGCGCTGGCATTTCTCAGAGAGGCAGACGCAGAGGATTGAGGTATGGATTCCAAGGAGGAGATTCTAACAAGATTGGACGAGCTCACCGAGGAGGAGGTTGAGGGCCTCCGGAGTGCGCTGCGGGAACTCATGCCTCTTGATACGATGGTTACCGACATGTGGGACTGGGATATCCATTTCGAGAACAGCACCTTTGTTGATACTTACTTTGATGTGGCCCTGGGCCCCGAGGATGTTGCACTCGCAGAGGCAGAGAGCCTCAGGGAAGACATATTGGGCTGGATCGACGAATATGGAATGGACTACGCACAGGACCAGATGACTGAAGAGGAATTTGAAGCAGCGGTTTTGACGCAGTGCCGTGAGTTCATCCTGGGATGGCGGGGCAATATAGTTAAACGATTCGCGGAACAATGACGTGGCTTTTTGCGCTGGTTGTCCCCCGGTACAGATTCATAGGAGACATATGCAACGCATGATAGAAGAATTTCGCATCAAATTCCCCGTGCGGGGCAAGTTTGAGTTCAGACAGGGGCAGAGAATACGGGAGATTGTCCACAATGCGGAAGTGCCCGAAGAGTATGGGGCCTACATCATCTCCGATCCACAAGGAAGAGTCCTCTATGTTGGTCGCAGTGGAACGATGTTGAACGACGGTGGGTTTCAGAGGCAGACTCTTCGAGGCAGGTTGACAAATAGACAGGGTGGACGTTCCCGACAGGAGTTCTTTGGCGATATGCTGAGAGAAAGAGACGTCCAGAGTCTGCATTTCGAGTGGTTTGTTACATTTGGTGAGGCAAACAAGATTCTTCCGAGCCTCGCAGAAAGCCAGCTGCTTCAGGCGCACTTTGATGACCACGGAAGGCTTCCGCCCTATAACGAGAAAGCATGATGCTTGACCAGCGATTCAGTCCTTCTATGGGTTCCTGAAAGTCATCTGGCTACCGATGAACCTCAATTCGAGAGAGTCTATCGGGCCGTTACGTTGCTTCCCGATTATCACCTCGGCAATTTCCTCGCCACCATCTCCATACTGGTCCTGGTATTGGTATATCTCACCACGATATACGAAGAGTATGACATCAGCATCTCGTCTAATAGCCATGCTGTCGCTGAGGTCGGAAAGCTGCGGCCGCCCTCTGGTCTTCTCGTTGAGCTGGGAGATTGCAATGATCGGAAGGCGAAGCTCCTTGGCCAAGGCTTTCAGCAGACCGATGACCTCGGAGAACTTGCTGGAGTGGTCCGGTATGAGCTGGAGATAGTCGATGATAATGAGGCCTACGTCACACTCCTCCTTCCATTCTCGCGCTCGATCAAGAAGTTCGGTGATGGGCAGCGCTGCGGTATCATCTATGATGAGCTTGCTTTCCGAAAGCTTCCCTGCCGCCCTGACCAGTGGTATCCAATTGTCCCGGGTAAACGTGCCCGTTCTAAGCTTGGTGTGGTCAATGCCTGACTCGGAGCTGAGCAACCTCATGATGAACTCCTCCCTGGACATTCCCATGGAGAAGATGCCTGCCGGAATAGGGTTCTCCGGTAACATGGAAACATGTTGCGCGATGTTCATGCAGAGGGCGGCCTTTCCTACGCCGGAACGTCCCGCGACTACTATGAGGTTGCCCGGTTGCAGGCCGCTCGTCAGTCTGTCGAGGTCGGAAAACCCAGTTGGGACTCCGGTAACGCTCTGCTTTTTCTCGTACAAGCGCTCGATAAGCATGATGCGGTCCATCACGAAGTCTTTGACGTAGACACCTTTCTGTTCTACGCGTTCGTCCACGTTTGTAACGTCCGCAATGGTAACGTCCGCAATATCGGGTTCTCTCTCAGCGGCTTGCTCGACAGGCGCCGTGGTCTTGCTGGGCACCTTTTTCTCTGGCTTCCTTTTCTTTGGTTTCGGATCTGAGCGTTTTGTCCGTGCGGTCATCCTTCCATTCTCCTTCCTGTTTCTTCATATTCTCAATCTGAGCGCGTTTCGGGGTGTGAGGAATAGTCGTGTAGCACCTACCCCTCAGTGGACGTCTCAGAGGCCCTATTTCTTCGCTGCGGTCTTCCTTGGAGACTTCTTCACCGGCTTCTTCTTTCCGTTCCTCGCCTTTCCCGCCTTGTGCTCTTTCGACTCCTCGATCACCGGCACGGCCTCAGCCATCGTACGCTCCAGCTTCTCGGCCGCTTCCCTTCGGGTCGTATCGGACAGGTGGGCATATCGTTTCACCATCTGTAGGGATTTGTGCCCCAGGGCCTCTGCGATCGTGATCAAGGATTCACCCTGAATGGCGAGAAGGCTGGCATGGGTATGTCTGAGGGTGTGAAACGTCACCTTTTGCCGCCGGTCCGTGATGCCAGCGTTCCAGCCAAGGCCTTCAACGACTCTGTCAAAGGCATTAGAGAGCTCACGGATTTTTTGTCCCTGTCGGTCGGTGAACACGTATTCCTCGGGATATTCGGGCAAACGGGCCTGAAGTATTTCCCTAACGGCCGGGGTCATGAAGGCCTTCCTGGATGTCTTGTTTTTGGGGTCCGAGACATTAATGATCCCGTTGTCGAGGTCAATATCCATGCGGCGGAGGCTCGTGATCTCCCCGAAACGCAGGCCGCACCGGAGGGAAAGGAGCGCGATATCGTGCGTTGTAGACGATCTTTCCTTCAGTTTCGCAAGGATGAGGGCGGCCTCCTCCGGGGACAGGTACCTCTCGCGGCGGTTCTGTACAGTCGGCAGTTTAATCTTCTTGATAGGGTTTTCCCCCTTCCACAAGTTCCAAGCGACCGCCTTGTTCCAGACCATGCGCACCAGGACCAGGATGTGCTTCACCGTGGCATCCGAGAGGCCCTTCCTGTAAAGGTCGCTCTTGAGTTCTTCCAGTACCATTGGAGTGAGGTCGTCCAGGCGTTTCTTTCCGATGCTGTCCTTGAGGTGTTTATTGTACCTATTGGTGTCGTCATAACCTTCACGCGCCTTGTTCTTGGCTGCCCACGCGAGGTATTTGTCTGCCACTGTAGAGAACCTTGGAGCTTTCTTTCTTATATCGAGCTCCCGTCCGTGTCGCCTCTCCCGGATCCTTTCGATCCGGATCTGGTAAGCCAACTCGGCGGTATACTTTTCCGACTGCTTCCCGACCTTCTCAAATACCTTCTTGCCGCCGGCATAATAGGTGATATAATATGACCGGTCACCGGACTTCATGGTCCTGGTGAACACCCCTTGATACTTCGTCTTTTCGTATCCTTCTGGCATAGAATTTTTACCCGTATTACCCCCGTGTAGTCAAAAACAGCATGACGTGCGGTAAATCAGATTTTGTACAGAAACGCTGTAAACACTATATTTTATGCGGTAATACGAAGTCAAGGCAAATGAGGGAAAACAGCGGAAAATGGGTCAAAAAGGACTTCTAATCCGTAGGTCGCACGTTCGAGTCGTGCCAGGCGCGTTTCTAACCTCCGAGCTTTTCCTTCCGGACCTTTTCGTGGAGCCACACCTTGATGAGGGCGCCCCGGTCGACACCAATCCTGTCCCGGATAGCATCGATGTCCCGTACGAGAGATTCGGCAATGTCAAGCGTTATGCGTACCTTTCTGCCGGGGTGGCTTACCCTGGCCCTGGAGAGGTCAATGAGGTCCGTGATGTCCTCTCCCGCATCGAATCTTCTGTCAAATTCATCGGCGGTTGCGGCCTGACTTTTCTTCTTCATAGATCTTCTTCTCCCTGGTTCTCGAACGGCGTACCGAAATAATTCGTACAGCGTTATCCCTGATCGTGAATATTGCCGTCCAGAGTTTGTCGCCTATAGCGCCAATCTCGATCCACCTCTCCTCGATCGGATATGGCGCCTCGATCTCGACCCTGTTTTCGTCAAGCCAGATCCTTCGGGCCGTCTCAAAGTCAATCCCGTGCTTGTGGCTATTTGAAGCATTCTTCTCTTCACCCCACTCGAATATCACACATATATTTTACAGTAAATGTAGATATTTGCAACATATTCATTATCTACCGCGTGTTTCGGCGGGGGTCGATCTTTTCAGCAAGGGCGGCATGGTGCTCCGGATTGATTACAGCGGACTCTTCTCAGGCAACCTCACCTCGGGCACGGGGAGCTTCAAGCTGTCCATTCCTTTCTAGCGCGAGGACGCAGGGAACGTTCCGGTCCCCGGCAGCGGCTCGGTAACGTCAAGTATTTTGTGTCAGCAAGCAAAAACATGGTGTACCCCATAGCGTATGTTCTCATAGAGGAAGACCGCATACAGGATCCGCTCCATGCTGGTCCTGTTCTCGAAGAC
>Ga0302251_1002069_pt1 | contig 10446 bp, 12 predicted proteins | sample AAG_RA_Gln_MG_FD_193534 | JGI IMG/M metagenome (GOLD analysis project Ga0302251, IMG submission 193534) | Enriched activated sludge microbial communities from anaerobic digester in WTTP, New Holstein, Wisconsin, United States - AAG_RA_Gln | ecosystem: Engineered > Bioreactor > Anaerobic >...
TGTTATGCTCAAGGCTATTCTCAACACATGATGGCTAAAATATTAGGGTTAAATCAAGCAACGGTAAATAGAGTGATTAAGAGGAATAGTGACAAATGATGGCATTAGCATTACCTGACCCCTATAATTTAATTCTGCAACTGCTCATAGTTGTTACGGAAATGGTGGAGATAAGGGTCAATGTGAAAAATACTGGGGAATAAATTGGCAAAATTCTGATTCCAAGACAATGATAATTAACGCTACCAACGGAGGCAGACAATGATAGAAAGGTTAGTTGTTTTAGTTATTTTGTTTATCAGCGGATGTACGAGCAAGCCTTTTCAGCCACCACGATCAAGTTATGAATATTGGCTTGTTAATGGGCAAGACAAACTGGAGGTCAAAAAAGCTTTATTAGAATGCGGGTATCCAAGTCCATTTGATAGACCAATTGATGAAAATAAATACATTGTGGGATATAAATGTATGTTGAAATCTGGTTTTGTTCCTAATTCAGATCTTGCTGAACGAATAAAATCTTATAATTGTAGCTTTTTAAGAAAAGATTCACTTCCTTTAGCTTGCGACCTACCTTGGGACAAAATTCCAGATAGAAGTATCAAAAAAAGACTTGAGAGCGATTATTGTAAACACAAACTATATAGAACATATCCTGTTTGCCAACCATAAACCAAAGGAATAAAAGATGAAAATAAAACTATTTTTAACTATGCTTGTACTATTTTTAGGATTTTCTTATGCAGATTCAAATATACAACAAGATTTAGAAACAATTGCTAAAGCTTCAAATGCTCCATCTAAACTTTATATTGTACAAGTCCCAGCTCCAAGCAACATCATATCTGAAAAAATGATGCTTGCTGCAATGGGTGCAGGTGAATTAACACAAACAACTCAAGATATAAAAAATATGCTAGAGTCTGATAATGCAAAACAACTAGGTATTATAGGAGAGAGCGAAGCGGTCAATATCGCAACCGTAAAACAAGCCATAAACGCTCTTGATCGAAAAGTGGATGCAACTATTTATATAGTTGCTAAAGAGAGTGACTGCAATGAGATAAAAACTTTGGTAAGTCAAAAAGGTGTTAATTTGGTTATTTTATCACAAACAGCAAGTAGTGTTTCTTCAACAATGTCACAACCACAGGTCACCGAACAACAAAATAAACCTACTTATGAGGAAAATGAGCTTGCAAAAATTCGCGATCAAGTAAATAAAGACAATTTTAAATCTTTAAAACAAATGATACCAAAGGCACATAAATAGTATATCGCTTGCATTAAGTGCAAATCTATTTTTTTCATGGTTCCTGCGCTGCATACAAAAACTCATAATATTATGTTAGATTTTCAAAGATTTATAGTTCATCGATGGGCGGGCTAGAAGATTTTATAGTATCATAATATTTGGATATGCGTTGCCGCACGCAACGCGGTAAAGAAGGAAAAGTAACCAAACATCAAGCTATATTTATAAAATATCTATTTTTAGTCCTTTTTTAGCTCTTTAAGTATATTATTATGTCAATGTATAGCAAAGGAGACTTCGTGGTAAGATGTTACATCAAAACTGGGAACAGGCTTGAAGTTATAAAAAACTTAGAATTACTCCAAGAATCCAAACAGCAAAGCAATGTTATTTGGATCGATATGCTTCGCCCCACACGCAAAGAAGTTGTTGCTATAGAAGAGATGTTTGACATAGAGTTCCCTACCAAGCAAGAGAGTGAAGAGATAGAGATAAGCTCGAGATATTGGGAAGAAGATAAAAGAGTAGAGATAAATAGCTATTTTTTGATCACAAACGACCCAAATCCATATAACGAAACAGTTTCTTTTGTCCTTCAGGGCAAAATACTTTTTTCTATAAGATATAAAGAGCTCTCTTCTTTTGATAAATTTAATAAACAATTGATATCATCGCCAAAAGAGTTTAAAGACGGGTTTGATATTTTTTGCCAAATTATTGACATTCGTATCGATGCGGATGCCGACGCAATTGAAAATTTATCTAAAGAGATAGCCAAACTCAGAAGACACGTCTTTTCTGATTATACAAATGATGACGAAGAGATATTGGAAAAAATCTCTGCATTTGAAGACCTCAATATGAAGATCAGAGAAAATCTTACAGATAAACAGCGCATATTAACTTCACTGCTTAAATCCACCGTTTATAGGCTGGCAACTGACGATATTATTATCATGCTCAAAGATATTAAGTCTCTTATAGAGCATACGGATTTTAATTTTGAACGACTGGATTATCTGCAAAATATATTTGTAGGTATGTTGAATATTGAACAAAACAAAACAGTCAAGATCTTTACACTTGTAAATGTAATTTTCTTGCCGCCTACACTAATTGCGAGCATATACGGAATGAACTTTCAGTTTATGCCGGAGCTTAGCTGGAAATACGGATATGCAGTTGCTGCCATACTGATGGTACTGTCTTCGATAACTCCTTTGTATATATTCAAGAAAAAAGGGTGGATGTAGTTTGACTTCTTTTTTCAAATGGTTTCAAAATAACTCAGGCAAAGTACTTTTTGTTTTTGTTTCGCTTTTTGTTGTTTTGCTGACCTATGTTTTGTATAATGTGCCAGTTGCAGGTCTTGAAAATAAACTTTTGTACCTTTTGAAAAGATACGGATACGCTATTTTATTCATCTGGAGTATCTTAGAGGGCGAAATAGGGCTTGTCATGGGAGGATTGTTGTGTCATTCTGGTGACATGAATCTTTTTTTGGCTATTTTTGTTGCAGGCATTGGGGCATTTGTGGGGGATCAGATATATTTTTATATAGGCAGGTACAATAAAGCCTATATAAATAAAAAATTTGCACACCACAGTAGAAAATTTGCTCTAGCGACGCTTATGCTTCGCAAGTATGGCATAGGGATCATTTTTATACAGCGATATATGTACGGTATGCGGACGATCCTTCCTATCTCGATAGGATTGACTAGATACAGTGCCAAAAAATTTGGCATCATAAATCTTATAAGTGCTTGGTGCTGGGCTGCTCTTACGATAGTGCCGGTATGGTATTTTGGCAAAGAGATAATAGCACTATTCCATTTGGTAATAGCACATTGGTATTATGCTATTCCTGTCCTTGCTGTCGGTTTGGGATTGGTGTATAGAGCATATCGCAAATATTTAAATAATAAAATGCAAAATTTAAACGTATGATATAAGCTATACGTTTATTATTTTTTACAAAGGAGAACAATATGAATTTTGACAAACTCATAAGCGGATTTTTTATCATTTTGGCGATGACATTGAATTTTGGTTTTTTTTACGGCGACTTGAGTGACATAAACCTTCATAGTAAATATGAGCTTTTTGCTGCAATAGTAATCAATCTTATAGCGACTACGCTGAAAATAGGCGATAAAACACAAATCGGTTCGGTACTGCTCGCAACATCTCTTGTCGCAGATATTCAACTGATAGCCGCTGCTACGGTTTGGACTATTGTTTATTATACGGCTGGATCATTGGATGTTCATGTAACATCGATAATCATTTCGCTTTCAGGAGGTGCGCTGTTGGCAAACATTACCTCGGTTATACTCTATCTCGGAGAGACTCTTAAGTCAAAAAGGTAATAAAGCATGAAAAACTCATCGCTTTGGCTTTTGCTCCAAAAAATGAGAGTGCCTTTCATTGTCATAGTTGTCACATATACTATTGCGATCGCGGGGCTCATATCATTGGACGGGGTAATGGTAGATGGCAAAATTTATCGCATGACTATCTTTGATGCGTTTTATTTTGTTACTTATACAGCCACAACTATAGGTTTTGGGGAAACTCCTTATGCATTTTCATATCCGCAGCGAATGTGGGTATCGGCTTTGCTATATATTACCGTTATCGGCTGCTGGTTTTATGGTATAGGTACGCTGATTTCTATTCTGCAAGATAAACTATTTATTAGTGAGATCAAAAAAACTACTTTTCGTAAAAAAGTGAGAAAAATCAGAGAAGACTTTTTTATCATACTTGGCTACAACAATGTCACAAAAAAAATAGTAGGCAAGATGCTTGCTCAAGGTTTCAGGGTTGTTGTCATAGAAAAAAATCCAGAGAGAGTAAATGAATTGATATTGGAAAATTATGTGTCATCAGTACCTGTGCTGGAAGCTGATATCTATGATCCAAAGGCATTGGAACTGGCGGGTATCAAATCAAAGTATTGCAAAGGATTAGTTTCTTTATTTGAAAATGACAATCTCAATCTTAAAATCGCGATAACCGCTAAAATACTCAATTCAAAGATTCCCTTAGCCATAAAATCCACCACAAAACATATGACAGAAAATCTTGAAGATCTTGGTGTTGAGATCATTGAAAATCCATTTGAGATAATTTCTCAGCAAATTCAAATGCTTCTAACCACCCCGTCTTTATATAAATTGACTAGATGGCTGCACGGTATGGGAGATTTGAGAGCAACCACTTTTCACTTACCAAAAGGAAAATATATCATTTGCGGATATGGCAGAATGGGGCATGAGATTAAAAATGTCTTAGAGGAAAATAATATTGATGCAGTTTTTATAGAGATGGATGCCACCAAAAAAAATACATTCAGCAAAAAAGAACAAGGCGAAATACTTTTTAAAGATGCGGATGATAAAGATATTTTATTGCAAGCCGGAGTGCAAGATGCAGTAGCCATCATAGCAGGCTCCAAGGATGATACTACAAATCTATCATTACTCTCGATCGCACGCAAAATCAATCCAAAAATTGTAACTATTGGCAGAGAAAATGAGATAGAAAATCAAGCATTATTTAATTATTCAAATATCAATTATGTATTTATGCCTTCTCGTTTGCTCATATATAAGACTATAGTTGCGCTTATAGATCCTATTGTAGATAGATTTATATCTCATGCCATGGAGCAAGACGAAGCATGGGCGAAAGAGTTGCTAGAAATGCTCAAAGCCAATGTCGGCGACAACCCATTAACATTTGAGCTTTTTGTTGATGATCAGCATGCCCTTGCATTAACAGAAAGAATCAAGCGAAAAGAGTCAATTAAGCTAGAAACCTTGACAAGGTCAAGAGCCAATAGGGATGTTTTTAATCCTGTAGTAGCTTTGCTGCTTCTTAGAAAAGATGAGTTGTATTTATTGCCTGATATGAGCGAAATTATACTTGAATATGGGGATCAAATACTTTTCGCATCCCACCGCGATGCGATAGAAGATATCGAATATATCGCTGAAAATATTCACGAACTTGCATATGTGCTTGGAGAGCAAAATTAAAGATCACGAATCGTTGTAGACTTTAAGAGTGCTTCTTCTATCTCTTCTTTGCTAACATTGCCGCTTAGATTCACCTCTACATCCCCATCTTGTCCGTTTACTTTCATATCGGTAATTTTTGCTTTTGTTTGGCTGCTCATGCATTCACATTTTCCGGTTTGGCAGTTTTGAACCATTTCAAAGACCTTGTTTTTTTGTACGGCCCCTTTGAAATTGATCTTTATTCCGGTGTCAGTCAAGATAACTTTTTTGCTTATATCTGAAAAAAACAAAGGATCACAACAGCTGTCAGTATAAGTTTGTTTGTCAAAAAACTCTTGAACCTTTGGAAGTAATTTTTCTTCTATCTCTTTATAGGTTGCCTCAAATACCTCAAACCCCTTTCCGTCTGGATCTTCAAAACCCACGTGGATTTTAGGAATTGGGAGCGGGAACATTGGGCAGGTTTCATGGGCATGGTCGCAAACTGTCACTATTAGATCAAAGTGTTCGTTTATCACTTCATCCAAGTTTTTAGAGTGATATGTTTCCTGCCATATCCCATTTTGTTTTAATACTTTTTTCGCATTTGGATTTACTTTGCCGCTCGGAGCTACGCCGCAACTCATGGCTTCAACCCCTTCAAGTTTTGCATTTATAAGCGCTTCACCTATGATACTTCTGCAGCTATTACCTGTACACATAACTAATACTTTTTTCATTTTTTCTCCTTTTTATTTAATATAACGCCAACAGAGCAAAGCTCATTATGGCTACGCTTGCCGCTGTGGCACTAAAGCTTCGGCTAAAGCCTCAGAATATAACGCCAACAGAGCAAAGCTCATTATGGCTACGCTTGCCGCTGTGGCACTAAAGCTTCGGCTAAAGCCTCAGAATATAACGCCAACAGAACAGACAAATTTTACACCAGCGAAAGCAATACTATCAACAAAACCGGAGGTGTAACAACAAGTCCAAATTTGCTGTATTGCCAAAATCCTATATGTACCCCTTTTTTATCAAGTACATGAAGCCAAAGAAGAGTCGCTAGAGAGCCAAACGGAGTCATTTTTGGGCCCAAATTGCAGCCAATTATATTTGCATATACTAAAGCTTGGTTTGGAATATCGGTTAATGCTATATCCATTATCATTATTGTCGGCATATTGTTCATGACAGCACTCAAAAATGCACTGATAAACCCGGTTCCAACAATTGCTATCATATCGCCTCTGCTTGACAACTCTTTTAAAATAACACTCAGATAGTCTGTCAACCCGGCATTTTTGAGTCCATAAACCACGATATAAAGTCCGATGCTAAACCATACTACTTGCCATGGGGCATTTTTAATAATGTGTAAAGGTTCTACGGTTTTTGTAATGCTTGATATTGTCAAAAAGAGCAATCCGCCGCCAAGAGCAAATATGCTTATTGGTAATCCATAGTTATCACCTATAAAATATCCGGCAATGAGGAGCGCTAAAAACAACCAGCTGAAATAAAAAAGTACTTTGCTTTTTAACACATCATTCGGGTTTTTAAGTAGATTTATATCAACACGAGACGGAATATCTTTGTGCAGTAAAAGCCATAAGACCACTATTGATATTATAGTGCTGACGACAAACGGTATGGTCATGTTTGCCAAATATTCCCCAAAACCTACATGAAAGTAATTGGCCGTGACTATATTTGTAAGATTTGAAAATACAAACGGCAACGAAGCAGAATCGCTGATAAATCCACCCGCAAGCAAAAATGCGATGATGCTTTTGGCATTTAGTTTTAGTATCCTCATTTTGGCTAAGAGTATCGGGGTAAGTATCAGTGCAGCCCCATCATTGGCGAAAAGAGCAGACACTCCAGCTCCAAGCAATAGTGCATATACAAACATCAGGTGACCGTTTCCACGGCTAAGTTTCGCTGTTTGGATAGCACACCACTCAAAAAAACCTATCTCATCAAGAACCATAGAGAGTATAATGATGCCTATAAATGCCAAAGTCGCATCCCAAACTATATTGGTTACGGTCAAAACATCATCAAAGCTTACCACTCCTAAAGCTAGGGCAGCTACTGCACCGATGATGGCGCTTGTGCCTATTTGCAAACCGCGAGGCTGCCATATCACAAATACCAACGTTGTCAAAAATAGTAAACTCGCTATCGTCATATGCTACATCCTTTTATAAACGTTGGCGTATTTAGATCCAAATGTCTGATCTCTTCTAAAATAGACAGTCTAAATAGATCCATTGGAGAACGGATACTATAATATGCCCACTTCCCGCGTCTATCCACTCTTAAAAATCCGGCGTCTTTGAGTATCTTGAGATGTCTAGAGATACGTGATTGGATCATATCAAATGAAGTTTCTATGTCGCATACGCACACTTCGCCATTGATATCTATAAAACGAAGTATCCGTACTCTAGTTTCATCGTATACGGCACCAACAGTTTGTAAAAATATATCCATGTTTTTCTCCTAGTTGGTATCATAGCATAATGTTTATAATAAATCAAGATATATTGATATGTAAGTTAGTTGTTTAATGCGGACAGCCAAGAAGAGGAGCATCGATCATATCGCTACGATAGCACTATTGGATTTAAAATGCACCCATATAGGCTTTCCTATACGGACAGGTTCACACTCTACGGTTGTCAATGAAGCGATTATCTCTCCGCCGTCATCCAACTCTATCGCTGCTTCAGCGTAATCGCCACCAATATCCAGTGATTTGACTATTCCGTGAAGCCAATTGCAAGGAGCTTCAAGGGGGCATTTTTCATGCAGAGTGATCGATGATGCCTTTAACAGCACTATAAGAGACATTTGCTCCTTGAGACACATCTCTTTAAGGCTTGTCGGCGTAATAGATACTTTAATATTCTGATTATTGTCCATGGCCAAAGTAAGCATAATGCTATGATCTTGTTTGTCTATTTTTAAAATAGTAGTATGCAATTGGTTTCTAGCGCTTGTACGCAGGGTAAGTTTTGATGTCAATGTTTTGAGATTTTTGAGTGAATCTATGCGGCCGCCGAGAGAGCCCAGAAAATAATCCTGTATGGACTCCAGCTCTTTGTAAACTTTGATGTATTCAAGCCCTTTTGGTGTCAACTTGGAGCCACCGCCATGTTTGCCGCCCGTTTGTTTTTCTACTATGAGTTCATAGGTATTGAGGGCTTTGATGCTATCCCATGCAGCCTTATAGCTCATTTTCATGATTTTGGCAGCTTGAGCAATAGAACCTGTTTCGTGGATATGTTCTAGCAGTTCTACTCTTCCTTTGCCGAGCTTCATATCTTTAGACGGGGATATCCATATTTTGCTATTAATTTGTTTTGATTTCATTTTGTGCCTTTTGCTATTGTTGCTGTACTGATTATGCTAAAAATATGTCAATTCTCTTCAGGAGGCAATGGTACTTGCTCCAAAATAATATCAACTATATCATCATTGGTTTTTTCATTTAGGCGCGTATGTTCACTCTTGATAAGCCGATGGCGAAAGACATCATGTATAATGGCTTGTACATCTTTAAATGTTACATAATCTCTGCCTTGCATCCAGGCATAAACACGGCTGCATTGATCAAGTGCCAAAGAAGCCCTCGGACTAACCCCAACATCTATCATAATATCAAGCTGTTTGCTGTATCTGAGTGGATATCTCGTTGCAAATACAAGTTCAATGATATATTTTTCTATGCCTTCGCTCATTTTTACTTTTTCTATTTCATCTCTTGCGGCAAATATCATATCTTGAGCAATTTTTTCATCCATATATGCAGGATGATCAGCTATATTTTTTTCTTTATGTGCTTGTTCGACTATTTTTAATTCAGATTCAATTGTGACATAAGAAATTTGGACGTGCATCAAAAAACGGTCTCTTTGTGCATCGGGAAGTTTGTATGTTCCTTCTGTTTCTAGCGGATTTTGCGTAGCGATGACTGTGAAAAGTTTTGGTAATTTGTATGTCTTTCCCGATACCGTAACTTGTCTCTCTTCCATAGCTTCAAGCATAGCTGCTTGCACTTTTGCCGGAGCACGGTTTATTTCGTCAGCTAATATAATATTTCCAAAAATAGGCCCGGGTTCAAAGCGAAATTTGCGTGAGCCGTTTTCTTCGTACATTTTTTCTATTCCGATAATATCAGAAGTAAGAAGATCAGGCGTAAATTGAATGCGCGAAAAATTCGCATCAATAATTTTTGCCATAGTTTTTACCATTTTTGTTTTTGCTAGACCCGGTAAGCCTTCAATGAGCATATTTCCATCCGCCAATACGCCAATGATAAGTCTCTCTACGACATGTTCTTGTCCGATAATGATCTTATTCATATTGTTTTGCAATATAGCAATAGATTCTCTAGGTGTCATGCCTATCCTTTGGTAAGTACTATTGCTGATTATACAATATATTTTTTTATAAGAGTGTTTGGAAAATTAGATTTTGGTATAGATTTAGTATTTGTTGGTTATGATTTGATTTATAAGTGGTGACCCCACGGAGACTCGAACTCCGGTAACATGGATGAAAACCATGGATCCTAACCGCTAGACGATGGGGCCGATTAAGTTTGCAAGTGGTGACCCCACGGAGACTCGAACTCCGGTAACATGGATGAAAACCATGGATCCTAACCGCTAGACGATGGGGCCTTTGACAACTTAATGGACGGAATTATAGTGAGTTAGCACTTAAATTACTCTTAAAAATAGGAAAATATGAAATATAAATCGTACAATAGTCTTCTAATTATCATGATTTTGACCCTTACCGGATGTGTCATCAAGAAGCCAATGCAGCAAAACAGCGCATTTATCACCATTAAAACACCCGAGATCAGATACGCCGATATGGGTTTCGTGAACAAATATACTGACAGTCTAAAGGTGCAAATATACAGCAATGCACAGCCTATAGTCTCTTTGGATATGTATAAAGAGCGTATATGTATGAGTTTATTTGAGTGTATGAGCAAAAGCGATTTTTACCGTAAAGTATTTCATGTTTCCTATCCAGACGATACGTTAGAGCATATATTTTCATCTAAGCCTATCTTTGGCGGGTTAAATCTGATAAAAACAAGTAACGGTTTTACACAAAATATAACCAAGCCCGGCCAATACTCCATTTCGTATGAAATTT
>Ga0302251_1002074_pt1 | contig 10409 bp, 10 predicted proteins | sample AAG_RA_Gln_MG_FD_193534 | JGI IMG/M metagenome (GOLD analysis project Ga0302251, IMG submission 193534) | Enriched activated sludge microbial communities from anaerobic digester in WTTP, New Holstein, Wisconsin, United States - AAG_RA_Gln | ecosystem: Engineered > Bioreactor > Anaerobic >...
TGGGGTACCTCCTTAATCATAGTTCTGAACTGTGAAGGGTTCTTCGCTATGATGGTACCCCAGTTTTTGTTCCTGACACAAAGAATGATACATTACCGATTGCGGTTTTCCGCGGTCCGGGGCCGAAAAATCCCTGGCCGCGCGCAGGCCGGAGGGGCTATAATGTCAGCAGTGGCCGCGGTTGGGTAAAATATCCGGCCGGAAAGAGGCCGAAGGCGGCCGCGCGGTAGTGAAGTGAAGGAGAAAAAAGACAGGGTCTGCCGTCAGTGCGGCAATTGCTGCCAGGTGGACATGGTCGCATACGTGACGCCCGAGGACACCGCCAGGTGGGAACGCGAGGGACGTCAGGACATCATCGCCCGGCTCGGCCGCAACGAGGTCATCTGGGCAGGCGACCGGCTCATCGACCCTTCCGGCGTGAAGGTGACAACCTGCGTCTACCTCGGCTGGAACGGCACAACGTGCTTCTGCGAGATCTACGAAACCCGCCCCAAAGTATGCCGCGACTACATCCCCGGTTCGTCGGAGCTGTGTCCGTTATATTACGAAGAAGACCGTTAGAATCGTTGGAACCGAAAAAAACACGCTTCAGCCGCTTGGGCCGTTGGGGCCGAAAAAGCCGGGTTGAAGCAGCACTCCTCATTCTCCGTCATCTCTCATTCTCGGTCATTCCGGCGAAGGCCGGAATCTAGGAAGGACCGGCACTAAATGACCACCTGACGGGGGAAAGTTCAACGCCACCCCTCATATGGCGCTCTTCGGGCACTATGCTGTGTGTGGTTTCCGCTGCAACAGAGCTTTTCCTGGATCCCGGATCGAGTCCGGGATGACGGACTGGAACTGCGATGGGATGACGGACTGGAACAGAAGCCAGACCGGGAACCGACCTTGTCAACAGCCTGTTGAGCGTTAGAAACAGAGAACCAGAGACAGGTCTATAGTACTCTTGCCAGAGGTGTTCTGCGGGCCAGGGCCGTCAGGGTCCAGCTTGCGGTGAGGGCAAAGGCGAAGACGACGACGAATTTGAGTCCTGCGGGTACAGGCGCGGTGAGGAGCGTAAACTGTGCCCAGAGCACGAACATGTAGTGGAAGATGTAGATGCCGTAGGCGTTGTCGGAAAGGCTGTCGCCGGCGGGAAGGCTTTTGGTGAAGAACCTGCGGGCGAGGCCAAGGCTGCCGAGGATGGTGAAGACGCAGCAGAAGGTGAGGGTGGTGTTGAGGACGACCTTCACGGCGGGCGGTGTGAGGCCGGGAATGAGCACCGGGCCGAGGGCGTTCGCGATATAGCTCAAACCTCCCAGGATGAGCCAGAGGGGCCAGTGCCTGAGGTTCCCCCGCGATAGGGAGCGTGACATGTCCCCGGCCCCCAGCATGACGCCCATAAGGAACCAGGCGAAGTAGAGGAAGACCCTCGGCGCGTGGGGAAGACCGAAGGGGCCGGCGAGGAAGAGCGAATCCGGCAGGTCGAAGAAAGACAGCGGAACGATCGTAGCCAGGGTCACGGGAAGAAAGACGCCAAGGAGCGCGCCCGTCGACCCGGCAGTCCAGGCGAAGCCCTTCATGGCCCGGGGCAGAAGCCGGAAAGCCGCGGCCGTGACGGCGCAGAAGACAAGGAGGAGCCACAAGAACCACAGCGGCCCCGTGTTCCATGTCCCGCCGGCGAAGAAACCCGCTAGGTAATGTCCCCCGCCAACGGACGTGCTCAAAAGCCAGGATGGATAGAAGGCGATCGGGCTCAGCACGACGGAAAAGAGGATGAAAGGCACGCCGAGCCGCTTTGCCCGGTCCGCCATGAACCGTCCTCCCCCCTTGCGCGCGATGGAGGAGGCGACGAAGAGCCCGGAGATGAAGAACATGAGGGACATGAAGAAAAGGTCGTTCCAGCTCACAAGGATATCGAGAGGCCAAAACCTCGCCGCGTCGACGACAGGCATGGGGGACTCCCTGTAACGCGCCGCGTCGAAGCTGCTGAACGTCGTATAGGCCAGCGCCGAATGATGGGCAACCACCGACACCGTCACCAGGCTCCGCAAGTAATCGATCCCCACATCCCGGCCCAACGGAAAACCACCTTTCGCTGTCATGTTTGAGTCCCACACAGTATACGGGGCGGGAGGAAAGGAGGCAAGAACGAAAAGACGGCTTGAACCGCTTGAATGGCTTGAACCGTTTGAGCGCTAGAGACACGAAACAGAAAAATGATGGTCGAGTACGTGGAAGGTTGGTTGGAACCGGTGGAACCGAAAAAGAGGATTTCTACATGATGAACCTTGAAATATCAAACCCCAGATATGATTTTTCAAGGAAGTTTCCCCAGCAAGCCAGAAGAAGAGAAGATATATCTCACGCCCGCTGCGCTCGAGTTCGCTTAAGGTCTCAGAGAGGACTTCAAAAGATTTCATCCTGGATTAAGCTCTCCCTTCTAACCGGACGTGCCGGGATATTATAACTTGCGTGTTATATAACATCCGTGTTATGATTCGGAATGGGTTGGACGGTCGAGTATTACCGGGATTCCAGAGGTAGAGAGCCTGGAGCGAATTTTGTTGATTCTCTTCCCGTTGAAACGCAGGCGAAAGTCCTCAGGACCATGGAGTTGCTCGCCCGATACGGGGTTCTTCTGAAGGAACCCTATTCACGGAGAATAAAGGGCAAGCTGAGGGAACTGAGGGTTGCTGACCGGCACGGACACGTTCGTGTTCTCTACTTCACGTACACGCAGGCAAGATTCATTATTCTCCATGGATTCCTCAAGAAGACCGGAAAGACGCCAAAGCGGGAGACAGAGATCGCTGAAAAGAGAATGAGTGATTTTATACAAAGATGTGGAGGTGGCCAATGACAAAGGGTAGATCGCTGCAGGAACACATCTCTGAAAAGATGAAGGAGCCGGAATTCAGAAAGGCCTGGAATGACCTCGATGCGGAGTTCAATATCCTTGAAATGGTGATCAAGGCCCGGGAGGAGGCGGGGCTCACGCAGGAGGAGCTTGCCCGGCGCATCGGCACAAAGCAACCGGCCCTCTCGCGCCTGGAAAGAGGGGGATTCCAGAAGGCAAAGATCGAAACGCTGGTAAAGATAGCGAACGCGTTGAATGTCAAGCTGACCATACAGTTCCAGCCAAGAGACGCAGGGGCAAAGACTAACCCATCGAACGCTAAATAGACTGATGCCGGGCAAAAGGGAGCAAAAGGTATATGAAGAAGGCTAGTAACAAGGATAAGGACGAACTTCGTCCTGAGTACAAACTGTCAGACTTTCCGAAAGGACTCGTTCGGGGGAAATACGCGGAGTCTCATCCCGAAGGCGTCATCACGGCGCCGGGGGTGGACTATGATTATCACAACCGCCCCCGTAAAGAAGCTATGATAGAAGATCCGAAAGAACGTGTTTTGCAGACGGGCAGCGAGGTCCTCTTTTACCAGTCCACAGAAGGTGCCCCCGCCCTTGAGGTCAAACTCGACAGGGACACGGTCTGGTTGTCTCAGCGCCAGATGTCCGTCTTGTTTGACAAGGACACTGACACGATCGGGCTTCACATTCGGAACGTCTTTAGGGAGGGTGAACTGGAAGAGGCTTCAACTACCGAGGAATCCTCGGTAGTTCAGGATGAGGGCGGGCGGAAGATCAGGCGACGCGTGCGCTTTTACAACCTGGACGTTATCATTTCCGTGGGTTACCGGGTAAGGTCTAGACGGGGCACGCAGTTCCGCATCTGGGCGACCAACATCCTGAGGGACCACCTTCTGAAAGGATACACACTCAATGAAAAGCGTCTGAAGGAACTCAATAAGGCAGTTCGGCTTATCGCCGATGTAGCGGACAGGAAGGCTTTAAGCGGCGATGAAGCGACGGCTCTACTCCGGGTTGTTGCGGACTACAGCTATGCGCTTGACCTTCTCGATGATTACGATCATGAGCGCGTGCACGCAGGAGAGACTACGGTTGCGGCGGTCATGCCGGTCTCATATGAAGAAGCGGTCCGGGCAATAGGGCGTCTGCGCTGTCAGTTCAATGCGGGTGATGTCTTCGGTCTTGAAAAGGATGACAGCCTCAGAGGATCCTTGGCAAACATCATGCAAACTTTTGACGGCAATGACCTCTACCCGAGCCTTGAAGAGAAGGCGGCGCAGTTGCTCTATTTTCTGGTTAAGAACCACTCATTTGTAGATGGGAACAAACGTATAGGCGCAGCCCTTTTTCTCTGGTTTCTCGAAAAGAATGGCGTGCTTTACGGCGCCGATGGTTTCAAGCGAATAGCGGATAATGCACTGGTAGCCATGACCCTGCTTATCGCTGAAAGCAAGCCAGAAGAAAAGGATATCTTGACCAGGGTTGTTGTGAACCTCATCAACCGAAGGAACAAGTGAAGATCCTCCGGTTAACGTTGAATCAGTACCAGCCTCGCGTTCTCCCGCCTTTGGGGCGGTCAAGTTGGCATACCACGGGACCGCTTGAACCGCTTGACAGCACGGTTCTCTCCGTTCAATAAGGACAGAGGGGTTGACGATGCGTAACACCATCAAGATAGAGATCAACGGTAGAACACTGCAGGAACACATCTCTAAAAAGATGAAAGAGCCGGAATTCGAAAAGGCCTGGAATGACCTCGATGCGGAGTTCAATGTCCTTGAAATACTGATGAAGACCGGCAAGAAGCACGGGCGGGGCCTTCGCGCCCTGCTATGCTGCGTGCGGTTTACCCGCTAATTGACCCGGCGTCGCTCAACGGGTGAACTCGTCACCTGCAAGGCTCCTCAGACAGCACCCCTTGCCCTCCGCGACGCTCCTTCGGGTCAAAGCGGGTCCCAAACCGTACTCGATACGCATCTCGCGAAACCCCCGCTCCCCTTCAAGGAATAAGGATAGATGATGGGTAATGGGTAATGGGTTAGGGGTCATGGGAAGGAACGAAAGGTCTCTCCTATCACCTATGACCTATCACCCATTACCCGCCTTTTGTCTTGCATCGTTAGGGGAAAAAATGTAAAAGAGTAATGATGTTGTAACAAAGCCTTTCAGGCTTGATCTTCAATCAATCGCTCTTGAGTTCTTCCATCACAGACCATACACCCTGAGCGCCTGGACATGTGATCGACCATCCGGAAACGTGCGGATTCTATCATTCTTGTACGAGGAGGTATGCATGAAGAAGCGGTTTGACTGGATCGGCAAGGTTGCATTCATTTGTCTCTGTCTCGGCCTCCTGGGGGCCTGCGCCAGCATGGACGATGTTGTGCGGGTAAAGGAAGCGGGATCGGAAGGGACAGCACAGGTCTATGACGTCACGCCTGACCAGGCCTGGGACATATGCAAGGCGGTGTTCAGGTGGGAGGGTTGCGACGCGATCGAAGAGCACCGCAATGAGAATTACATGCTCACCAGCAGCGGTATGAACCTGGTCTCGTTTGGCACGGTAATGGGCGCATGGATAAAACCCGTCGCTGAGAACCGGACCGAGGTCACGGTGGTCACAAAGCGCAGGGTGCAGACGAATATCTTCACCACGCTAACGGAAGGCACATTCCACACGCGCTTCGCCCAGGCCGTAGGAATAATAAAATCGGGCAAGAAACTGCCGCGGAACGCACCGGATTGAGACAGGACATAAGTGATTTCAAGGGGGTGTGAGATGAAAAAGAGAATCCTTGTGGCGGTTGCCGTTCTTCTTTTTCTCCCTGCAGCGGTATTCGCCGCCGAATTCTGGGCATCAAAGAATTCGAACAAGTACCACTATCCGAGCTGCAAGTGGGCACAGAAGATAAAGCCGGGCAACCTGGTAAAATTCAGCACACCCGAGCAGGCGGCCAAGGCCGGCTATCAGCCATGCAAGGTATGCAGACCGCCAGCCCCTGGGCGATAGAAGCAGGAAAGAAACGGTCTCAGGTCTCATGTTTCAGGTTTCACGTTCGCAGAGAAAAGACGTTTTCTTTTTGGGCGATATTTTGTAGGATATAAGCGAAACCTAGCCAGTTATTTCAGCGTAGGATAAGCATCTGAGCCTTCATGAGGGATTAGAGGGTCTCAATGAAACACTACGGTATTCACTTCCACCACTTCCACCAATTCTTCAGAAAACCGGTTCATTTTTTTTGCGCAGAGTCGTGCCTGGTCGCCGGCCATTCCATGCACTTTACTGTGACGGTCGGACTTACAGCATCAGATTTAGGAGTGGTCGATTGAACGGATACGTTGGTGTAACTGATGGTGACTGGTTTGCTTTCTTGTCGGGTCGTCCCGGGATTGATGAAGTCAACTTCTGGCAACCTGGAGGGAACCGGCTGTTTCGAACGTTAAGCCCAGACGAGCCTTTCCTTTTCAAACTGCACAGTCCGCATGATTTCATTGTCGGCGGCGGGTTTTTTGCCCACAGCACTTTGCTGCCCTGTAGCCTGGCCTGGGCGGCGTTTGCCGAAAGGAACGGTGCGCCGTCGATTGTGGAAATGCGAAGGAGGATTGAAAGGTACCGAAGGACTTCTCCCACGAAGGATGATTACTATATTGGCTGCATCCTCCTTGAGCAGCCTTTCTTCTTTGACAGGAACGACTGGATTCCGGCACCAGAAGACTGGAGCAAGAATATCGTTCAAGGCAAACGATACGACCTGACCTCAGGAATAGGGAAGCGGATGTGGGACCAGGTACAGGATAGACTCCGCTCGGAAACCTATAGAAGCGAACTGGCTCAGGCAGGTTCTGAACCCATGGTCCGCTACGGATCACCCCAGACGGTTTTGCCTCGCCTTGGACAGGGAAGCTTTCGGGTCATGGTCACAGACGCCTATCAGAGGCGATGCGCGGTCACACAGGAAAGAACCTTGCCGGCACTTGAGGCGAGTCACATCAAGCCATACTCTGACAATGGCCCCCACAAGATAGAGAACGGCATCCTCCTTCGATCCGACATACACCGCCTTTTCGACAACGGTTACGTGACCATCACAACAGACCTGACATTCGAGGTAAGCAACCGCATCAAGGAGGAATTCGAGAACGGCAGAGACTATTATGCCCTGAACGGTCGGAGAATACTGGTTCCCCGGAACAGCATATTCAGACCGTCACCTGAGTTCATTACCTGGCACAATGAAAACAAATACTTGGGGTAGGGTTGGCAGACATGCGGGGAGGTAGAGATCATTCCCGAGAAAGCAATGCAGAGGTTGTTCTAGCCTTAGTATTCGTGAACAAAAGGCATTCCCTTTTCGGCCGATTTTTTGTACCATATTAGCGAAAGCTCTCAAGTCAATTCAACGTGGACAGTATCTCAGGGCTTCATAGGCGAGTGCAGGGGGGCCCGATGAAGCGATCACGGGCCATTTATTGCCGGGGTAATAGTTGAGCACAGACCTAACCTTTCTCACCAACGAAAATGGTCACGATCTAAAGAGTCGTTTCGAGACGCTCATCAAAGATACCCGTTTCTTTGACTGTCTGGTGGGCTATTTCTATACGAGCGGGTTCTTTCAAGTCTACAGGTCGCTCGAGAAAACGGAAAAGGTGCGCATCCTGATAGGCATCAGCACGGACAGAAGCACTTTCGATCTGATCGACCAGGCGAAGGGTCCCGTTCAACATGAACTCCAATTCTCTCACGCGGAAGTTAAGCAAAGGCTTGAGGGGGAGATTGAAAAAGAGTTCGAGTATTCAGAAGACAATCAGAGCATCGAGGAAGGGGTGGAGAAGTTCATTGAGTGGATACGCGGTGGGAAACTGGAAATAAAAGCGTATCCCTCCTCGAACATACACGCCAAGGTCTATATCATGACCTTTGCCGAAGGCGACCGCGATAAGGGCCGTGTGATTACGGGTTCCAGCAATTTCACCCAGGCGGGTCTTCTTGACAATCTGGAGTTCAACGTCGAACTAAAGAACCGTGCCGATTATGATTTTGCGCTCAAGAAGTTCAATGAACTCTGGGCCGATGCCGTTGATGTCAGCAAGAAGTATGTGGATACGGTCAGGACGAAGACCTGGCTCAACGAGGCCATTACGCCCTATGAGCTCTATCTCAAATTCCTGTATGAGTATTTCAAGGACGAGCTTGCGCTCGTCGATGAGGTGTTTGTCCGTTACCTGCCGGAAGATTTCATGAAGCTTGAATATCAGGAGCAGGCGGTCCTCAACGCGAAGAAGATCCTTGAAGAGTACGGAGGAGTCTTTATATCTGATGTTGTCGGTCTCGGAAAGACGTATATAGCCGCTATGCTGGCCGGGCAGCTGGATGGCAGAACGCTTGTCCTTGCTCCGCCGGTTCTTCTTGATAGCAGCAACCCCGGTTCCTGGAGCAACGTTTTTTCAGATTTCCGCGTTCCCGCCGATTTTCAGTCCATTGGAAAGCTGGACGAACTTCTGAGAAAGGGCGTCGAGAAATACACGAATGTCATCGTCGACGAGGCCCACCGTTTTCGCACCGAATCCAACGTCACCTATGAGAAACTAGCGGAGGTCTGCAGGGGCAAGAGGGTCATCCTTGTCACCGCCACCCCGTACAATAATTCGCCGAAGGATATTCTTAGCCAGATCAAGCTTTTCCAGAACGCGAAGAAGAGCATGATCCCCAATCTTCCAAACCTGGAAGCCTTTTTCAACGGGCTGGACAGGAGACTCAAGAACCTCGACCGCCAGAAGGATTACAGCGAGTACATCGCTCGGGTAAGGGATAACGCCAGGGAGATCAGGGACAAGGTCCTGAAGTACCTCATGGTTCGCCGCACAAGGATGGAGATCGCCAGGTTCTTTTCCCAGGACCTGGGCAGACAGAAACTGCGCTTTCCAGGCGTGGAGCCCCCGGTTCCTCTCTTCTACGAACTGGACGACCATGAAGATGAGGTCTTCAACAAGACCATCGAGCTTGCCGCGCAAAAGTTCAGCTATGCCCGCTATACCCCGCTCCTTTATTACAAAGGCAAGATCGACCAGCTTGAACGGCAGTCCCAGAAAAACATGGGCAAGTTCATGAAGATCCTGCTCGTAAAGCGTCTTGAAAGCAGCTTCCATGCCTTCAAAAACTCCATCGACCGTTTTATCGGTTCATATGAGCATTTCATCGAGGAATTCGACAAGGGCAGGGTCTATGTCAGCAAGAAGCACACGGCAAAGATTTTTGAGCTTCTGGAAAATGACGACGACGAAGCCGTTCAACACCTGATTGACGAAGGGAAAGCGCAGGAGCTTAAGGCGGTCGATTTCCACGACAATTTCAGGCCGGCGCTGCAAACCGACCTTGATATCCTCCGGGAGATCAGGACAATGTGGTCGTCGGTCACCCGGGACCCGAAGCTTGACACCTTCATTGAAGCGCTCAGGAAGAACAGGGAGTTGAAAGAGAATAAACTCATCATCTTCACCGAGTCAAAAGAAACCTCGGAATACCTGGCCGCCAATATAGACGGCAAGTTCAAGGGAACGGTCCTTTCCTATAACGGGTCTTCGGGAGAAGCCGTCCGGGATATGGTGATCGAGAACTTTGATGCAAAAGCAAAGCACAGGAAGGATGACTACCGCATCCTCGTCTCCACGGAAGTCCTGTCCGAAGGAGTCAATCTCCACCGCGCCAATGTGGTCATCAACTACGACATCCCCTGGAATCCAACCAGGATGATGCAGCGTGTAGGCCGTATCAACCGCGTCGATACACCATTTGATAAGATATACACCTTTAACTTTTTTCCTACAAAACAGTCGAACAACCAGATCAAACTGCAAGAGGCAGCCGAGTCCAAGATCAATGCCTTTCTGACCCTCCTCGGCGGTGATGCAGCACTTCTTACGGAAGGCGAGCCGGTCGGGTCCCACGAACTGTTCAACCGCCTTCTCAGCACAAAAACGATTACCGGAGAGGATGACCAGGAAGAGAGCGAACTGAAGTATCTGAACCTGATAAAAACCATCCGCGACGAACAACCCGGCGTCTTCGACGCAATCAAACGCCTGCCGAAGAAAGCCCGGACCGCCCGAGAGAACGATGAATGCCGGAACATACTCCTCACCTATTTCCGCCGCGGCAAACTCCAGAAGTTTTTCATTGCCGGAAGCAGCGTCGAATCGAGGGAGGTCGATTTCCTGTCTGCCGCAAAGCTCCTGGAAGCGGTCCCGGAGACGCCCCGCCGGAAACCTGGTAAGGATTACTATGAGCTGCTCTCCAGGAACAAGGAAGCATTCCTCTTCACAACCGGGGAAGACATGCCGGATCCGGCTGCAAGAGGAGGAGGCCGGGATAGCGCGACACAACTTTTGCGCACCCTGAAAGCGGTTCTGAACGACCGTCGGCAACTCACAGACGACCAGGAGGGATACGTCAGAAGAATCATGTTGCGGCTTGAAGAGGGCGCCTTGCCGAAGCAGACGGCCAAGGAAGCTCTCAAGGCTCTCGCTGACCTGAAAGAGGGGCTTGCAAATCCGTTGAG
>Ga0302251_1002080_pt1 | contig 10373 bp, 7 predicted proteins | sample AAG_RA_Gln_MG_FD_193534 | JGI IMG/M metagenome (GOLD analysis project Ga0302251, IMG submission 193534) | Enriched activated sludge microbial communities from anaerobic digester in WTTP, New Holstein, Wisconsin, United States - AAG_RA_Gln | ecosystem: Engineered > Bioreactor > Anaerobic >...
CCAGACGAGATGGGCCTCGTCGATAAAGAGGATCGCCGGCTGACAGGCCTGAAGGGCCTCTATCACCTTTGATACCCGCTCTTCGAACATGCCGCGGAGCGTTGTCCCCGCGAGGAGGCTCCCCATGCTGATCTCGTACACTCTGGTCCGAAAGAGCCGTGCCGGCGCGAGGTGCCGGGCGATGCGCCGCGACAGGAGCTCGACAAGGGCGGTCTTGCCGACGCCCGCCGGGCCGGTGAGCATGGCGTTGCGCTTCCTCTTTCTCAGGAGGACTTCAAAGAGACGGTCGATCTCGTCGGGCCGGTCGGAGAGGTCGTCGAAATCCCCGTTTTCGGCAAGCTTCGTCAGGTCCCTGCCGTACTGGAGCAGGACACCGTCGTTGCGCAGGGCGCGTTGCTCACCGAGGAGGGTTTTTCTGTGTGCCGCATAGCCGGCGTGCTTGGCGCATATCGCAAGGATCGTCATGTCGATGCCTGCGGACTTGAGGGCCCGGTATATGCGGTGGTCTGGGCTGTCGCAGAGAATGGAGAGGACGTCGTATGCCGTCACGGGTTTCCTGCGCGTCCCGATAACGGTCCGGGTGAGGAGGCGCCGGTCCTCCTCCACGCGGTCCTCTATGAAGCCTTCGACGGCAAGGGAGAAGACGCTCACTTTTGTCTTCGCCTGGGACAGGAGCAGGGCGAGGCTTCCATCCTCGTCGTGCATTGCCCAGACGAAGAGGATCCGGGGAAGGGTCTTTTCGCCGTCCGGATAGTACCGCTCGACGAGCTCGCAGAGGTCGCTCAGGGTCATCGCGGCTCTCCTTCCCCGTCGAAAAGGGCGTTGAAGGCCTGCTCCAGGCGTTCGGCGCCGCGTCTTATATCCTCCGTGCGTGCCGCAAGGTCGGCCCTCACTCTGTCGTGACCCGCCGTGTCGTTGAGGATGGCACGCTCCCTCACCCTGTCCTCATCCTCGAATAACGCCTGCAGTTCGGCCTTCGCGGCGAGCAGCTCATCCTCGAGCATCCTCACTTCCCTTTGCAGCCATGAGAGCTTTTCCGGCAGGGTTTCGCCCTGGATGGCGAGGCGCTCGTCGACCTCGACCCCCGGGTTGCCGAGGATGGCCTCGACGCGTGTGAGAGCACTCTTCAAACCCTCGAGGGAGCGCATGTCGTGGAGCATGTACCCCTCGGGATAGCCGAGTTCCTCGGGCCGGACCTCGAGGGCGGCGAGCAGCATCTCCTCAAGGCGCTCCTTCTGGCCTTCCGTGAGATGCCCGTAGGAAGGGTGGTGCATGAGCCTGTCGGGATGCAGCAGTCTGCGTATCTGCCGGAGCACCGTCTTGCACTCTTTCAGGTACCGGTCGGCCGTCACCGCGTCCCCTTCCGTCGCCGTTTCAGCGGGCACCTTTACGAGGTGGGGCGCCAGCACGGCGTCGGTCTTGAGCCGCGTGAGCTCGAGCCGTCTTCGCGCCTCCTCGTCCGCGATGTGTCTCTCGATATCCTCGCGAGACCACTCAGGGTTCACCTTCTTGAGGTTGAATCGCATGTCGTTGCGTTCCAGCGTGAGGGCGGCCTCCCTGAGTTCGATCTCCTCTTTTCCGAAGAGGGTGAGCCACTCGCGGCGGGTGTGGGCATTCCTGAGCCGCTGGTTCTCGATGAGGAGGTAGACGTCTTCCAGCTCCTGCCGCAGGGAGACCCACCGTGCCTTCTCGAGGGCGTACACCCTCTTCTGCTCTTCGGTGCCTTCCACGAGAAGGGCGAACTCTCTTCGCGCCCTGGCAGAGAACCGGGTCAGCTCCTCACCCGCAACGGAGTGGAAATGGTACCGCCCCATGAGCATCTCCTTGACGAGGTCCGAGAAGGTGGAAGGTGTATGCCCTTCAAGAAAAGGCCCGCGGGTGTCCGATGCCGGGGCGTGGCGGGAGGCAAGGTCCCCGAGGAGGTTGTAGAGGTCTTCCCGGGGTTGGAACCGGGTGAGGGCCTCCCTCAGGACATGCTCGTCCCTGTCGAGGAGGATGTCGGTGATGTTCGTCCCATCCGCGGCCCTCCACCCGTTCACCTCGTGGGCGAAAAAGTGCTCCCATTCGGTTTTCAACACGAGCGCCAGAGTCCGGTAAAGGTCGAGATGCATGAAAAGGCAGAAACGGACCACGTCCTCGATGGGCGGGAAGACATGCCATCCCGCGTAATCCCAGAACCGGCGGGCGCTGTTCCTCTTCAAAGAACCCACCGTTGTGCCGTCTTCGAAGGCCAGGGCCTTCTCGTGGTCGCACCCGAACATGTCATGGGTGATCGCCTTCTTCTTGCCTTCCTGCCTCCAGACGCTTCTCTGCCATTCAGTGACGTCAGGGTTCATCTCAAAGGCTCCTATGATCGAGTCAAGATCGTCGCCAAGCTTCCTGTAGGGTGTCATCTTCTATCTCCTTTCCTTTTAAGCGGAAGAGGGTCGCAAATGAGCGATTTCCTTCTAATCGTATATTATTCTTGTCGCTTCCGCGAGGATTCTCTTTACCGTCGCGGCGATCCACTTGCCCGCCTTCGAGCCCGGCCAGAGGAGATAGATGATCCAGGCGTAGAAGCATACGCCGGCGCAGAAGTACCAGAGGGATTCCAGTGGACCCTTCAGCGCTTCCGCCATCCCGCGTAGGTCCTTCATAAGAAGCTGGGAAGGGGCCCTGCCGAGGCGATGAAGGGCCAACCGCCGTGTCTTTCTGTCCCTGCCCAGCCGGCAGAGGCGTTCCCAGTGCGGGACGAACACCGTCTGCTCCCCCATCAGTTCCCCGGCGAGGTATATGAACTGCTCGTCGGAGAGTATGAGGGTGACAAGCGCCTCGGCGGCATCCGACGCGCGTCTCTCGTCGAGGACGGTCCGGGGGACATCCGCGTAGATGGGGTCCTGGTGGATCTCATACATCCCGTCCGAGGTTGTGGGATAAAGAGTGCCCTCGGAGATAGACATGGCGGGATTGGGCTCCAATCTCTCTGTATAGCCGACCACCTCGCTGCGCATGACCACCCACGTAGCCGTGATCTCTTCCCGTATCCACGCTATGAGCCTGTGCTCTCCCATTTCCCCGGACCTTCCCTGGTTATTGCTGCGCTTTGGCGAGGGGCTTGCGGAAGGTCTCGGCCTGCTCCCGAAGATCGTTGCCGGCGTCCCGTCTACCCTCGCCGTCGAGGATCCGCGCCACCGCTTCAAGGCATTCGGCGCAGATGAGCCGGTGCTCCTCAAGGGGAGACTCTCTCAGTTTGTTAAAGGCGATCCAGTAGCTCTCCTCCACACCGGCAAGGTCTTCCCGCGTGGAAGCCCCGGCCGCAAACCGCAGGGCATCCCCGTATGCCTCCATCCCGTACCTTATTTCCTCGTCTCTTGTCATGGTTACCTCCGTTGACGGATTATAGAGCGTTTTATAATTGGATATCAGGCAAAGTCCCGTGCACGCAATGGCAAAAGAGAAGGCCCATCATGCACAAAGTGGGGATTGCGGGCTGAAGAGCGGTTGGCAGGAGAGATCAGAGCCTCTCATCGTTCCCGCGATGGTCGGCGGTGGCCGGAACCCGGTTTCGCGGCGCTAAAGGGGAAGGGACGGTAAGACGGGAGCCTTAAAGATGTGTGCAAGGAGAATGGTGGTGCGGGAGGCGTTGGAAACGATGCTGTGTTCCTTGGGGGCCGGTCCCGGTGTCGATGGTGCCCCTCAGGGCAGGGCGGGGCGAAGGCCGATGGAACCGTTGCCGATCCGTGCCCTGTCGAGAACGCGGGTGTGGAGTGCGACGTGCTGCCGGTATTGTTCCTTTCCCGCGATCTTCGCCGTGACCATTGCCCGGTTGTTGTATATCTTCAGATAGGCGCTGTGCTCGCTTTCTCCCTCGCGGAATGTCCTCGTGCCGCTATCGTTCCCCGACCGGGTCGTGACGGTGATAAGGTCTTCCCTGTCCGTCCAGAGCCACCCCGAAGGGGCATGGTCATCCGGCGGGGTCTCCCAGATGAAGCCTTCCGGCAGGACGTGGAGGGTCGCGAGGACCTCTCCCTCATCGACGCTGCGAACCGTTATCACCCCCGTTATGTCCAGTGTCGCGAAGCGTTCGCCGTTGGGAAACGCGACGATCTTCCGTATCCTGTTCTCCTCGACGAAGTCCTTCCGCCACAGGATCTGATGTGCCTCTGTGTCCCACAGGGCGATGTAGTACCGGCCCCGAACGATGATATGCGTTTCACCGGGCGATAAGGGCGCGCATCCGCCGAATGTAACCACGCCGTCCACGTTGTCCGGTTTCTCCGTCAGAGGCTTCCCGCCTTCCCGGTCCCAGAAGTGAAACCCTCCCAGCCCTGCGGCGATAACCCTTCCCTGCGATGGGACGAAGAGGATATCGTTGATGTAATAGTTGTGGTCGCATGTCCTCAGGAGCTTGCCCGTTCGTCCATCCCGGAGTGAAAGGAGCGTCCCCGTCGCGGTGGCGAGGACCTCTGCGCCCATGCAGAACCCCTGGAACGGGTCCATGCCGTCAAGGGGGAAACCGGCAACGGGAGCACCCGTTCCAAGATCGTATGACCCCAGAAAGCCAGCGGGTCCTGCCACCGCCATCAGCCTCTTTCCGTCCGCGGTGACATGAAAGGCGAAAGGACCCGGCTGGTTGCCGATGGGGAAGCCCCGTTCATGCCGGCCCGTCGACAGCTCATGGATAGCAACCCCATCCTCCGACGGCAGCACCAGATGCCTCCCGTCGGGCGTCACTGCCATCACCGGCGCGCCCTGCGGCAGGTCGTCCCAGAGTTCCATCCCGGGGATGCCGAACTCCCTGATGCACCGGCCGCTTGAGAGGTCCCAGTGCTTCACCGTCCCTTCGCCCATTGTCATCAATCCCTTTCCATCGGGGGTTATCGCGAGGTCCCGGACCGGTTGGCCGGCGGGCAGCATCGTCGCGGACTTCCCCGAAGCCGGATCGATGAGGCGCACCACCGATTCCTCCCGGGAGATGGCGATGCGTCCATTGACGGTGGCGATCCTGTTGGACCCGCCCGCGTAGCCGTAGTATTCCCGGCTCGCCGACAGAGAGGCCGTCATCTCATGGCGGTCGAGGTCCCACACGTCGATCCAGCCGTGGCGGAACCCCAGGCAGAACCGCCCGTCCTCCGTCAGGGACCCAAATTCCATGGCGCCCGGGAAGGTGTCGGCGAACAGTGTTTGCCCCGTCCGGACGTCCATGACGCGGATACGCGACAGGGGATCGGTATCCGACAGGTCTATCCGGTTCTCGATCAGGCGGTAACCCTTGAGTGCGTACCATGCCCGATAGGGCTCTTTGAGGGACGGTGTTGCGATGGTGAAGGAGGTGCCCGGCCCCGTTACGTCCCGCACTTCGGCCCTGTCGGTCCAGCTCAGAACGACGGACCCGCTGTCGGGGCTAAAGCCGACGATGATCGGCCACTTCAACCACCGGCGGTCCTGGTGAAGGATCTCCTCTGATTCGAAATCCCATATCCGAAGGGACTGGTCGTCGCCGGCCGCGGCGATCTTCGTGCCATCGGGGCTTACAACAAGGGAGCTGATATGGCTTCCCTCGATCCGGAACGTCCGGACCTTCCTTCCCGTGTTCACGTCGTAGACGAGGGCCTCGGACCTTTTCGAGTCGGGTCCCTTTCCTCTGAAGAAACTCCGGACATTCCAGTTCTGCTTGCAGAACAGATGATCATCGTTGCAGTGCACGGGGTCGCCGGGATGATCGGACAGGGTCGCCAGGCAATCTCCCGTTTCCAAGTCCCAGACCTTCTTGGTCCCGAAGAGAAAGGCCGTTACCATGCGGTTCGTCCCGGGTGTCGTGAAGATGCCCGAAAGGGTAGGACCGCCGCAGGAGAACGTCCGTACGCATCTTCCGGAGGCCATGTCCCACAGACGCACCTCACCGCGCGAGCTTCCCGTGAGCAGGTGTGAGCCGCCAAAGGCCCCCGCGAGCGCGGCGATCTGTCCTTTGTGGAACCCGGGGTCGTGGGTCAGACGGTTCTCCGGCGCGGACATCTTGAGGACGCCGCTCACCACCTGGGCCGGAAGGCGCCCGGGGCGAAAGGATAGAACGGGGGGTGAGGGCGGCATTTCCCCTGTCTTACGCATCCTTAAGTCTCCCCCGGCAGCATCGGGCGCGGGTGCACCTCGACCCTGTTCTGCTCGTCCGCAAGGGCACGGGTATAACGACGCGCGACGCGCGCGTATTCGTCGAGGCCCTTAAGGCGCGCCTGCACGATCGCCGCATTGTTGCGGGTCATGATATAGGTTCCTCGTCTTTCGTCAGTGAGGGGCACGGCACCAAGGACCCTGCCATCGCTGGCTTCTTCGACGAGATGGAGCAGGTCTTCCCTGTCAGTCCATACCCAGCCGTCCGGGGCGTGCTCGTCAGGCGGTGTGAACCAGAAGAAGCCGTCATCCACGTTCCAGAGGGAGCAGACGAGGGCCGTGCTCTCCCTGTCTATGATCCTCACAGTCCCGTCGCTGAAGGACACGAAGAGCCGGCTTTCGTCGGGAGAGAGCGCGAGCGCCGCCACCGGACTCCCTTCAGGAGGCCGGCAGATCTCGCGTTGCCCGCTTTCGAGGTCCCATCGCTCCACCCCTCCCGTGTGGGTGCCGATGACCACATGACGCCCGTCGTTCTCGACGGCCATGGAGAGGATCGAATTGCCTACATGGATAGAACGCGCGGCCTTGAACGTGGAAAGGTCCCAGAGGATAATAAGGCCGTCACGGCCGCAGGAAACAAGACCCCTTCCCCGGGGGAGAAAACGAATGCCCGTGATGATGACGGAGAGGTTGCCGTGCTTATGTGCGTGGTCCGTCAACGTGGCAAGAATGTCGCCGGACTGGAGATCGCAGACAAGTATGTGGTTCTTCCCCTGGCGACGCATCGCCATGCATTGCGTGTCTTCATCTATCGCGGTGGTGTCGACGTCTATATTTCCGGCCCTGTTATGGATCTTGAGACAATTGCGTTTTTCCGTGCTCCAGAGCTTCGGCATTCCGTGCCGGGCGAAGGTTGCGAAAAAGGCGCCTGATTCCAGCGGCAGGACGCAGGCGACCGCGGATGAGTAGGCCTGCAAGACCGCACCGGGCTTCTCTTTGCCGCTATCGATGTCCCAGAATCGAACCCGGCCGTCATCATGCCCGGTGACAACAAGACGGGCGCTTTCGAGAAAGGCGACGGACGTTGCCCCCGGGAACTTCGCCCGCTGGGAACCGTCCGTGAGGTTCCAGAGCTTGGCCGTGTCGCCCTTGTCACAGGCGGCGAGATACATGCCGTTGCCTGAAAGGGAGAGATGGTGCACGCTCCGGGTGGAACCGATGGCTTGCAGGCACTCGCCCGTGGCGATATCCCACATGTTGCATGTCCGGTCAAAGCCCACCGTATAGAGGGTCTTTCCATCCGGCGAGAGGATCATGTCGGTCACAAACCTCGGACCGGTAAACTGTTTCTCGATAGCACCCGTTCTGCTGTCCACCACGAGGACGGTCTCCCCGGGTCTGCAGCAGGCCACGAACCGTGTTTCGTCGGAAGCTGTGGTCACCTTGTAAGGTTTGTGCGGTTCCAGGGAATAGAGCCTCTTCAGGGCGCCGGTGCGAACATCGAAGCAGGAAAGGCCATCCCTTCCGGCGGCCACAACCTCTCCATCCCCCGAAAGAGCGATGTCCCAATAATCACCGTTCGCAACAAGAGAGGGATCACTGAGGCCGGGGAAGTCCCATCGAAGGATGTCGTGCTGTGAGTCCAGCGTGACCATCGTGTTCCCGTCCCGGGTCACAAGGATACTCATGACATTGTTGATCCCTGCCGCGGAATGTTCGCAGGTACCCTCGGGAAGGGACCATACCCTGAGTGCCCAGAAGCTGTCGCTGCTTGCGATATACCTGTCATCGGGGCTCACCGCCAGGCCGGCGACACGTCCCGAGTGACCTTTCAGGACGAGGATACAGGCGCCCGTCGCGCAGTCCCACAGGCGCAGGGTGCCCTCATCGTCGCTTGTGACGGCCCGGTCTGTATGGTTCATGAAGGCCGCCCGCACCACCTCGCCGGTGTGTCCCCGAAACACCATGAGGCACTGACCACTGGCAATGTCCCACAGGCGGGCCGTTCCGTCGCGGTTGGCGGTGATCAGCCGGGACCCGTCGGGGGAGACCGCCGCTCCGTGATACCAGTCCGTATGTCCCCCTATGCGGTGGGTGGTCCTTCCCCCGGGGACGAGGTCCGCCAGCGCCTCCCGCACGACGTCATCGGATGCCCGCCGCATCTTCCCCGCTTTGCCCGAAACCTTGAGTTCCTTCATGACCTTCCTCTAATCGTATATCATTCTTGTCGCTTCCGCGAGGATTCTCTTTACCGGCCCGGGAAGCAAGCGACCCTCCCCGGCCAGGTCTTTGCATACCGCTATCAATGGGATACCAGTCAGGACCCCCTGCACGCAATGGCAAAAGAGAGGGAGTGTCATGCACAAAGAAGGACCGGGGGCCCGTTGACTTTTGCTGTCGATATATGCGTAGATATACAACGCACTATGAACACTTTGCGCGGGAAGATATCAGAGTTGACGACATCGGGCAACATGACGCTGGTGGGTGTCGGCGTGGGTGGGACCAGGATGACGGCGGTCATGATCGGGACGCCGGAGAAGGTGCCTTATCTGCGTATCTCGGGGGATGTGGAGCTGCTGTTCAATGAGTCGGCGGTTTCCATAGGAAAGATGATCGAGGGGCAGTTGAGCCTCAACAATCAACTGGATTGCACCGTCGAAAGGCTTGTGATGGGAGAGATCCTGACACAGGTGATACTGTCCTTCAAGGGAGAACACCTGACGTCGCTCATCACAACGATGTCGGCGAAGAGGCTGGACCTTAAGGCTGGCGACTGCGTGACGGCCTTCATCAAGACAAACGAAGTGATGCTGAAGGAACCGGACGGAGCCGGGAATGGAGATTGAACTGTCCGTAAGGAAGAAGCTTTTCACGGCGACGGGGGAGTTCCCCTTCGCCGCGGACCTCAGCATCGGCTCCGGTGAAATGGTCTCTTTCTTTGGCCCGTCGGGTGTAGGCAAGACGACGATGCTGCGCATCATCGCGGGCCTCACGGATGCGGACGACGGGTTCCTGAGGGTCGGCGGTGAGACCTGGTTCGACTCGGCGGACGGAACGAACCTGCCGCCCCGCAGGCGCAAGGTCGGCTTTGTCTTCCAGGATTACGCCTTGTTCCCGAACATGAGTGTCCGGGAGAACCTGCGCTTCGCGCAGCCGAAGGCGGACAGAAGGCACGTCGACGAGCTGCTCGACATCTTCGGGCTCTCCAATCTGCAGCACCGCAAGCCGGGCTTCCTGTCCGGCGGGCAGAACCAGAGGGTGGCGATGGCACGCGCCCTGGCGCGCAAGCCGGACCTCCTGCTCCTCGACGAGCCCCTTTCCGCGCTGGACATGGAGATGAGAAGCACCCTCCAGGACGAGATCCTCGAGGTCCACAGGCTGTGGGGGATCACCACGATCCTCGTCAGCCACGACCTGCCGGAGATATTCAAATTGTGCAGCCGGGTGATAGAGTTCAGGGACGGACGTGTCGTCGACGACGGTAACCCTTATGATATCTTCGGTCGAAGCAGGATAAGCGGCAAACTGCAGTTCGTCTCGGAAGTGCTCAAGGTCGAGAAGGAAGACACGGTGGACGTGTTGACCCTGCTTATCGGGAACTCGCCCGTAAAGATTGCCGTGTGCAACAACCGGCAGGAGACGTTCGTGCCCGGTGACCGGGCGCTCGTGGTCTCCAAGGCCTTCAACCCCATCATTCAGAAACTGAACTCCAACGGAAAGGGAGGCAATTGAGGGATATGGAAAAGAAATCTGTCATTATCGGAACGGTCCTGTGTCTTCTCGTTCTCTTCCTGGGTGCGTCCCTGGCGGCCGCCCAGACTCTGATGATAGCGTCGGCAGCAGGATACAAGAAGCCCGTCGCGGAAGCGACGAAGTCCTTTGAAAAGGCTACCGGGATAAAGACCGACGCTGCCTTCGGGAACATCCAGATGGTGGCGAGCCAGGCAAAGCAGACGGGCGAGATAAGCTGCATCGTCGGCGACAGGAAGTTTCTGGCGGCCCTTGGCCCGACGGTGACATTCAGCGTCTACCAGCCGATAGGGAAGGGTATCCTGGTTCTCGCTTACCGGAAAGGGGTGAGCCTTGACAGGGTGGAGGACTTAGCGTCGGACAAGGTAAAGACGATATTCATGCCGGAGGACAAGAAGGCCATTTACGGCACCGCGGGGACGGAGGTCCTGAAGTCCTACGGTTATACGTCAAAGCTTGCCGGCAAGATAACCCGGGTGGCCACCTTGCCCCAGGTCGTCTCCTATCTGCTCGCCGGCGAAGCCGATGCGGGG
>Ga0302251_1002081_pt1 | contig 10371 bp, 8 predicted proteins | sample AAG_RA_Gln_MG_FD_193534 | JGI IMG/M metagenome (GOLD analysis project Ga0302251, IMG submission 193534) | Enriched activated sludge microbial communities from anaerobic digester in WTTP, New Holstein, Wisconsin, United States - AAG_RA_Gln | ecosystem: Engineered > Bioreactor > Anaerobic >...
TTCACGAAGAGTCATGACTGAGGTGACGACACCGTTGATCTGCGGATAATAACAATCTGTAAAAATTCCAATGTTCATTTTATATCACTCCAGCTTAGGATTGACGACAAGCAGCATCACGCGAGCTTCTGCGCCTCAGCTTGCGCTTGATCCCGCTCCGGATCTCTGACTTTAAATATTATTTTATCATACCTTTGTAACTTGCGGTAAAGAACAGTTTTCCATACCGGAACGCTTCAAAATAAAATGCCCGCAGTCAACTCACGGACTGCGGGCATTCATATGAACTCACTATCTAAGCTTATCTTTTTCAAAGCACCAGTAGGTACTCATTACCTAATAACGAAACCCACAACATAACGTTCTTATTTCACAGCCGCCTCAAACACATTCTCCGCGTTTGTTTCTGTGGCAAAAAAGGACGCCAGCACGCTGACTACCACCACTGCGATCAGGATCAAAAATGCTTTGTCATAGCCAACCTGCGGCGTCGCGCTGTAGGTGTCGAGAATTCTACCCATAAATACCGGAACAATGGCCGCTCCTGCAAAGCCAATGCAGTTCACTACACCCGTCGCGATGCCGGACAGCCGCCTGTCGTTGACTTCGTTGGCAATGGTCCACGTCATTGTGAAGTTGGTGATCGCAAAGCCATGCAGGAACAAGAATGCAGGCAGTATGGCCACAGGGATTCCAACATAAACAAATAACAGCCATCCAATCAGCGAAGCAACGCTCAGCACGACCAGCACCGGCTTTCTTCTCTTGATTCGATCGGAGACGTACCCAATAACCATGGCACCTACGGCAGAACCCACGACTGCAGCAATGATCATATTCGCCGCCTGAACCCGCTCCAGCCCGTAGGATTCCATGAGGTATGGCACGCCAAACTGCCCCAGGAGTACAATGTAGCCTACGTACATACCTATGTTGACGATCGAGACCGTCCAGGTTCTCGGATTGGACAAAACAGACTTCAGTGCAGTCAGGACTTTGACATCAGACTTTGCCGATGGTCTTCCTTCAAGCTCATCCATCCCCGGAAGCCCCATCTCAGTAGGATCATCCTTGACGAAAACTTTAGTCAATCCTGCGAAAAACAGCATCATAATTCCAAGGGCAACGAAGGTCGTACGCCATCCCAAAACGCCAGTCGCGTATACCAGCGGCGTTTGAGCCATGAGGGCGCCGGTGTTGGCAGCCAGTCCAACGAAACCGATCATCAGCGCAAAGTTCCTGGAATAGAACCAGCGGGACTGGATTTTAATGAGACAAATGAATATGACGGAGACGCCAATTCCCACGATAAATCTCCCGAGGTACGCCATTTCCAAGGTTGGCGCCAACCCGAAAATCACCGATCCAACTGCAGCCAGAATCGAAAACCACATCGCCGTCTTTCGCGGGCCGATTTTGTCTGCCAATATGCCAGATGGGATCTGCATGATGAAGTAGGCGTAAAAATACATCGATCCAATAGTCGCGAACTGAGCGGCACCAATTCCAAATGTCTCCTGCAATTCGGCCTTGACAACGCCGGTTGCCATTCTGTGAAAGGTAACGAAAATATACGTGAGCGCCAAGATGGTCCACACTACCCATCTGTATTTTTCAAGTTTCTTGACTTCCGGTCGATCCAGAACATAACCCTGATTGCTTTGCATCACTGTCGATCAGCCTCCACTTTCTCTTGGTTTTAGTTATTATAAAATATCACATAGGGTCGGAGGCTTTCAACGTAAGAATATTTCGAATTTCAGTGAGTATTTTGATAAATATGAAAATAATTTCACTTTTCCAAAATAGTAAATATTTTGATTCCGCATGGACAACGGATTTATTGGCAGAATAAAGACCATCGGCAGAGCTTTTCAGCACCTGAGCGCCCAAAGCTTCTACCGATGGTCCCGCCTTTCAATTCAATCTCAATTTCATCACCTTGTAAATGAATCGAAAGAGAAGCACTCCATTATGTCTCCATTTTGAACGTCTCTTCTACCTGTAACTGCCCTTGGTACAAGCATAGCCGGCCATTGCTGACAACGGTATCGATTGCATAGGTCTCAGCATCGAGCAGCACCAAGTCTGCATCGCCACCTTCCTTGACAAAGCCTTTGCCATTCAGTTTCAGATACTGCGCAGGGGACGCAGTCACCGTCCTGATTGCCAGCTCGAAGGGCACGTTATATTTCTTCACCGCCTCAATCACAGATTCCATCAAACTGTCCAGCTTGCCAACGCTCAGCCCCTTAAAGACGCCTTCTGAGTCAAATTCCGGCAAGCTGCCGTGACCATCCGAGGTAAAGGTAATTCGATCAACGGAGACACCTTTTGACAGAAGTCTGGCCAAAGCTTCAGCAGCGGGAACTTCACCCTCCTGAATAAAAACAGGTCTTGTTGAAGTTGTCAGATCAACCATTCCGCCCTTTAAGGCGAATTCAATCGCTTTTTCGAACAAGCGTGCATTCCTGTTCATATGTGTTGGATAGAATTGCGAGATGGGTATGACAAAATCCCGAATTACCGTTTCGATCAACTCTAAATCGAATGGCCCATCCCCGAGATGGCAATTGACCACACCCGCTTTTCCGGACAGAATGCCAGCGACTCTGGCATCAGATGCAATTCTTGCCAATTCAGCAGCCGTCGGCGAAGACGATCTATGGTCATTGATGGCAATTTCTCCCACACCAATAATGGGTTCGATCATCATGACATCCTTCACCAGTTCATCCGTCAAAGTCCTTACAGGTACTTGGTACGAACCGGAATAACACCAAGCAGAAACACCTTCCTCTCTAAGTCCGTAGACTTTTGCCAAGAGGTTTTCCATAGATCTGGCAATACCATCAGTGCCAAGACACCCCACCACAGAGGTCACACCGGCAGTGATCATTTCCGTCATTCTCATTTCGGGAGTTCGTGTTTTAAATCCCCCTTCCCCACCACCACCACATAGGTGGACATGGGCATCAATCAGACCGGGAATCAAAATTTTTCCATTGCCCTCAATGACCAAGACCTCAAGATCTCCTGTGTCTATAGGTTTGTCTGAAATTTTTATGATTTTTCCACCTGCTGTTAATACGTCTCTGAAACCTAATCGATCAGGACCATAAACCTCTGCCTGCTTGAACAAAATCACGGTCAGCACCTCCATTCACTGCTAATTGTAGCCAATCATGACCGCAATAATGATAAAGGCTGAGCCAAGACCGAATAACAAAGCCTGAAATTTAATCTGGAATCTGGCCCATTTGCTCCATTCCAGTCTCGCAATGCCAAGCATTCCCATGAGAACACCTGATGTCGGCACAATAAGGTTAGTAAAGCCGTCACCCAGTTGGAAAGCCAAGACTGCTACCTGTCTCGAAACCCCAACGAGATCTGCTAAAGGTGCCATTATTGGCATGGTCAAAGCCGCCTGACCCGAACCCGATACGACAAAGAAATTAAAGACAGACTGGAAAAGATACATCACCCAAGCAGAAAGCATTGCCGGCATTCCGGACAGACCACCTGCGACACTGTTCAGGATTGTGTTCAGGACTGTTGGCATTGAAGGGTCTGATCCGCCAAGTACCAGTACAATCCCTTTAGCCATCCCAACTACAATAGCTGCTCCCAATAAATCTTTTGCACCGTCCCTGAATGAAGATGCTATGTCATTAACCGTCATATTATTGAGTTTAAAAACAACACCAATTATACCTGAGACGACACCCATGATTATAAACTGCGTTGCAATTTCCGGAAGATAATAGGCGTGTTGAACAACACCCCAGATCACCCAAATAATGCCAGCCAGCAAAGTGAGCAGCACCAATACATGTCCAAGTCCAAAGTCCGAATTCTCGAGTTTCTTGTGTGCCATATCTTCTCTGAAATAAGCATCCGACTCATAAGCAATAGACTTTTCCGGATTCTTTTTGATCCGTCTTGCATAGATCAGAGTAAACACCATGCCCACGAGGGTGAAGAAAGCCCACATGACTATTCTGAATCCTGCGCCCGATAAAACAGGCAAGCCTGAAACCCCTTGAGCAATGGCTACACTGAAGGGATTCATCCAGGATGTCCCGAAGCCAATCTGGGTAGCGACGTAAGTAATGAAGATCGCTGTGACAGAGTCATAACCCAGTCCCACGACAATAGGCACAAGGATCATGGCAAAGGCCAACGCTTCTTCTCCCATACCAAAGACTGCGCCACCAAAGGAAAACAAGAAAAATAGCACTGGAATCAGGAGCACTTCTCGACCTTTTGTCTTGGTAATCATATCAAGAAGTCCCGCTTCTATGGCTCCTGTTTTCATGACAATGCCGAAGGCTCCGCCAATGACGAGTATAAAAGCAACAACACCCACTGCAGATCCCCATTTGTCGCCGGAAACCAAACCTTCAAATATGTAATTTGAAAAACCAATTTCGCCGTAAGGCTCGAAGAAACCAATGCCATTTCGGATCTGCTGTCCATTTTCATCAAGCGCAAGCTGGAAACTGGACGCGACTGGTACACTTCGTGTCTTATCCTGTCCATCCATTGTGTAGGTCACTTCCTGCATGTCATAAGACCCTACAGGTACCACGTACGTTAATACCGCAGCCAATAATACAACAAAGAAGATAATGATGTAAGTATCCGGCATGCGCCATGCCTTTTGAGGTTTAACCATGTTCTTTTTCACTTCAGCCATTTTGATAATTCCCCCTTTTAAAAGAATTATCCTTACTTAATGCAAACTTCATACCAACTTTGAGAATTTGAGCATCCTTCTTCCCTTTTCAGTGAGAATCGCGCCCATTCTTCCTTTCCCAGACACAATGTACCCCTCATCATTCAATGTTTTTAAACGCCGTCTCACCATATCCTGACTCAGCTGAAAGCCTTGCTCCATCAGGATCTCTGACAATCTGCCCCGTCCGAGACTCTCCCCTCTTTCGTTGCAATTTTCTATGCAGGTCATGATCGCTATGAGATCACGCCTGTTGACCATAGGTGAAGCGAGATTTGCATGCTCTTCATCATAAATCGGTGCTTTCGGGTGCTTAATGGGCTTTTCGGGATCTTTTAGGCGATCTCTATTAGCAGCACTTTCTAAATTGATGAAATCAGATGGCAAATCCGAGAGGGTAAGAGAAGGCCCCTCTGAGACTGCTGCCATATACTCAACCACATTTTCAAGCTCTCTAACATTCCCCCGCCAATCATAGGCAAGCAATTCAACCATCAAATCTGGCGCAACCGAGATCTCAAGTGATTCTTCCCAACCATTTTTCTTCAGATAAAGCTCCAATAGGCCTGGCACATCTTCACGCCTATGCCTTAGAGGCGGTATGTTCAGAGATAATTTTTTAAGTCTGTAATAAAGATCTTCTCGAAACCGCCCCTCTTCACAGAGCTTTAGAAGATCCTTGTTAGTGGCAGCAATAATTCTCACTTCCACAGGAATGATTTCACTCCCGCCAACCCGCATGATCTCTTTTTCCTGCAATACCCGAAGCAGCCTCATCTGCATCTTGACTGAAATATCTCCAATCTCATCTAAAAATAGCGTTCCGCCATTTGCTTGTTCGAAAAGACCCGGATGTCCACCTTTTTTAGCACCGGTAAAAGCACCCTCATCATAACCAAACAGCTCGCTTTCCACGAGAGATTCAGGCAAGGCGCTGAAGTTAACACCAATAAACGGGCCTTCCACAACAGAGGAAGCACGGTGTACCGCACTTGCAAACAGCTCCTTTCCTGTTCCACTTTCACCATAAATCAATATTGGAAGGTTAGTCACAGCCAGCCTCCTGGCAACGGCCACCGTATGCGCCATAATTTCAGATTTAAAAAATATATCATCAAAGCTATACTTGGCCATGTGGCCTTTCATTAGGTTAAGCCGCCTGCGCTGCAACCCTTTGTCGTTAGAAACTGCGGTCTCTCGAAAAGCACAAACCATCCATTCACCTTTTCCGGAAGAGAATCTCTCAGCCTGATAAAGTTTGCCCTCTATATGCAATTGACCGGTTTGGGTTTCACCGCCAACTAACGGCTTCCCAAGAAAATCTATTAGGTTTTTATTGCGGATGGATTGCATTAAGTGCTTACCTATGACACGTTCCGCCCTGACGCCAAAAATCGTCTCACATCTATGGCTAAAAACACGCACAATCCCTTTCTGGTCATAAGCCAAAAGGCCATCATGAATCTGATTTAGAACTTGTTCTAATCTTCCATTAATCCGTTCTTGTTCTGACATAGCCTTATGTATACTTTGGCCCATCCTTACAATTGCAGCCAAATAAGTCGCAGAAAGATAATGTGATTTCTCGTTTAGTAGTCCCAGAGTCTGAAGGATTTCAACTATTGTGCTGAGATCTATTACTCGAGGACCCAGATCAATCAACTGCAGCATGCCCTCTGGTACGAGCTCGGCTTCACCCAGAGTTACTGCTATATGACATTTTTTTCGATTTGCCATTTTAAGCTCCGAATCCATTTCCGGATACCACGGAAGTAATTCTACCCCATTAATCCCAAGACGTTTCAGCAGTTCAATGGATTCCAGGGCAGCTTCCTCTGAGTCGTTCACCAAAAGTACATTAGCACCATTTTTAATAGAAAAAAGCTGATCCAGGTAGGTACTGTCAACAGCTCTTCTTGCGACAATTCGTTTAGCACCCGGATTTAGCCAGAACTCAGTTTCCTTGATCAGCGACGCACTTGAAAATACAATAAGATCCGCGCTGACCTTTTCACTAAATCCCAGATTAGCCGCAAAGCCTTCTATGATAACATCAGAATCCTCAAAGAGAGCCTCAAGCTGCGCGACCAGACGCGCTCTTGTCGATTCTCCACCAGTTATGACAGAGATGTGTTTTGTCGCCATAGTTTTCCCCTCACTTTATTACGTTGTAAATCAATATCACCATTATAACCCCTTTTAGCCCAATTAAGATATTATTTTGGAATCTGACGCATCCTGAATCCTTTGTACTAAATGACGGAACAACAATGCGGTCGGTCGACCATCGGCAGATCACTTATCAGTGTTGCGAAAATGTTAATAACTGTAATAAAAGTTGACACTAGGTAATTTATAGACTATAGTTAACATAACGGCATTCACAAGAGGCGCGTGCTGTATTATATGGATAGTCATGTCAAGCCACTTTACACAAAGTGGCTTTTGTTATCCTTAAATAATCCATATATATCTAACATTACCTATAATTTACTTATAATAAAGGGGTGATCTCATGGGTGATAAGAATCCAAACAAACAGAAAAAGAAGAAAAAGGAAGTCGAAAAGGTAAAGGTGCTTGAACCGGAAACGACTGTAGTTAAGAACATTATTAAAGGACGCTCGTAATTAGGTCATGTTCTTCAGTCCAGTAGTTTCGGCTACTGCCCGCAATAATCTCAACCTATGAAACGGAGCGATGCGCATTATGAAACCTCATCAAAACAAACCATTATTTGCCAGTCTTTTGGCTGCCGCACTTATTTTAATGACAACCCTGCCAGTTATAGCTACGACGGTTCAACCGTCGCAACCTACTGTCAATCTGGGAATCTCTTCGTCCTTTGCGGTGTTGGCTGGTACGACGATCACCAATACCGGCGAGACCGTTATTCAAGGTGACGCAGGATCCAACGTGGGATTATTCCCAGGGACTGCTTTGACCGGCCAAACTTCCATGACTATAGGCGGCGCGGTACATATCGCGGACTCTGTGGCCTCAATTGCTAAATCGGATTTACTGACGGCCTATAATGACGCTGCCGGCAGAACACCGGTGACGCGAATAGCCTCAGAGCTTGGCGGCACCACCTTGACCCCAGGCGTCTACGATTCAGCCGATGGTACCTTTAAAATCACCGGTACACTAACCCTCGACGCTAAAGGGAACCCGGAAGGCGTTTTTATCTTTAAATCCGTGTCTACTCTAATCACAGCAGTCGACAGCAAAATTGCCCTCACCAACAGCGCCCGCTATTGCAGGACATTCTGGACCGTTGGCAGCTCTGCGACCCTGGGTGTGAACTCACATTTTGTAGGACACATCTTTGCAACAACGTCAATTACCGCCAACACAGGCGCGTCAGTTCAAGGACAGTTGCTGGCAATGAACGGCGCAGTCACCCTTGACAACAATACCATCACCAACGGGATCTGTGATGAAACAGATACACCTGTGGTCGTCACACCGCCTGATGCTGAGACACCTGCGCCAGTGGAAACACCAACACCGGTTGTCACACCACCAAATCCTGAAGCTACGCCTGTAATTGTAGTGGTACCTTCCGAGGCCGTCACTGAAACCGTCACAGGCGGTAGAATGCCAGACACAGCAACACCTTGGTATAATCTCCTTATGATTGGAGCTATATTGACGGTTGCAGGCGCTGTAAGCTGGAAACAACGGTAATTTTATGGCGAGAAAGCTAAATCGTGGAGAAACCCCAAGAATGGCCGTTAAAGCTCAGGCCTTCAAAAAAAAGAACCGCCTCCGCGCGCTTCTCTCTGTTTGCCTAGCCGCTGCGGGGATTGGACTGATAGGGTTCGCGCTTGCTAAGCTTGACAAGCTGCCATTTGGTAACGCGGCAGCAGAAGAAGATGTGGCGGTCGCCCAGGATTTGTTTATCCAGCAGCAGGATATTTTCATGAATCTCAAAAATGCGCTGCACATTCCGGAAGCACCGCTCTTTAGCACCGAGCCAGAGAAATCATCAGAGTTCCAGAACCTCGCTGAGGGCGACTTCATTGGGACCCTGCTGATCCCCGCGCTGGACCAGTCCTTTCCAATCATACACGGGACCAGTGACGAGCATCTGAAAGAAGGCGTAGGTCATTATGCTCAAAGCGTGATGCCAGGTGTCGAAGACAACTGTGTGCTTTCCGGACATCGCGATACGGTTTTCACGGATCTGGGAGACCTAATTGTCGGCGATCTTTTGATCATCGAAATGGCTGACCGTTCGTTGACCTATAAAATTGACGGCACGCGCATTGTAGACAAAGAAGACCGAACAGTGATTGTCCCAACGGACTATGCCGCGCTTACCCTCACGACATGTTATCCGTTTGTTTATATTGGTAATGCACCGCAGCGGTATGTTGTTACGGCGGCTTTGATTCCGAATGAGTAAAAGCTTTTTGCCGATGGTGATACAATCAAATTCAAAGCAAAACAAAATCCCCAATTCGAACTTTGAATTGGGGATTTGCTGTATTTTACAGCTTAAGTTTAGGGGAAATACGAATCATTTGAAAGGAATCCTACAAGGAGTGTTTATTTGACAATTCAACCGCGATTTCAATCAGCCAATCCTCTTGTCCGCCAACTGCTTTTCTCTTTCCAGCTTCCATTAAGATATCTCTGACATCAACCCCGAAGCGTTCGCCCGCACGTCTGGCGTGAAGCAAAAAGCTGGAGTATACACCTGCATAGCCCATAATCATGGCATCCAAATGGCTGTTGATTGTCAGACCTTTTTTCTTTAGTGATGGAATCAAGATTTTTTCGCTGGCATCCATAGCTTTATAGAGATCGCCGCCATGTTTGTACCCCATTTTATTGAGAACAGCAATTAGGTTTTCTGTCGATGTATTGCCTGCACCCGCTCCCAGCCCAGACAGACAGCCATCTATATAAGTCGCCCCAGCTTCTACAGCAGTCAAACTATTTGACACTGCCAAGCCAATATTATTATGCGCATGATGCCCAATTGGAATTTTTAAATTCTTCTTTAATGAACTTACTTTTTCAAACACATCCTTAGGCAGCATTGCGCCTCCGGAATCTGTAACATAGACCACGTCAGCGCCATAGGACTCAAACTTGAGCGCCTCTTCTGTAAGACGATTCACATCTGTCATATGAGCCATCATCAAAAATCCTACGACAAATAATCCCATATCTTTAGCTGCTTTAACATGCTCTTCGCCCATATCCGCCTCCGTGACATGAGTCGCGATGCGTACTGCCTTTGCACCTGCCTTTTGAGCTTTCTGAAGCGCTTCAACAGTTCCAATTCCAGGCAGCAGCAGTACCGCCAACTTTGACTTTGTCAGTTGAGAAGCAGCTGCGCTAATCAGAGAGAAATCATCATTTCTTCCGAAGCCATAGTTGATCGTAGAGCCAATCAAACCATCACCATGGCCAATCTCAATGATATCAATACCAGCGCTTTCGAGACCGCCTGCTATCTGAGCGGCATCATCCAGTGTGAATTGATGGGAAACGGTATGGCTTCCATCTCTAAGCGTCGTATCTGTTAAGTAGATTCTAGACAATCTGTTCACCGCCCATCAACTTTTTTGCATAGGCCTCAGCAATATTTATCGCGGCGCTATTGATGATATCAAGGTT
>Ga0302251_1002083_pt1 | contig 10370 bp, 6 predicted proteins | sample AAG_RA_Gln_MG_FD_193534 | JGI IMG/M metagenome (GOLD analysis project Ga0302251, IMG submission 193534) | Enriched activated sludge microbial communities from anaerobic digester in WTTP, New Holstein, Wisconsin, United States - AAG_RA_Gln | ecosystem: Engineered > Bioreactor > Anaerobic >...
AGCTGAAGAAGCTTGGAGGCCTCGAGTTCTGGGACACGAACTTCTCGTACATAGACAAAGAGAGCAAGAAAGAGACCTACGTATCCGTAAACGAGGGAGGCAGCAAGGCGCTCATCTCTCAGGACCCGCTGCCTCCGGGGGTCGTATATACCGTCTCGATAGCCGGGGGGAAGACATCGCTACTGAAAGTCGAAAGTATCGTAGTGCCCGGTTCGGGAAAGCAGAACATAAGCGGTGGCGGGACGCCTGCGAAAGAGGCCCTAAAGACCACGATCTCCTGCATAGCCTCAAACCAGCGGAAGTACCTGCCGTCAAACTCGGCGCTGAAAGACTACGACATAGCGGTCCAGCTCACCCCTATGATAGGCAGCGAAGTGGGCGATGACATAACCGTCGCCATCTTCGTCTCTATACTCTCTGCCATACACAAGAACACTCTGAAGAAGGGCCTGGGGATCATAGGGGATATGACGATAACCGGTAGCCTCAAGACCACGCTCTCATTTGCCGACAGGGTAACGATGCTCGCAGAAAACGGCGCCAGGGCAGTGACCATACCTCTTGAAATGATGGGGAATCTCTCAAGCGTCTCTATGGACACAATCTCGAAAATCATACCCATACCCATCGCCGGGCCTGAAGACGCCTTTATGCGTGCCAGACTCGAAGACTGATAGTGAATGTAAATCTTTCAGTCAACTGACTTATCTCTGTCTAGTGGGACTACAGACCCCGCTTTCCTGTAGTCTAAATACAGTAAGCCTTACGGAACAGGCAAAGCAAATAAAGAACTTCACAGCCTACTCCTTTACCTGAGTCTGCCAAGAAGGGACAATCGAAGATGGTTAAGATATTAAATCCCTCAATGCTAGAATATCACCAAACCACTCAGTCATACCTTTGATTCACACTTCATTTCATATAACGAGAGAGTTGTTCAGGAGAATTAGGGGGCCGTCATTGTGCTAAAGAATGACGTCGTTTCTTACTGGATCAAAGAAAGCAGAGACTTCGGAATAGCAATTAAACACAGGACTCTGAGGATAGCTCTTGACCGGAGAGAAGTCTCGCTGGAGAAACTTACGGAGATAACCAGGCTTCTGTGGGAGAAGCAGGGGCAGGACGTCGACGAACTCGTGACTCTGTTCTACCTGCCGGGTGTGCAGACAGACTCCACGGTCTATGCCATAGGTTCGTGTATGAAAGACGGAGAGGCAAGCATTCATTACGAGAAGTAAGGGATATGTGGAAGATACCGGAAAGGGTGAGCATATGAGGTGTGGGGGTGAAATGAAGAAAACGGTATTGCTAACGATCTGCATTCTATTGCTGGCAACTTTTATGCTGGCAAAAAGTGAAAACTTCGTGCTGGTAGAGAAGGGCAGCTTCACGATGGGCGATCTGTTGAATGTGACACTTACCTACAACTTCTACATTGGCAAGTATGAAGTTGCTTTCGACGAATATGATGCTTTCTGTAGTGCTACCGGCAAGAGCAAACCCGGCGATAGAGGGTGGGGAAGGGGAACCAGACCTGTCATCAACGTGAACTGGTGGGACGCTATAGCATACTGCAACTGGTTGAGCGAAAAAGAGAAACTCCCTAAAGCATATGACAATAACGGAAACCTGTTGGACAAAGACGGAAGAGTAACGACTGATCCATCAAAGGTAGTCGGATATCGGCTACCGACAGAAGCCGAATGGGAATATGCCGCCAGGGGAGGTAACAAGAACCAGGGATACAAGTATTCCGGTAGCAATAACGTTTGTGAAGTTGCTTGGTATGATTTAAACACACGGTGGAAGACACAGGAAGTTGGAAAGAAAACACCCAACGAGCTCGGGATATACGATATGTCTGGAAACGTATGGGAGTGGTGCAGTGACTGGAAGGGAAACTACTCCAGTTCGGCACAGACAAATCCATATAACAGTGCAGCTGGTTCGGACCGGGTGCTTCGTGGCGGCAGCTGGTTCAACTTTGCGGCGAACCCACGTGTGGCGTATCGCAGCAGCAACTCGCCCACTTACACGTACTACTACCTGGGGTTCCGTATTGCAAGGACGGTGCCCTGATTACACTTTAGCCTTTTTACATTTTTACCCTGTAATGCGGCTTCGAGCGCCGGGCACGGAGTAGACCGCAAGCGCGAGGAGACGCAGATACAGAAAGATCAGGACTGTGCGCTTGAAATAACTACAGGGAGGCGAGAGATTGAAGACAAAGTGGATAACGATAGCCCTTCTTCTGATCACAGTGACATTGCTGGGAAGCGATCCGTTGTACTTCGTCGTGAGCGGTGAGGCCCTGCAGACTGTACTGGTAAACAGATACAAAACGGCCTTTCTCGAACAGCTACGCCTGAACGACATAGCCGTAATCGAGGACGAAAGCATAGCGGTCATAGGGGAGCTGAAGATCCTTTACGAAACAGGGCAGATGGAAAGAAGCAAAGAGATATACGAGAAATACCAGCTGGAGAAAGCGACACGCATACTCAACGCCTCCTTCGACTACGCCCCCGACGGCAAACTGTCAATAACCATAAGCCTTCTGGACTTTCAGGGCACAACACTCTTCAAAAAGACAGGCACGCTCGAGAAAGATGAAACGAGCACCGGTGTAATCGGAACGGAACACGCCAGAGAACTGCTCTACGAAATATGGAAAATAGGCTTCAGAGACAGCAATAGAGGCAAACCGTACTTCGAGCTGGCCAAATCCAAGAACACCTACACCGAAGGAGAATCACTCAGTGTAAGCGTAACCTTGGGAGAACCCGTTTACCTTTACCTCTTCTACAGGACGGGAGATACTCTCGAGTATATTTTTGACAAATCCATTACTCAGGCAAACACAAAGCACTATCTAGAAGGCGAGTTGCTTCTTCCACCAGGAGAGAAATCAGACAGCTACATAGAAACGCTTCTTTTTGTAGCTCTGAGCACGAACCTTAGTGGACTGGGGAAAGATGTTTCAGATACCGAAGGGCTGGAGAAGATCCTTAAAGGAATAGACGGCTCGAGATGGGAAGTGAAGGAAATATCCTACGAAATCAGGAGAAAGTAGGCCCCAAGATGAAAAAAGCTATCATAATCACGTTCCTCATACTCTCCATAAACCTACTGGCCAGCTTCTACGAAATAACGGTGGAAGCCACGGCGAGCGATGAGACAAACCTCCTACAGAAACTCGAGATGAAGGCTCTCGAAGAGTTCATTGCCGCCAGACTGCCACAGGCCTCGTCATTGCACAGAGAGATAATGACGTCCTATTATCTGACCTACAGACCACAGGGTTACGTTAAAGAGATCAAAGTAACCGAAGAGAAGAGAGAGAAAGACTACATCTACGCGAAGGCCACTGTCCTAATATCCACCGGCAGCGTGATCACCGGAATGAGCGAACTAATAAACGACCTCGGGAACCCGCGGATATACCTACAGCTGGAAACAGCAGTCAGCGTGAAAAACGTCAGCGACCCGGGCAAGATAAAGGAAATGGAAATGCAGCTGCCCCTGAAAAGCGTCATAGAACCAATGATAATGAAAGAACTGACCGCGCTCGGCTTTGAAATAGTGAGCGATTCTGAAAGGGCGCAGCTAGAAATGAAAGCCAGTGCAGCGGCAGACATATACTCAGCTGCGACCTTCTCGCTCACAATAACGCTCTCACTTGAACTGACAGACCGGGCAAGCAAGATCAAATTTTACACAGGCCAGGCGGTTGAGGGTCCTTTGAGCACTCTGACAAACCCGTATTACTTCCTGGACTATATGGCCGAAGACGCCGTTATAAAAGCCTTCCAGAGCGCAGAAAGCGGTATTGTAGGCTACGTCTTCAACAGATATGACAGACAGATAATAGTTAAACTCGAAGAGTTCAGCGAAGACGACAGGAACAGCTTCGTGCAGAGAATGAGAGACACACTCCCGGCCATAATAGGGAAGCTCACCGACAGGGGCGCAAGCCAGACAGATGGGAAACTTGTACACACCTTCGAATTCAACTACCTGGGCACACAATCGGCACTCACGGGAACGATAGAAAAAAGCTACAAAATACTCCAGATAGATGGCAACATCATAACGGTAGCAAAGAGAAAAACCGGGCTCATCTTCACAAACTGCAGCTTTGAAGGAGCGACCTCCGTAAGGGAAAGCCTGGAGGGGCTCGAGTACGCAGTGAAGAGCTACAGAGACTCCGTCCTCACAGTGGAAATCTACTCGGTAATAGACCCCTTCGAACTGGCGATGAAACTGGTTGAGGTACTTGGAGTTAATGTGGACTCCTTCGATGAAACAGAAGTGAGAATGAGCTTCAAAGAATAGGAGGGGTAGGAATGAAAAAGGCATTGTTACTGGTAATTCTGGCAGTGTTTCTAGCAGTAACCGCCAGCGCTCAGGGCTGGTGGATGCCTCCGAAGGAAGCGACGATTGGAGTACTGGTAACAGAAGAAGTCTTTCACGAAAGGCGGCCCACAGGTGTTGTAATAATAGTCCAGCCACCTGACCCGCAGGTACAGACAGAGATAATGGGTCGACTCGATGCGAATGGGTATACCGTCAAAGCCTTTAGCATAGACCCGGGAGAAGTGGCGGCGGCGATACAGAACCCGGCACTCGGGGCTGCAATAGCAAGGAGACAGGGTATAGACATACTCATAATAGGCGAAGCCTTTGCGGAGTTTTCTGGAGAAAGCCAAGGACTTGTATTCTACAGAAGCATAGCAGAGGTAAAGGCAATCAACACCTACGATGGAAAGATCCTCTTCTCCTCATCCATCACTGGGACGGCAAATGACCTGTCTGAAAACATAGCGGCGAAACTGGCATTGAGAGATGTCGGGGAGGGAATAAGTGGACTAATCATACCGGCTGACGCGGTATACATAGGTCTGGCGGTAAACATAGTGGAATCCCAGAACTTCCCGAAAGACTTCACCGACAGGGATCTTGGCTGGAGATGGTTGAATGAAGTTAACGACAGAATACTGAACGAGCTACCTATAAGGTACGCAAACAAAGTCATTCTTCCAATGTATTCAACATCTCAGGACCTGAACGTATCTAACAGGAGAGCAGAGCTTATCGCCCAGAATCCCCAGTACCTGATCTTCTTCGAGATAATAGGACTGAAAGCGAAATGGTACCCGAATTATGAGGTTGACTACTCCATTGAGGTGAGGTACCAGATAGTCGAAAAGGAAGGGCAGAAGATACTTGCAACGAAGACCTTCTACAAGGAGAGAAGGGAAAGAGAACCTCTGTTCTATGACACTTCAGCAACGTTGGAGTTCTACTACACCAGCCGGTTCAGAGAACTACTGAAAGACCTGGCGAATGAAGTGTACATAAACCTGGGAACCAAGCTGATGGACATAATCGACACATCTACAACTCTGGCTATGTCTGCCACTCTACAGACTACCGCACAGAGTTCAGTCGAGAACTACGTAGCGTCCGTGAAACTCGTCAACGGTGAAGTCTACAACGGCACGATACAGGGAATGATAGCGATAAAATCCGACACGGGTACCACCGTGCAGGTAAATCCCGAAGATATGAGCGAAATGTCAAGAGTCTTTGGAGAAACCTTCAAGATAACTTTGAAGAATGGCACTGTGATAAAAGGTGAAATACTGCTGCCAGATATGACACTCGTGGACAGCCTTATAGGTGCCCGGGTAATAAAATACCAGGATGTTCAGCAGATAACAGTAAGAATCAAGACCTACTGACACGGTCAGGGCCGGCCCGAAAGGGTCGGCCTCTATTTCAGGGGTGAATGCTATGAAAAGACTGTTCCTGGCGTTAGTCATCTTAATATCTCTGAGCTTGCTGGGAAAGACATACATACTGGTGATAAGCTCCGGAGAGTTCAGAGACGAAAGGATAACTCCCCTAGATGCGGCACTGGAAGACGGAACAACCTTCAGGAACACGATCGAAGGGACGATAGAAACCCCTGGCGGAATAGTAGAACTGGTGAATCCGTCATACACGGAGATGCTGTCAGGAACGCTTAAATGGGCGAGGAGTGGAGAAGAGGAAGACACACTGATCTTCTACTACAGCGGCCACGGCTACAGCACCGAGGGAAAGACTTACCTCATACCGAAAGACGTGGACATAGACCTTCTTGACGACACCGCATACGACCTAGAAAAGGCCGTTGAACTTATAGACGAGCATACAGAAGCGAAAAACATAGTGATGATAATAGATGCCTGTTATGCCGGGAGCCTCCTGAAAGACAGACCCATATCCGGGGCCAGGATAGAGACCAAACAGATAAAAGACATAGTCGAAAAGGGCAGGTTCTCCTTCCTCTTCTCCTCACAGCCCGAGGAAGTCTCGCTGGAAAGTCCGGATGGAGGGGGCTACTTCACGTACTACCTGGTGCAGGGTCTACTGGGGGAAGCTAACAGCAACGGGGACGAGAGTATAACGCTGAATGAACTGGTGGCATATCTGAGCGTACAGGTACCGAAAATAACGGTGGGAAGGCAGCACCCGTTTATGCTTGGAAAAGACATAATCATAGCGCAGGACAGGGAAAAGATATACTCTACTCTCATAATGGAACTGATGATGAACAAGAGCCTTCCGAGTGATTACTTGACAAACTACGTGAATATCCTGCGGCAAGAGGAGAAAGAAGACAGTCCGGCACAGGGGGAAATAAGGAAGGCCCTTCTCGAGTATGCCAGGAGCAAAGACCTTACGACATTAATAATAAAGACAGTAGCGGCGGGAACTGTTCAGACAGCGACACAACCGCAGACACAGACACAGGGCAACTGTCTGCTGAAGATAATAGCGGGTAATGAACTGGCGAAAAGCGGGACTGTTTATATAGACGAAATAATGGAAGGGACACTGGAGAGTGGATTGTTTGAGAAGAAGGATATGAGCAGTGGCAAACACCAGATAGTAATAGACGGGGAAGGGATAGAGAAGATAGAAAGAGAGATAACGTTCAGATTCGACGGAGAGATGATAGGAGAGACAGTGATAGCAGAACCGGGCAAGGGGATCCTGAGGGTAGAGACGATACCTCCAGGAGCGAGGGTATACATAGACGGGGAAGAACAACAATCCACAAGTACAATGCAGGTATTGATAGTACTGGGGATACACGATGTACGGGTAGTATTAGAGGGATATAGGGAAGAGAGCGCAAAGGTAAACCTGAGAGAAAAGGATAAGATTTTGACAGTACCACTGATTCTCTCAGAACACCCATCACCGGAGAAACCAATATTGACGTATCCTTCAAACAACTCCAAAGATATACCCGTTGGAAACATAACACTGAAGTGGGAGAGTAAAGAGAGCGACCTCACATACAGAATAGAGTTCGATGGCAAGACATACACTACAAAGAACAAGAGCTACACAGTAAGTGCGAACGAGAGGGGAAAGACGTACAGCTGGAAAGTAGTTGCCGTAAATGAGTTTGGCAAGGAAACGACGAGTGAAACGTACTCATTCACTACACAGAGTAACAGGGCACCGAACATTCCATCCAGTCCAAATCCTGCAAACAATGCGACGAACCAGCCAACAACGATAACCTTAAGCTGGAACTGCAGCGACCCGGACGGGGATTCTCTCACTTATGATGTTTACTTCGACACAAAAGCCAATCCGACGAAAGTATCTACCAGCCAGAGTGGAAGAACACTTAACAGAAGTAACCTCTCATACGGGACAACCTACTACTGGAAAGTAGTAGCGAAAGACAGCAAAGGAGCGACGACCGAGGGACCAGAGTGGAGATTTACTACACAGAGTGCACCTACCGCTTCATCTTACACGCCCTCAAGTATAGTTCCGCCAATGGTCCTTGTCGGAAAAGGCAGCTTCACAATGGGCGACGAGTTTGGTGACTTGTGGGATGGTTGCAGACCCGCCCACAAAGTGACACTTACCTACGACTTCTATATTGGCAAGTACGAAGTAACTTTCGACGAATACGATGCTTTCTGCAATGCTACGGGCAGGAGTAAAGCGGAAGACGAAGGCTGGGGAAGGGGAACCAGACCTGTAATATATGTCAGCTGGTGGGACGCCATAGCCTACTGTAACTGGTTGAGCGAGAAAGAGAAGCTTCCAAAGGCATATGACAACAACGGAAATTTCCTTGATAAAGACGGGAGAGTAACGACTGATCCGTCAAAGGTGGTCGGATATAGACTACCGACCGAAGCCGAATGGGAGTATGCAGCCAGAGGTGGGAGCAAGAGTAAGGGGTACAAGTATGCAGGAAGCGATAACATAGATGATGTTGCGTGGTACTGGCAGAACTCAGGGGATAAGTACCTTACAGGCGATTGGAACTGGGACACAATGATGAAGAACAATTGCAAGACACAGGAAGTCGGTAAGAAGGCTCCCAACGAGCTGGGGATATATGATATGTCTGGTAACGTATGGGAGTGGTGCAGTGACTGGTATGGAAACTACTCCAGTTCGGCACAGACAAACCCGTATAACAACAGTGGTTCCGACCGGGTGCTACGTGGCGGCAGCTGGTACAGCAATGCGACGCTCACTCGTGTGGCTTATCGCTACGACCGCTCGCCCACTCACACGCTCAACTACCTCGGCTTCCGTATTGCAAGGACGGTGCACTGATTACACTTTAGCCTTTTTACCTTTTTACACTTTGCTGCGGCTTCGAGCGCCGGGGCGTGGGCTTGTGCCCCAGGGGCGCAAGAAGACGCAGAAGATGATAAGGTTTTCAGGAATCGTTATAGATATAGATGGATAAATCTTAAATATAGAAAGTATTGGGGGATGAGAAGTTATGAAGAGACTGCTAATGATAACTCTCACATTACTGGTGGTGGCTCTGACCCTAGCCAACACAAGAGTACTGGTAATAGGAGTGGGTGAATACAACGACCCTTCTGTTATCCAGCTAACCGGGGCGTTGAAGGATGCAGAAGCCTTCAGTGAGGCTATAACCAGAACGGGGGAGAACCCTTCAATTAACCTGTTGTTGAACCCCACCTTGACCGGTTTGAAGGTAAACATATTCGAATGGGCGAGAAAGAGCGAGCCGGGAGAAACGCTAATCCTGTATTACTCGGGACACGGCTACTCAATAGACAACGACACATATCTAATACCGAGCGATGTGGAGACAAGATACATAAAAGATACAGCGTACAACTTCACGACAGGGCTGAAGACAATATCTACAGACATAAGGGCAAAGGACGTACTAATAATAATAGACGCCTGTTATTCGGGAAGTCTAGTAAATGACGATAGGCCATTGACGAATGCAAAGATAAAGGAAGGGACGATAGAAGAGATAGCCAAAGACAAGGGCTATGTCTTTCTACTCTCCTCCAGAAGCGACGAGACCTCGAAAGAGAGGCCAGAGGGGGGAGGTCAATTCACACACTACCTCCTGAAGGGAATAGAAGGGGAAGCGAACAGAGACAACGACGACAAAATAACGGTGAAAGAAGTATATGACTACCTGAGAGAAGAAGTGAGGAAGGCGACAAGCAACAACCAGACACCTGTTATGGTAGGAGAAAGAGAGATAGTGATAGCGAAAGATATGAGGAGTGTATACGACTCCCTAACACTGGAAATAGCCAGGATGGCAAGAGATGGAAGAATAGACACTGAATACACCGGGCTATATCTGAAGATACTCGTTCAGAAAGAAAGCGATGACAATGAACTTGAGAAGAAAGTAAGGAAATATCTACTCACATATCTTAGCGACAATAATCTGACATCGCTTATAGCACAGACAACAGTTGCGATAATGCAATCAAGTGAAACAACAGAAAATAACCAGCAGCAAACACAAAGTCAGTCAACTACACAATCTCAAGCAAAAGGCAACTGCCTGCTGAAGATAATAGCGGGTAATGAACTTGCAAAGAGCGGGACAGTTGAGATAGACGGAATAATGAAAGGTAAACTGGAGAGTGGTGTACTGGCAGTCGATCTGGTAGTAGGGACACACAAGATAGTACTTGACGGAGAAAAGATAAATCGATTGGAGGAAGAGATAACCTTCAACTACGACTACGACGCACGGGAGTTAGAACTGAAAGCAGACCCGGCTACCAGAGTGATAAAGATAGTAACGATACCACCGAACGCGAAGATATGGATAGACGGGAGGGAGCTAAGTTCCAGGAGTCCGTGGCAGGAAGCTGTAGAGGTGGGGAAGGTATATGATCTCGAAGTACTGCTAGAGGGCTATGGAAGGGAAACAAGGAAGATTAACATACCAACAAAGGGAGAACTGATACCGTTCAACATAACGATACCGCCACACCCATCACCGGAGAAACCGGGACTGACATACCCTTCAAACAACAGCAGAG
>Ga0302251_1002088_pt1 | contig 10343 bp, 9 predicted proteins | sample AAG_RA_Gln_MG_FD_193534 | JGI IMG/M metagenome (GOLD analysis project Ga0302251, IMG submission 193534) | Enriched activated sludge microbial communities from anaerobic digester in WTTP, New Holstein, Wisconsin, United States - AAG_RA_Gln | ecosystem: Engineered > Bioreactor > Anaerobic >...
TCCCGTTATCTTTTTGTCGAACGGCAGGACTTTGGGGACGCCCTTCACATTTTCACATTCTACTGTCTTCGCTGATTCTCGCGGTGATGGTAGGAGTCTTTCCGAGGATAGCCTCTTGCCCTATTCCATACTGATCGTGGCAATATTGATTGGGTCGTTAAACTTTTCATACCGAGAAAATGAAAATGCGTAGGGCGTCCCTGAAGGTCCCCGCTTGTTATTGACATTTTCGGGGGAGAGGGATACCATTTGCCCGATACTACCTACAATCGTCGTCGCTCGTTCATGCCCTGTAGAAGAAAGAATGTCAGGATGTGAAGGGCGTTTCCAGAGTGTCAAAGATCGGTTTTTCCCGGTGGATCGATCGGAATCCGGCGAAGATGCGGTGGAATAATAACGGGTAATAGGTGATAGGAAATGCAGAACTGTTCTTAGTGTGCCTTGTATGATAATAATAATCTGACAATAAAGATTGTCCTATATCAAGTTGTTCGGTGACACTACATTATGAAATTGAGTGACCTGGGTTTCGACCAATGGTTTGAAGCACATATCAGCGAGTTCCTCCCGGAAGAGGGCGGCATAGCCCGCATATCGGCCGTTGATCGGGGCTCGTACCTGATAAGAAATGAATCGGGTGAAGTCCCGGCCGAACTCGCGGGTAAGCTTTCTTACCAGATCGAAAACCCGGTCGAGCTTCCCTGTGTCGGAGATTGGGTGGCTGTGCAATATCACAGTGATGACACGGCAGCAATTATCCGCCAGGTTTTTCCGCGCAAGACGTTCCTGCGCCGCAAAACAGCCGGCGAGAACGTTGATTTTCAAATGATTGCAGCTAACATAGACACAGCGTTTATTGTCCAATCATGCCATTTTGACTTCAATCCTCACCGCATGGATCGGTACCTGGTAATGGCAGCGGATGGACATGTTGAGCCGATTATCATTCTCACCAAGACGGATTTGATCACGCAGGATGAAGTGGAGCGGAAACTTGCGATCATTAGATCAACCGCCCTCAGGGCCAGAGTGTTTGCCCTCAGTAATGTCAGCGGTATCGGTTTCGACGAGGTTCAACAGACGCTGTCTCCGGGAAAGACGTATTGCCTGCTTGGTTCATCGGGTGTCGGGAAGACGACGTTCATCAACCGCCTGATAGGGAAGGAGGCCTTTGACACAAAAGCTGTCAGCGGCACGGGAGAAGGCACCCACACCACCTCGCGCCGCCAGCTCATTGTTCTCGATCAGGGTGCAGTTGGGGTCAAATCTTTATTCGTGACAAATTAATCTGTGCGCTTGACCCATCAAGAGGAAAGTCAAGAATAAAGGTTTGACCCCAACATACGCGCGATTTACCCCAAGTCCCACTTGAATTACCAGCCATCACTTTTGAGGTGATATGGTCGTGCTAAATTGAAAATCGCACACATCGACAACCCTTCCCTGGTCAATCCTGGTGACGTGGTGGTATTGATCCGATTGACTGGTGGGCGGCCAGATGGCAGGCTTATTCTCAAAGTAGACCTTGCCCTTGTATGTAAAGAAGCGTGGTTTATTGGCGCAACGATATACGGGGAACCAGTTAGAAGGATTCATGTTCTGCATTTTCATGAGCAGTTCATGCTTGGGACTTGATAGAAAGTTCTGACCCGTCTTGTCCAGTATGTCGTAGAACCATGCATCGCATCCCGGTCCTGAGCCGCTTGTCAATTCCATTTCCGCTACATTCACGGGCTTACCGTCGTTGGCAACATCGAGAAAACGCATATTGTTGGCGCCAGTCTCGGAATAACGCTCGTTGACATCCTCTCGACTTATAGGAGCAGGTGTCTTGAAATGGATCGAAGACGGGCCTTTGCCCTCGATCAGGCTGCGACACAAAGCTGGTTCGATAGCGTTCTTGCCGACTCTTTCGACCGTCTTTATCCTGAATTTACAGTCCTTACCTCCAGCAAGGGATGTGGTTGCGACCGGATGGTTCAATCCCCGATAGTGAAGGATATGAACGTAGTCGCGATAAACGACCAAACCTAATTCATCGTTACCCCAAAGATCTCCATCGCTAGGGATCCTGATTTTACTCTCATCCAGGGGAAAATCGGTTGTTGAGTCAAAGGCATACACCGTTGGAACGTGCGCTGTTCCCTCAGTGCCGAACACAAGATCGATTCTCTGGGTTCCAGCCTTGATGTTTACCCCTGAGCCCGCTACGATCTCCTGCAAGCGGCCGGCATTGGCGTAACCGGCAATGGCCCGGCATATGTCGTCACCGGCAGTTCTCTCCGGTTTTCCTTTCAGAAAGCTGTCAATCAGCGCATTGTTCTTGCCGCCAAGTTCAAGGTACTTCTGATAGAGCTTCTTGATTTCAGACAGTTGTCTCTGTCTGGCGGGATAATCGGTCACCGTGGAAAGGCGTTCTCGCAGCATATCTGCCAGATTGAGCCTTGCAAGTGCTCGTTCGGGATCCAGATGGATCGCCCGCCGCAAGGCAATCTCTGCCATTTTGGATTGAGAATTGCCTTTAGAAGCTAGAAAACCATAGTCATTAAGTATGACTGCAGCTGTCTTGTTGGATATTTCTTTAACCGGGGCATCCAATACTTGCAGTATGCCCTGTGCCTCCAAGCTGTCGACTGCGTCCAGATATGGCACCGATCCTTTCTTCTTGATACTCTGATTATAGCGTTCCATGGTCGTACGATGGGCTGCTTCAAGTGCAACCCAGTTGACCGAGGGCGGAGTTGACGTGTCAAGTCGGAATATCTGTATTTCCGCTCCATTCTTCCCTCCTGCCGCAAAGACATGAGTTTGTGTAGCAGCCAGCGCATAGGTCGCTGGCGGGAGTTGCCAGGAGCCGTTGAAGGATAGTCCGTCGGGTTGACGGAAATCGATGCGGTCTATACGTCCTGAGTAATTTCTACTGGCAAGGATTAGCCATGACCCTCCTGTATTCAGATTCAGCCTCTTGCAGTGTTTGCCGGTGTCATGCAAGACGGATGCAATGCGTGGTATTCCTCTCTTGGGTGCGTAGACACCAAAGCGCGGGGCTCGGCTATCTTCGATGATAATCTTCCCGTCTTCGAGAAAACCCGACAGGCATTCGTACCGATAGAGACTGGTGTGTCCTTGTTCGTAGAAAACGGGTTCTTTGGCCCGCAAATCAACAACTTGAAGTTGCCTTTCAAACCTCTGGTACAACAAGAACGTGGCACGGTCGGACAGACGCATCTCGCCATTTGTATGCAAAGCTTCCTTGACAATTGTATCCGGGCGCTTCTTCACAATCCATGTCACTGCCGTTTGCCAGGTTTGCCATTCGCCCTTTTCCGGTTTCTTTTTGGAGGGCGATGAAGCAGCATATGCGCTGGCATCATCAGCAAGGACTACCTTGCGTGCCATGATCTCGCGGCGCCAACTTATCTTTGGGCTATCAGGATTGGATAGGTCGATAGAAATGATCTCGTGGCGTGTTGCTGTATCGGGCTTTCTTTTCTCCAATTGTCTCAGGATCAGCGCCTGTTTACCGTCTGGTGACAACGCCAACTCTCCGAAGAGTGGGAGGAAACCTTTCATAGTCGGTTTTTCCGGAATGGATACATCAATTGCTCGCATACCCGAGACTTGATTCCCGGATGATTGCAGCAAAGCAACTGCCCGCTTGCCATCAGGGGTGACAAAGATTCCTTTAATAGGAGCGTTCAAATCGAGTTTTCCCACAAGCATTGGAACCTGCGTCTGGCAGACCCCTGTAATCTGTTCCGCTCCCGCATACACTGGCACAAGACACAACAGCAACGCAATTGTCCTTATAATCGCTATTCTGGACATGGTCACCTCACGTGTTATTCTATTCAGGACCCTGTTGTGTGGTTGGTTCTGCTGATTTCCCGCCCCGCGCTGCTCTTCTATTTTCCCTGAATCAATACCGGCATGCAATAGAAAGATTACTATTGCCGATCGGAAGGTTCTATGTTGTGGGGCCAGACAGGGGATGTTGAGAAGGTGAACGATTCTTCAGGATGTTTTCGCCGATTGGGAAGGAGATACAGACGGGCCTCACCTTCTCAAGAACATCCCATACATGCCCTATGGGCAATACGCGGTTTTTCTGTTGCATAATATTGTCCTCCTGAGAGAAGATAGAGAAGTAGTTCGGGGCGGGAAGAACCAACACCACAGAAAATATCACACCATCTTACCCCTTAAGTTGTTTCTAATCAAAAGGTGAGGGCATAGTCCATGATCCTATTCTCCATACTCTTCTTCATGGCCATATACGCGGCTATTTCGATTGGCTTCCTGGTCTTCGTCAGAAGTCGCACGGAGCGGCCTCTCTATGCCCTGCTGGCCGTCATCCTCATCGTCCTCGTCCCCACCTGGGACATGGTGCTTGGTGCCATCGTTTACTTTCCATCAAGTCTTCTGGTTCCCAAGGTGGCCGTCTACGAGAAAGTGGAGACTGACGGGATATACTACGAGGGAAAGCATGACTACGTGTGGGAACTGGAGGACGATGGCAGGAACGAACCCGTCTCGGAGAGAACGGTAGTAGGCTGGATACACGATGTTTTCAGAAGAGGGTATACCTATGCCGAATCGCGGGTCACTGAAAGGGGAACGTATCGACACCGTCGGTCAATAACCCCTGTGTTCTACCACTGCGTGCCCCTGCCGCGGGATCCCGCTAGACCGGCATATCAAAGAACCAATTGTGTTGTTGTTGACCAGCCCAGGAGCCTGTACACAGTAAGAGAAACTGGACTATCCCTGGGCACGGCATCGATCAGCACAAAGAAGATCTACAACAGGTCCACAGGCAAGTTGATGGCGGTATACCGCCAGGTCTGTATGAGATACGTATTCCCGTTCTTCGCCTGGCTTGATTGGCATGGTTCGGTTGGCGGAGCCACCTGCCGCCCGGTTTTGGGATCGGACGGACACACATCCTTTGGATATACCGAGCTTGAATATCATGTTCTGAAACCAAGAAGATAGGGGACGGTCAGCGGGCTGGAGAGGGGGCTGGAGGGGGACATCCAAGAAAGTGAGTAACCTTTTCAGACGAGTTTCAATCCCTTCCTCCCGGCAGTACCCCCGCTCTTCGGAAGACACCAAAAGATAAGGCGAACGTCCCCTGCTTGGCCCTTATTCTCTCCAATGCTGTGGTTCGTTAAGGGCTCTTGAGCATTCTACCTTTCCCTTGATGTTCCTTAAGGCATGACCACTTAGTGCCTGAACCATCCATGCTGCTGAATGCTCTTCGGGTATAGGATAGGGCGCTTCAAACCCCTGTTTTCCTGCCGGAGCGAATCCGCAACGTGGATTATGTAGGGTGTCCGAGAACAAATACTAACTCTGTTGCTGATGCCTTCAATCGCTTTAGCCCTTCGTTAATTAGCTTTTGCCCGATTCCGCGTTTTTGAACGTCTGGGAGTATTGCTAGCGGAGCTAGTATTTGAGTAGATACCGGGGATTCGGTTTGGGTGATTCTAACTTTTGTGTAAAGAATATGCCCGATTAGTTTGTCATCATTGACAGCAACCAAAGACAATATGGGTCTTGCCGTTTCATCATCCAATAGATCATCGACGAGTTTGGAGATTACAGGGCCCTTTTCTTTGCCAAAAGCGCGCTTGTGTATGTTCAGAATTTCATTACGATCTGATTCCTTCGCGACTCTTATTATCAATGATTTCTCCTTTTGTTCATTGCCGACAATAAATGTGCAACCATCCATAATTTGCAGGGAACTTCGGGGCTTCGGGGACCCCTTCACGTTTTCACATTCTACTGTGTTTCATTGAATCCCGTGGTGATGGCAGAAATCTTTCCCAGAGTAGCCTCTCGCTTCATTCCACTACTGATTGGGGTGTCCCCAAAAGTCCGGGCGAAGCGGTGTTGGCACCGGTAATCCCCTCATTACCGCTTCATCAGCGCGAAGACGCCCCAGCCCAGGTATTCGCGGGTGTAAGTGGCGTAGCGCCCGGGTTCCGAGGTCAGTTCGGCTCTAACATCTTTTGCGAACTCGTCTTCGGGGTTGGCTTCAAGCCATCGGCGCATGGTGAGCCATTTGGCCGCCTCGTATCTGTCCCAGCTGTCCTGGTCCGCCAGAACCATTTCCACGACGTCGTAGCCGAGGCGGCCGAAAGAGGCGATAAGGTCTGGAAGCAGGAGAAAGTCGGAGATCGAGTGGGCAAGACACCCCCTGGCGATATCTTCCGTTGGCGGTAACTGACGCCAGTAGGGCTCGCCGATGAGGATGATCCCTCCGGGGAGGAGGCTCTGTGCCAGAAGCTCGATGGTGCCGGCGACTCCCCCGCCGATCCACGTGGCGCCGACACAGGCTGCCACGCCGGCCTTCTCGTCAGAGACGAAGCCGGCGGCATCGCCGTGGATGAATTTGACCTGATCGGCGACGCCGAGTTCTTCGGCGCGGAGTTTCGCCTGCTCGGTGAATAGCTGGCTCATGTCGATGCCGGTGCCGATGACTCCGTAATCGCGTGCCCAGGTGCACAGCATCTCCCCGGAACCGCTGCCCAGGTCGAGGATCCTGGTTCCCCTTTCCAGACGCAGCGACGCGCCGAGAGTGGCGAGCTTTTCGGGTGTGAACGGATTATGGATGCGGTGAGCACTTTCGGTGATGTTGAAGATCCGTGGAATATCCAATGCAGAAAACCTCCTTTCAGATATGAGTAGGTTCAGTCGCTGCCTGACGTGGCCCTGAATGGCAGGCACGAGGACGCTGCCCCGTAATGGGCATGTGGAAGAGTGACTGTCCGTTCGAGCGGTTTTGTTCGGCGCCAATTTCATTATAAGCTTTATTGACGTATTAGTCATTTTCTATTTCATCTGGACTGGAGGACTGGTGGGGTCAAAGCTCTATTCGTGGCAAAAGGAGCTGCGCGTGGGACCCATCAAGAGGCAGGTCAAGAGTTGACCCCGAAACGCCCTCAGGGCAGGGTTGTGAATCCGTATTCGCGGAAATGACGGTCGAAGGTGAATGCTGAGCGTATGCCAAGTTCGCGCATCGTCTCGAAACTGACGCAATCCACCAGGCTGAGCCCTCTTTTCGCAGCGGCGAGAAGGGCGGCTGTCCCCAGCCGATGTATATCGGAGGTGACGAATTCAACAGACAGAACGGGGACAAGATCGTCGCAGAATCCCCGCACTGCCTCAAGACCCAGTCTGCTCTGGATGAGCGCGCAACTCTCTACAAGGGCGTAGCTTGTTGTTACCAGGGCCTGCCCGGAGCCCATGAGGTCGCGCCACACCCCGGCTGCCCTGGTGTGGTTGTTGTCGTCGGCGTCCATGAGGGCATAGAGGGCGGAAGTGTCTATGAAGACGCTCATTGACCGAAGGCCTCGGTGAGGTATGCATCGTGCTTGCGGGATATGTCTTTCTTGCCGGACCTGAACTTGCCGGCAATCGTGAGGGCCCGGTTGCGTCTCTCCTCGGAAGCCTGCCCCGTGCCGGCGGCAAGGGCTGCTTCAACGGCTTCGCGTATGACTTCCGCCATGGGCACCCCTCTTGACGACGCAAGTTGTTTGACCCTTAAGGCCTGTTCCTCGGTGAGTTGGATCTGGGTTCTTATCATTGTGTGCCCATCCTCCTTTGTGATAACACGATAACACCATCTGTAATCATTGTCAACATCACCTCAGTGTATGCGATAGATGGCGGGTTTGGCAGCATTGACCGGGTCGTTGAGGGCTTCCTATCGGGGAGGTGAAGATCCAGCCGTTACATCACAACTATGAACTATGGACAGAGTCCCGCAGAAAAGGGTATACTGTGCGGCGTTAGTCTTACCTTTCTTGTCCGCCTGCTGTTGGGGGGCGGCCGATACGAAATATGATCATCGTTTGATCAGATCAACAATGACCCAATTCGAAAGGAATAAGGATATAAAGAATGACAAGCATTGAAGAATTTATCAAAGTGAGAGAGGGTATCGAGGAACTTGCCGCAAGGATTGCTCTTCTTATAGAACGCAAGGATGTCAGAGGATCGGAGAAACACCTCGATACTGCAAACCGCCAGCTGGAAGTATTAAAGACCATGATCGCCAACGACACGCAGGAGATGGTCGGCAGGCGCCTCTCCGCACAACTTGAGGGCTTTGCCGGCAAGATCGAAAAAACGAAACAGAAAACGCCCGTTAAAAAGAGGGCTCAAAAAAAGGAACAGGCGGAGCCGACGACTAAGTTCTCCAACACGGAGACACTGGAAATAGTCACGTTTGAGCGTCCCTAGTGTATGCGATCGGGAATGATTGTGGGGACCGGGCGTGAAGGATAGCATAAAACAGGACCTCAAGGCCGAGCTCAACAGTTCTCAATATGATGCGGTGACTACCACGGAGGGCCCCGTTCTTGTTATCGCCGGCGCCGGAAGCGGCAAGACCAGGGTCATAGAATACCGCTCGCTTTACCTTGTGCAAAAGAATGTTGAGCCGGAATCGGTCCTGCTCCTGACGTTCACCCGGAGAAGCGCTCAGGAGATGATCGAACGGGCTTCCCGGAACGATCCGAGATGCACGAGGATTGACGGCGGCACCTTTCACTCGTTTGCGAGCAAAGTCCTCCGGGTCCATAGCAGAAATCTTGGTCTGTCGAACTCCTTCACCATATATGACGAAGGTGACGCGGAGGAGGCGATCCGGCGTTGCTGCAACAAAATGGGCTATGATCGCGACAAGGAGTTTCCCAAAAAGAATGAATTGAAAAATGTCTTCAGCCTCTGTGTCAATAAGGGAATGGACGTCGAAGACGCGGTGCTGAAGAAATATGGTGATTACGAGGACCGGCTGGGCGAGATCAGGCATGTTCAGAAGGAGTATGCCGAGTATAAGCTCAGGAACAACTGTGTCGATTATGATGACCTGCTGGTCTATCTCAGGGTTATTCTGGGGATAGACGAGGTCAGGGAGAGGCTCTCATCGCGATACCGGTATATCATGGTCGATGAATTCCAGGACACGAACGGTGTCCAGGCGGACATCGTCCGTCTTCTCGCTCAAAGACACAACAACGTGATGGTTGTGGGTGACGACGCGCAGAGCATCTACGGGTTCCGGGGGGCCAACCACACCAACATTCTGCGATTTCCCGGAGAGTTTGAAGGCTGCAGGGTGATCATGCTCGAGCAGAATTACCGGAGCACCCAGTCTATTCTGGATGTGGGTAACGCCGTACTCAACACCATGACACGCAAATTCGAGAAGCGCCTCGTCGCGGCGAACGGCTGGATCGGGGAAAAGCCCGTGGTGCTGCGATTTGCCGATATCTACGAGGAGGCGGCCTGGGTGGGTCGCAAAGTGCAAAACCTCAGGGCGAAGGGCATCGCTTTGAGAGATATCGCCGTGCTGTTCAGAACGGCATTCACCTCGATGCCCCTCCAGTCGGAATTGGTAAGGCAGGGCATACGCTTCAAGCTCTTCGGCGGCCGCAAGTTCTATGAAATGGCCAACGTGCGGGATGTCGTCTCGTACCTCCGGTTGATCGCGAACCCCGCGGACGAGCTGGCCTGGCACCGTGTCCTGCTCCTTTTGCCGGGTATCGGCGTGAGGACCGTGGAAAGGCTCCTCGAAATGATCACCCACTACACCGATCCGAAGGACATCATCGAAAGTGTTTTCACTCCGCTATGCACGGGCCAGAAAAACTCGGACATTTTCGCCTCGTTCAAAAAGCTTCTTCAAACGCTCCTCACCCCATCCATGACGCCGTCGCGGCAGGTGGACGCCGTCATGGAACACTACGGCCCCATAATGGAAAGCAAATACAAGAAAGACCCCCTCAAGGTCAGGGAGTTGGCCATGCTGGGGCAGATGGCCCGAAGGTATACGAACCTGAAGGATTTTCTCGCCGATGTGTCCGTTGATCCCGACAAGGATACGAATGACGATGACGTCGAATACCTCACCCTCTCGACGGTGCATTCGGCAAAGGGCCTCGAATGGGGCAGGGTCTTTCTTATCGGCCTCGTGGACGGCGTTTTCCCTTCGAGCAGGTCATTCGATGAGGGCGACGGTGGGGACATCGAGGAGGAGAAACGGCTTTTGTACGTGGCAGTTACAAGGGCGAAGGAAGAGCTCTTCATGAGCTACTACACCAAAAAAGGCGTGAATGAACGGTCCAAGGCAGCGCTGTGCCGGTTCCTCGATCGTGCCAATGTTCAAAAAACGTTTGAGGCCAGGACGGTAAAGCCGTCGATCAAGACGCTGCGCCGATGACGAGCGTATCTACGTTTGCGGTTTGTCTCCGGCAAATGTTCTCAGCCTGTTCCTGAAGAACACTTCCGATCTTACGGTGGTACCATCCGCAAACCTTATCAGGTAGGGC